>JAEEGJ010023146.1_pt1 | contig 13080 bp, 14 predicted proteins | sample 8958761 | NCBI WGS metagenome assembly JAEEGJ01 (sample SAMN16246546, study PRJNA631951) | gut metagenome | biome: gut microbiome; feature: rumen; material: RS-attached | host: Bos | place: Iran: Karaj | collected 2018-10
TGACACCCCAATTTGGGGTGTCATTTTTGTTTTGGCGTAGAGGGAGGGATTCGATGGGCGGGTCTTAGCAAAGGCCACAGTGCGGCCTTTGCCCCCGCCCTGCCCGAGGCCGCAGCCGAGAAGAATCCCTCTCTCTGCGCCCCTTTAAACGATCCCCCCTGCGGCTTCGCCGCTTCCCCCCTTTACGCAAAGGGGGCTCTTACTGCGTGGACGCTTCTCTCAGCTGTCCACCTCATCCACCGCCTCAAGCATTCCACCTTTCCCTCGGTTGTTATCCTGCTTCTCCGGTATAATCAGGAACACCATAGCCCACACGCCTGCCAGAATAAGGGCGATCCAAAAGATCGGCATATTGATTATGGTGAGCGATATATCATTGGACCCCAGGATGCGGCCGATCACATTCTGCATAAAAGCCAGCAGGATCGGTACGAGGATATTGCCGGAATGGAGATATACAGCAGCCATAATGATACCGACGATGCCTATTTGCAGGCCGCTTGAACTGGAAACCACTTCGAAAAACACACCACACAGGAGTGCATACAGCAACCGCTGTTTCGCGGTCCTCTTGCCATGCTGAAAGTATCCTTCCAGCAAAAGCGCACAAGACAACAATCCCGTTAAGACGCCGTTTATCAACGGGTAGCAAAGGAAGCTCGCAAGCAATATCGGCCACGGTCCGTCTCGCATTTCCTGCCAAATGGATGCCGGAGTTTTCGTGAACAGCACGATGCACTCCACCGACATGAACAGGATCATGCCACCTCCAGCCAACAAGGCGGCACCCATGTTTCTTGAGTTGATGATTTGCTTCCAGTTCTCCCTGTTATAGTATTTCACCAGTATACGCAGGATCAATACGATAAAAACAACGCGCACCAGGCTGTCTATCAGCAGCTGCTTTTCGGGGGATTGATCTTTTGCGAACACGCTGGTGAGAACGATCACGCCGATGAATCCCACCAGGACCAGCATCGTCATCCAAAACCCGCCCTGCGGCCGCCATCGGTTCCGTTGCAGCTCCCGGACGCCCTCCTCATACTCTATGTTGCGCTCCTTCACCATTTTATAGAAGACCCGGCCTTCCGCATAGGTCATCATGCGATTATGCAGCACTACATAGAAAGCCACGCCCATCAAACTGCCAATGGCGGCGATGAGATAGGTCTCCACCTGCTGATTCTTCAATACAAGGAGCAATACGATCCAGCAGACAACGCAGCATGCCATGGTGAACACATTGTCTTTGCGCCATTTGCGCTTGAAGAAGGCCAATCGTTCCTCGATGGTAAAGGGGCTTTCTGACAGGGCCGATTTTATATTCTCCTCCGCCCTTTCCCGATAGGTCTCTTCCGTGAGCCTTTCCCCACTCAGTATTTCATTGATGGAGACGCTGTACCGTTCGCTTAAGCGTTGCAGCATCTCCACCGGCGGCAAGTAAGTGCCCGTCTCCCACCGGGACACCGTCTTATTGGAAACGCCCAGGGATTCTCCCAGCTCCTCCTGAGTGAGGTCGTTTTCCTTTCGAAGCTCCGCTAAAAAGGCGCCGATGCGCGTCATGTCCATGGTCCGTTCCTCCCTTTTCTATGGCTAAAGCATAGCATGGGGCATCTGCTTTGTCTTCCCCATAAACAGCGAATCACGAAAAAAGCGCCCACCCGGGCGCTTTTGTTCACTCCTTCTCCCTCACCCTCTCGGGAAAGTATTGATAAAACGTACACGGCAATCCCCCGTTGCTGAGCTTCCGCCGCTTATCAGCCCTTTTTCCATACACCTTTTCGAAGTTGTCCATGCCGGAGATGATGCCAATGTTCCAGCCGGGGAGGCCGTCGAAGACGCGGCGCATGTCCCGATAGAGGTCCGCCGCCTCCTTGCCCGTGAGCATCCGCTCCCCGTAGGGCGGGTTGCAGAGCAGGAGCCCCTTCTCGTAGTCCGTCTTCAGCTTCTGGACCGGCCGCACCTCCCAATGGACCTCCACCCCCGCCTTCTCGGCGTGGCGGCGGGCCACGGCCACGGAGCGCTCGTCCATGTCGCAGCCGAAGATGGGGAGCCTGTCGCGGCGCTCCTCGTCCCGGGCCTGCTCCCGGGCCTTCGGGAAGACGCGGGCGTCCAGGAAGGGCCAGTCCTCCGCGGCGAAGCGCCGGTTCAGGGAGGGGGCCTTGTTGTTGCCGATCATGGCCGCCTCGATGGGCATGGTGCCGCTGCCGCACATGGGGTCCATAAAGGGCGTGTCCGGCCAATAGCGGCTCAGCAAGATGAGCCCAGCGCCCAGGGTCTCGCTCAGCGGCGCGGCCACGTTGTAGGTCCGATACCCCCGGCGAGAGAGGCCCGCCCCGCAGCAGTCCAATGCCACAGTGACCTTGTCCCGCAGGAGCCCCACCTCCACGATGACCTCCGCCCCGTCCTCCGGGACACGGTCCGTGCGATAGGCGGCCTTCAGGTTCTCCACGATGGCCTTCTTGGCGATGCTCTGGCAGTCGGACACGGAGAACAGGGTGCTCTTGGCGCTCTTGCCGTTCACGTGGATGCGGCTGTGGGGCGTCAGATAGGGCTTCCAGTCCAGGGCCTTCACGCCCTCGAACAGGGCTTCGAAGGTGGTGGCCTCGAAGGAGCCCACCTCCAGCAGCAGCCGCTCGGCCGTGCGCAAGTACAGAAGGGCCCGGGCCATGTCCTCATAGGAGCCGGTGAAGCTCACGTTGGCGTCCGCGTTCTGCACGTCGGACATGTCCATCTTTTTGAGCTGGAAGGCGGTGACCGACTCCAACCCCAGCTTGGTGGTGGCGATGAATCTCATTCCCGGCTCCCCTCCTCCAGTGTGGTAAAGATCATCTTCAGGGCGTTGTTCAGCCGCCGCGCGGTGATGTCGAAGGCCTCGCACAGGGCTTCCTCGCTGATCTGCTGCTCCAGGAAATGGACCGCCATGCACACGAAGGCGGCGGTGAAGGCGTCCTCCTGGGTGGGCGAGATGCGGCGGTACTTGCCCTTCTGGGCCAGGACGAAGTAGTAGAAGGCCCGCTGGGCGAACTCCGCCGTCTTCTCCGGGCAATCGATCTCCTCGGCGCAGCGGGCAAGCCGCTGGAAGATCTTCATGTAGGGCTTGGGCAGGTCCGCGGGGAGCGTGGCGTGGATGACCTCCCCGAACTGCCAGAGGCCGTTGTAGAACATGGCGTGGGGCTCCGCGCCGTCGAAGGTGTGCAGGGCGCCGAAGGCGATCTGCTTGTCCTCGTCGGACTGGTCGGCCCGCAGCAGGAACGCGCGCAGCAGCCGCTCCGCCTCCCTGTCCCCCGCCACCACCAGGATGGTGATGATGCCGTGCTTGTCCGGGGCCAGGGGCGAAACGAGGGCCCAGCCCACCAGGTCCCGAAACTCCCCGTCCTCCGCCCAGCGTTTGGCCAGGTATTCGGGGCCCTTCGCGAAGGTCTCCCCCATCCGCCGCAGCCGTTCGGCGGCGATCCGATAGGGCACGTCGTACTGGATGGTCCAGCCCTTGCCGCCCCTTTTGGGGTCCGGCTCCGCCTGGACGGCGGCGAGATACCAACCGGCCACGGTGTCGTGGGGGTCCATCTCCACGATCCGCCGATACAGGTCCGCGGCCTCCCTGGCCTTGCCCAGCATATACTTCGTATACCCCAGCTCGTGGAGAGTCAGGGGATCGTAGGGAATGATCTTATAGAGGGTCTCCCCGCACTCCTCCGCCCGCACGTAGTCCTCCAGCTCCAGGAGCATCACGTTCAGGTTCCCCAGCTCCTCCGTGGTGCCGTCCACCGGGATGGGGATGGAGTTCAATATCTCCCGGGCCTCCCGCTTCTTGCCCTCGCCCCGCTTCAGCAGGGCCAGCAGGCACTTGGCCCGGACGTAGTGGCTGTCCTCCTTGAGGATGTTGAAGAGCCGCTGCTCGCAGGCCTCGTACTCCTCCAAACAGTATTCCGACAGGGCGATCTCCATCTGGAGCCACAGGGACCGGGGGTACCGTTCCTCCAGGTCCAAGAGGTGCCGCAGGGCCTCCCGATCCCGGCCGGACACGTGGAGGGTCTTGGCGTAGTGGATGTGGGCGATCAGGTCCAAATCCTCCCCCTCGTCCAGGCCCAGCTGCCAGTTCATCTCCGGGGTATCGTCCATCATGTCCAGATAGTCCGCGGCGTCGGCGGCGTAGGCTCCCTCCGGGTCCGCCTTGAGGTAGTACTCGAGGCACATGCGGGCGGGGCCGAACTCCTCCATGGCGATGAAGTTGCTGGCCATGCCAAAGAGCCCGTCGGGAGGCAGGGTCTCCAGCCGCCCCAGGCCCATGAGCACGGCGATGCTCTCCTCGAACCGCTGCATCCGGTTCATGATCTCCGCCAGGGCGATGGTGATCTCCGGGTTGTCCGGGTCCTTCTCGTGGGCCAGGCGCAGATGGGACAGGGCGCGGATCAGGTTCCCCGCCTCCGCCTGACGGCGGCCGGTGCGCAGATAGAACCCCGCCCCCTGGTCGAAGGACAGTATGTTGTCCCGCTCCTGCTTCACGCCTGGGCTCCTTCCCGGAGGATGGCCAACAGCTCCGCTTTGGTGAAGGTATATTTGCTGTTGCAGAAATGACAGCTGAGCTCCGCCTGGCCGTCCTCCTCGATGATCTCGGAAAGCTCCTCCCGGCCAAGGCTCATGAGGGCCCGCTCCATGCGCTCCCGGCTGCAATCGCACCGATAGGCGGGATGAAGCTCCTCCGTGAAGGACACGTCCCCCTCCGGGAACAGGGAGAGGACGATATCCCGCAGGCCTTCGCCTTCGGACAAACGCTCTGTGAGATGGGGGATGGCCTCGGCCTTAGTCATGACGTAATCCACGTGCTCGGCGGGACAGTCGGGCAGGGGCTGAATGAGCAGGCCGCCGGCGCCCAGGACCTGGCCGGAGAGGGGCTCCAGCCGGACGCCCAGGTACACCAAACTGGGCTGCTGCTCGGAGGCGGTGAAATACTCGGCGAAATCCTCCGCCACCTCGCCGGAAACGAGGTGGCACATGCCCACGTAGGGCTCCTTGAGGGACAGGTCCCGGACCACGGTGAGCTTGCCGTTTCGGCCCACGTAGCCGCCCACGTCCAGCTTGCCGTTGGGCTTAGGGGGCAGCTCGCAGGCCGGGTCCCCGGCGCAGCCCTTCACGAAGGGGCCCTTGCGGCCCACGCAAACGAGATTGCCCCCGGGGCCGCCTCCGGAAAGGATGGCAGAGACGGAGTCGGTGTCGTTCTTCAGCTGCCCGGCCATCATGGCCACCATAAGGAGCTCCCGGCCCAACGCGGCGGTGGCCGTGCGGCTGAGAGCATGGATGCACTGGGCCTCCGTCACCAGTTCCCGACCGGTGATGGCGGCGAAGCGGATGGTATCGTGTTTCAAAAGTCCCTGCAGGATCGTATCGTTCATGTTCATTCCTTTCGCGCGGTGAATTGAAGCCGTTCCGCCTTATCCGTCGGCGGGTTCCTGGTGAAGGCTTCGTACACCCGTATGTCATGGAAGCCGCTGCTTACGAGGGCGGCTCTCAGCTCTTCCTCCGTATAGGCCCGCTGGCTGTGGTGCTCCTCGAAGCGGGCGTAGCCCTGCCCCTGCTTCAAAAAGCCGGTGAGGAGCATGTCCACCCGGCCGAGGCGGGGATGGTAGGTGTTCTCCCAGATGTAGGCCCAGTCCGGGCCGGTGGCGGCGAAGGTGTTGTCGCCCAGAACGGCGGACAGCTTGTAGGCCGAGGACACGTCGAAGAGGAGCAGGCCGCCGGGCTTCAGGGCCTTCCAGGCGGATTGAAAGAAATCCTCGACCCCGTCCATAAGATAGTTCACCCCGTCGCAGGCCGCGACCACCGCGTCCACGGGCTTGTGGAGGGCGATGCGCCGCATATCCTGGCAGACGAAGGGCAAAAACCGCAGCCCTGCGTCGAGAGCCTTTTGCCGGGCCACCATGAGCATGTCCTCGGACAGGTCCGCCCCGGTGATCTGATAGCCCTTGCGGGCCAGGCGCACCGTCAAACTCCCGGTGCCGCAGGCGCATTCGAGGACGCTTTTCGCCCCCGCCTCCCTCAAAAAGCCGTCGATATAGTTGGCCCAGCCGTCGTAGTCCACATCCGCCATCATGCGGTCGTAGCCCGCGGCAAAGGCGCTGTACGCTTCGTTCATATCAACCCATTCTCCAGGTCCTGGGCGTATTCCACCAGCCGGGTGAGCCGGTGGTTCATGCCCGATTTCTTGATATCCGCCATGTCGGCCAGCTCCTGCAAGCTGGCGTCCGGATAGTTGAGCCGAAGCTCCGCCGCCTCCTTCAGGGCCTTGGGCAGCCGCTGGAAGTGGCCATGGCTCAGGATGGTGTTCACCGCCTGCTGCTGCTTGACGGAGGCAGCCACCAGCTTATCTAGATTCGCGTACTCGCAGTTGGTGGTCCGGTTCACGTAGTTCCTGGTCTCCTTCTCCGCCCGCACGTTTTCAAGATCCAACGCGGCGATGTTGGAGCCGATGAGGGCCAGAAAGCCGGTGACGCTGTCCCCCTCCTTCAGGTACACCACGTACCGGTTCCGGCGCAGGGCGTATCGGGCGTTGAGCCCGTACCCGTTCAGCAGGTCGCACAGGCCCGCGGCGAAGCTCTCCGCCCGGCAGAGGATCTCCACGCTGTACTCCCCCTGGGGATCGGAGCAGCTGCCCGCCCCCAGGAAGCACCCCCGCACGAAAGCGCGCCGGGCCTCGTCCTCCCGAACCAGGTCCTCCGGCAGCCGGGACAGCAGGTGGATGCCCTCCTCGTCCGAGACCATGACGCCCGTGGCGGACAGCATCTCCCCCGCCTTCGGGCCGCTCATGTTCACCACGTAGAGGGGGGCCTTCCGATGCTCCCGCACCCGCTCCTCCATCTCCACGTCCAGCTCATAGAGGGACGTGCCCAGGGCGGCGATATGCCGGCCCACCTCCCGATTCTCCGTGCGGTAGCTGATGGCCTTGCGGCGGCCCAGCTTCAAATTCCCGCAAGCAAAGGTGAGGCCGGCCAATTCGGCCAGCTTCACGCCTGAATCCCGCACCCGGATGCGGACCACCTCGTCCTTGATGTTCGAAGCAAAGCTCATCTTAGTGCATCATCCTGCTTTCGATGTCCGCCGCCTCTACGGACAAATCCCTATGGTACACCCGGGCGGGGATACCCTTCTCCCGAAGGCGATGGGCCACCGCTTCCGCGGCGTACACGGACCGATGGCGGCCGCCGGTGCAGCCGAAGCACAGCCGCAGCAGGTTCTTCCCCTGCTGCTCGTAGCAGGGCAGGGTCTTCTCCACCAGGTCCACGGTCCAGTTCAGCACGTCCTCCATGAGGGGCTTGTCCTTCAAAAAGTCGATGACCGGCTGATCGAGGCCGGAAAGCCTGCGGAGCTCCGGCACATAGTAGGGGTTCTCCGCAAAGCGCATGTCCAGCACCATGTCCGCGTCCACGGGCACGCCCCGCTTGTAGCCGAAGCTGCAGATGACCAGGCTCACGTGGGGGGTGCTGATCTCCGGCAGTATCTTCTTCATCATCTTGGGAAAGTTGCGGGCCGCCACGTCGGAGGTGTCCACCACGTAGTCCGCATGGGCCAGCATGTTCCCCAAATACGCCCGCTCCAGGCGCACCCCGGAGGCGGCGTCGCCGCCCTCGCCCAGGGGGTGCCGGCGGCGGGTCTCGTTGTACCGCTCCAAAAGCACCTCGTCCCGAGCGTCCAGAAACAATATCTCATATCGGCAGGACAGGGCCCGCAGCACGTCCAGGGCGTCATCCGGCTTGGCGGACAGGAGGCTTTCCCGGCTGTCCACCGCCACCGCTGCCCGTTCGATGGGCACGTCCGCCTTGTTGCACATCTCCACGAAGGCCGGCAGCATGGGGGACGGCAGGTTGTCCACGCAGTAGTAGCCCATCTCCTCCAGGGCGTTCAGGGCGGTGCTCTTGCCCGCGCCGCTCATGCCTGTGACGATCAAAAGATACATAAAAGATCCTCCAGTCGTTTCACCTCGGGTTCCAACGTGACGCCTGTCTCACGATATACCACGTCCTGCACGTGCCGGATCAGGGAGAGGACGTCCCCCGCCGTGGCCCCGCCCCGGTTCACGATGAACCCGGCGTGGAGCTCGGAGACCTGGGCCCCGCCCACGGTGCAGCCCTTGAGATGGCAGCCCTCAATGAGGGCTCCCGCGAAGTGGCCCTCCGGCCGCTTGAAGGTGCTGCCCGCCGAAGGCAGGGACAGGGGCTGCTTCTCCCGGCGACGCCGCATGCAGTCGACCATGGTGTCGCCCGCCGTGCCGTCGTCCGGGGCGAGCTGCAGCTCCACTGCGGTCACGATGGTCTTCGGCCAGGTATAGGGGCTTCTGCGATAGCCCATCTCATCAAGGCGGGCGTCCTCCCAAGCGAAGCCGCCCTCCCGGTAGCAGCGGACCCGTTTTAGCACGTTTTTGATCTCGCCGCCATAGGCCCCGGCGTTCATGGCCACGGCCCCGCCCACGGTGCCCGGGATGCCGCACAGGCGCTCAAGGCCCATGAGCCCCCGCTGCACGCTCTCCTTGGCGAGGGCGGTCAGGGAGCAGCCCGCGCCCACCGTGACCTTCTCCCCCTCAAACAGGGGGGCCGTACCGTCGCCGGAGAGCTGCAGGATCAGGCCGGAGAAGCCCTCGTCGGAGGGCAGCACGTTGGTGCCGTTGCCCAGCAGGATGACGGGGATCTGCGCCGCCCGGCACAGGTCCAGAGCGCGACCCAGCGACCCCTCCTCCTTGGGCTGCAGCACAAAGGCGGCGGGGCCGCCCACCCGGAAGCTGACCAGCTCCGAGAGGGGCACGTTCTCTTTTGCGCCCAGGTCGATCAGCGCCCGGGCTATATTATCCTTAGGATATACCATGGTATCAGTATAGCAAGTTCAAGACTCAATTACAATGGCAAGCCGCTGAAAAAAGTTGTTTTTTGCCCCCTCGTCCCCGGCGAGGGCCGCCGCGGCCTCCTCCCGAAGCTTCGTCCGGTGGGTGTGGTAGGCGAAGGGGTCCGGGACGATCACCTTCTTATAGGCCCGGTCCATATCGAGGAGCAGACTGTTGCCGTAGGGGCAGGGGGCGTCCGTGCGGACGGAGAAGGCCCCCAGGGACGGGAGAAGCCGCTGGGTGGGCTCCGACAGCAAGAAGGCGTAGAAGGCCAGACAGGCCCTGGCCTTTTCCTCGTCCGTGTTCCGGTCGACGCCCAGATAGCAGACCTGATCCGTGAAGGCCCCGGCCACGGCGGCGTCCGCCCCCATCTCCCCCTCCCGCTGGATATCCCCCCAGGCCCTCAGGTCCAGGACCGTGCCCGTCGCCCCGTTAGCGAGGGTCGCCACGGGGTCCGTCTCCCCCACGGTGGTCTTCACGTACCCGGAGAAGCACCAGGGGGCGGCGTAGGGCGTGAGGGTGAGGCCCGGCCGCAGGTCCGTCTCCGGTGCAAAGTCCACCTCCTGCAGCAGCTCCTCGTAGAGGACCCCGGAGAAGAAGGAGTACATGTCCGCCCGGCGGCCGTAGGCCATGCGCTCCCAGAAGTCCGCTTCCCCCATGCCCTCCACCGTGATCCGCACGCCGAAGTGGCGCTTGTTGAAGGCCTCCGCCCGCTCCGTCAAAAAGGCGGTCACGCTGCCCTGGTAGGTCTTGCAGGTGACGATGTGGTAGAGGGTGAGGGTCCCCACGTAGTCCGGCGGCTGGAGCTGGCGGCTCTTCACGTAGAAGCTCTCCCCCGTCCCCGCCCCCACCCGGGGCCCGGCGTACAGGAGGAACAGCAGGATCAGCAGGGCGGCCGCGGCCCGAAAAAACAGTCTTTTTCCCATGATTCAGGGTATGCCCGAAAGGTAGACCCGATGCCCGAAAGCTCGTCCTTTTTCGAGGCAGGACGCGGCGGCTCCCCCGCCGTATTTACTCTGGACAGCCTACGAAAAGGAGATCGCCTATGGAAATAAACGCAAGCAAGCGCGGCCCCCGGCTCCATGTGAAGCTGAGCGGGGAACTGGATCACCACAGCGCGGAGCAGACGCGGAACATGCTGGACACCCTTTTGAAGGACATCACCGTCCGGGACCTGACGCTGGACCTCTCGGGCATCAGCTTCATGGACAGCGCGGGTCTCGGGGTGATCCTGGGCCGTTACCGCATCTTGAGCATGCGGGGCGGGCATCTCACCGTGACGGGCATGTCGGGGGCCATCGACAAGATCTTCCGCATGTCGGGCGTCTACGCCATCGTGGACAGAGTGTAAGGAGGCGCGTATGGATAACTGGATGGAGCTGACCTTTCCCTCCCTCTCCGTGAACGAGGGCTTTGCCCGGGCGGCCACGGCTGCCTTCGCATCGCTGCTGAACCCCACCATCGACGAGCTGTCGGACCTTAGGACCGCGGTGTCCGAGGCGGTGACCAATGCCATCATCCACGCCTACGGGAACGATCGGGACGCCATGATCACCCTTCGGTGCGAGGCGGAGGGCAAGCAGCTGAAGGTCGTGGTGAAGGACACGGGCTGCGGCATCGAGGATATCGAGCTCGCTCGTCGGCCCTTCTATACCAGCAAGCCGGAGCTGGAACGGTCCGGCATGGGCTTCGCGGTGATGGAGGCGTTCATGGACCGGGTGGAGATCGAATCGGCCCCCGGCGAAGGGACCGCCGTGACCATGGAGAAGGAGATCGGCACCGCCCGTGGGGAGTGAGGATTTCCTTGAAGGCATCCGGCGGGTACAGGCGGGCGATCGAGGAGCGGAGGAAGCGCTGCTTCGGGAGAACATGCCCCTGGTGGCCGCCATCGCCCGCCGGTATCAGAACTGCGGTCTTGCCCAGGAAGACATGATCCAGCTGGGCAGCATCGGCCTGCTGCAGGCCCTGCGGCGGTTCGACCCCACCCGGGGCCTGTGCTTCTCCACCTACGCCGTGCCCCTCATCGCCGGGGAGATACGGCGGTTTTTGCGGGACGACGGCATGGTGAAGTTCTCCCGGGAGACCAAGTCCCTGGCCCTGCAGATCGAGCGGGTCCGCCGGGAGCAGGGGGACTTGACCGTGGAGGAGCTGTCGAAGGTGCTGCACGTGCCCCTGGAGGACATCACGGCGGCCCTGGCCTCCCGGACGGCGGCCCTCTCCCTGGACGCGCCCACCGACGAGGACGGGGCCGATCTGCAGACCTTTTTAGGGAGCGCCGACGCCGACACGGAGCAGGACGCCCTGAGGCGGGTGGAGCTGAGGGAGCTGTTCGCCGTCCTCTCGGAACGGGAGCGGCAGGTGCTGTTCTTGCGCTACTTCCAGGATAGGACCCAGAACGAGGTGGGAAAGCGGCTGGGCCTCTCCCAGGTCCAAATATCGCGGATAGAAAAAAAGGCCCTGCTGCGCATGCGGCAGCAGGGCGAAAAGGTTTGACCTATTTTTCTTTGAGCATCCGTATCCCATAGGCGGAGACGGAGGCGGTATACTTCTCCTCTCCGGTCAGGTGAAAGCCGCACTTCTCATAGAAGCGGACGGCCCGTCCGTTGCCCTTCACCGCCCAGAGGCAGATCCTGGGATAGGCTGCCAAGGCTTCCAGGGCCGCGTCCATCAGCTGACGCCCCACGCCGGTACCGTGGTATTCCGGCAGCACGTAGAGGGCGAACACCTCACCCATATCGGGTTCCTCTGAACCGTGGTTTCCGTACCCTACGAAGCCGATGACCCGGTCTCCCTCCTTGGCCACCAGGATATTGTCCCGCCATTGGAAAGCCAGTTCCTCGCACTTTTCCAGAGTCAGCTTGTTTAAATATTCCTGACTCACCAGGCCCGGGTAGGTCTCCTGCCAGCACTTCCAATGGACGAAGGCCTTGCCTTTGATCTCCTGGTCCGTCTCCATGGGCTTGATGACGATGGCCATACTTACCTCTTCAATAGTTGATGGTGCCCTCGGTGCCGGCGATGATGCGTTGGATGTTGGACCGATGGCGGATGACGATGATGGCGGTGCAGGCAAGGGCGAAGAGCCAGAGCCAGGGCCGCTGGCTATGGTTTACGATGCAGAGGATGGTGAAGAGCAGGGAGCTGGTCATAGACACCAGGGACATCATGTGGCAGAGGAAGAACACCACCAGGGCGAAGACGAGGGTGATGCCGCCGCCCAGGGGGAAGCTCATGAACATGAAGGCGAAGAAGCAGGCCACGCCCTTGCCGCCTTTGAAGCGATAGAGCACGGGCCAACAGTGGCCCAGCACCACGCCCAGGCCCCCGATATAGCCGCCCAGGGCGAAGTCCAGGGCGCTGTTTTGGATGACGATGCCCCACCACTTGCCCAGGAAGGCGCCCAGGGCCACGCCCAGGAAGCACTTGAAGGCGTCGCCGCAGAAGGTGAGCACGCCCCACTTGGTGCCGAAGACCCGGGTCATGTTGGAGGCGCCGGGGTTGCCGCTGCCGTGCTGCCGCACGTCGTCGTGCAGGAAGCGCTTAGAGAACAGCACCGCCGTCTGGAAGTTTCCGATGAAATAGCTGAGGATCAATATGATGGCTACGGTCTGTATCTGTACCACATTCAACATTGCTTATTCCTCCCTTCCCCGTGTGCGGAAGATGATCTTAATGGGCGTCCCGACGAAGCCGAAGGTCTTGCGGAAATAGTTCTCCATGTACCGCTTGTAGGAGAAGTGGACCAGGGCTTCGTCGTTGACGAAGATCACGAAGGTGGGCGGCTGGACGCTGACCTCCGTGGCGTAGTAGATCTTGAGGCGCTTGCCGGACATGGCCGGGGGCTCCGTCATGGAGACGGCCTCGTTGACGATGTCGTTGAGGGTGCCGGTGGTGATCCGGCGGATGGACTGGGCGTAGCTCTCCTTGGCGGCGGAAAGGAGCTTGTTCACCCGCTGGCCGGTCTTGGCGGAGATGAACAGGAAGGGCACGTAGTCCATGAAGGCCAGGTCCACCTGCATGTCCTTCTTGAACTTGTTCATGGTGTTGGTGTCCTTCTCGATCAGGTCCCACTTGTTGACCACCAGCACCGAGGGCTTCCCCTCCTCGTGGACGTAGCCCGCGATCTTCACGTCCTGCTCGGAGAGGCCCTGCTCCGCGTCCACCACGATGAGGACCACGTCCGCCCGCCGCACGGCGGCCAGGGAGCGAAT
>JAEEGJ010023148.1_pt1 | contig 13078 bp, 6 predicted proteins | sample 8958761 | NCBI WGS metagenome assembly JAEEGJ01 (sample SAMN16246546, study PRJNA631951) | gut metagenome | biome: gut microbiome; feature: rumen; material: RS-attached | host: Bos | place: Iran: Karaj | collected 2018-10
AATTGAGAAGCGTTATGCTTCATCTTGTAAGGTGAAACCTAGGAAATTTCAGCTGATGTACAAGATGGCATAGGGATCTTCTCACGTGTATAGCGTGGGATTGGTGTCACTATATCTTTACATCATGGTTTTCCTAGGACCACACCTTAGAGATTGGAGATATTCAGTCTCACGCTTCTTCCATATATATTAATAAGGTGTCGCCAGGGAGGGACTGCAAGGCGATGTTTATTAGAAGGGAAGAAACTATGAAACGTCTATTAACCGAGAAATTCCCATTATCAGCAGCATTCTTGCTGTTAGCATTAACTTTGTCGTGTTCGCACGAACCTGCAGTAGAACCACAAGAGCCAGGTGGTACTGACGTAGCCCGATGGAACGACTCTACCATTAACGGCGATGCTGTGATGAATCAGATGGCATTCAGTATTGGCGATGGCATGGTGGTAGATCGCCAAGTACAAACCCGTGCCACAACCGATATTGATGGCGTGGCGGATTTCGAAACAGGCGATCTGGTTGCGGTGGCTGTTACCCAAGGTACGAGTGCCGAAGAAATCAAACTTTATCGTGTAAAGAGTGATGGTAGTCTGGAATATGCTGGCGCCGATAACTCTCCCCTTATATGGAAGAGTGCCACCATCCCCACTACTATCCGTGCTTGGAGCTACGGCACTAGTACCAACCTGTCGTACACACTTGATGCTCCAGAGAGTTTTGATTACAGCTTAACAGCTAATCAGCAAACCAACGGCTATAACGAACTGCTGTATAGCAAGGAGGCGGCCATCAGCTATGCCACTTATTCGTCGTCGCCCATCCCTCTAACTTTCCGCCATCAACTATCAAGATTGGTAGTAAACATCGAGCACGACCGCACCACCACTCTCACAGGCACCGCCAGTATGGGTGATAATGTCAACAATACCTTCCCCATCACCGCCCGTTTCGACACTATTGGTGGTGGTTCTTGGATGCCTACAGCCTATGGTGCCATCACTCCCAAGGGAGAAACGGCTCAGTCTGGTTACGAAGCCACTTATTCTGCAGTTGTTTTCCCTGGCACATACGCTCAGAATACCAAGATGTTTACCCTTACTAATACTGATGGCGATTATGTTTATGCTGTTAGCGATGCCTCAGGGCAAACCCTTACAGCAGGCAATCAATACAACTATACCATTTTAGTAAAAGATGACCTTTGTCGCCGCAACCCCCTTTGGTGGGTGGCACAATACAACATGGCATCAAGTAGGACATCATTTGTTGCCGCTCATTCCACATCTTCGCAGTATGTATTCTTAGCATCTACTGCAGCCACAGAGAATGTTGCAAACTATCATTTACCATCACTATATGAGTATGCAAGTATTATACCTACAGATGATGAAATAAATACAGGAACGAATGTCTTTAAATTATCAAACACATTGGATGCCCCTTATGAATACTCCGAGATTCCTTGCAATATTGGTGGAAAAAGTATACCAGGATCAACCTCATATATAGGCAAGAAAAGCAGTGGAGATTGTTACGCAATACGTTTTATTGGGACACCACATGCAAGCGCATGGCACTATAAATGGACAAATACGCCATGCAACGGAATTTTAATAGAATCTTACATGCTATCAAAGGATATGACTGTTTCCGAAGTACAGGCCTTATTGGCAAATTGGAAAGATAACACGCCTCCGAACTTCACAGGTACATTAGGAGCTTCAGGAGCCAATCTGTCACCAGAAACAACTGTAATAACTGCCAATGGTTTTGTTCAGCGTTTCTTTCCTGCTGCTGGTTATACGCAATCTAGTAATGGCACAGCCAACCAAAGTGTGGGAACCGCCGCATATTATTGGGGAAGTCAGATTGCGGGAAGTTCAAAATGGACTATGATGGCCGCAAATAACGATCCTTCACTTGTTCTTCAAAAAACAACCTTGGTTCGCGGTTTCCCCATTCGGTTATTTAAAGACGACTACAAATGCACAGGTAAAGCATTAGTAAATGCCTCTGTGGGTGATTATATATGCCCGCATGGTAAGGCTTATACTGTTGCAGCAAGTGAACCTTTACCTTGTGGTAAAGAAAAGATGGCAATGATAGCTTATGTGGGTAGTGTTCCAGGCTATTTTGATACATGTATCGCCATCGCACTGGATGATGCAACAAATGAAACGTGTCACTATTCAACGGCTAATACAGCTGTTAATACATATGCCAGCAATCATCCTATCAGAGTTAATGGTACAACGTATAACACGAATACAGGTCCCAGTGGTAATAATTTTTACGATCTTGTGGTGCATGATACTTCTACGCCCTCTCGTATCAAAACAAGCGGAACCATCAAAGGATGGCGTATGCCCACTGTTACCGATTGGCGTTATATCTTCCAGGGTATAGGTGGCCCGTCAGCTACCTCTCCTGTGGGTATTTATTCAGGAAACATTTATGGAAATAGTAGTACGTTAAGAAATATGACTGGTAAAGTTACTGCATTACAAAACTATTACTACTGGTCTAGTTCGGAAGTCATCGATGCAGGTTCTGGAGCTTGGGTCTTCAATTTCAATAATTCGAATTTCGCTCGCAACAGTCTAACGTATCCGGGAAACATTCGTGCTGTATTTGCTTACTAAGGTTTGCTGGTACAAAAGCCCTATGTAGCAGGGGGAAAGAGCCTACCTTTCTGGGAGAAATGTACTACCTATCTACGTTGGGGCGGACGGCCGAATATATCAGGGCGCCCGCCCCAATATGTTAGAGCGGCCGCCCTGATATGCTGGAGCGCACGGCCAAAACCGATTTTGAATACCCGTAGTACTACTTGACTTTTAACTCAGTAACCATTTCCATACGGGGATGACACTGATACCGTCTTCTGTGGTTTCTTCGTCGTAAGTAATCAGATAGCACTGCCAGTCGGGATGTGTATTATTATACTTGATGAGAGGAGGAAGTTCGCGATCTTTTGTCGATTGTTCGGTGATGCTATATGATACTTGGATGGCAAGTTTTGCATCAGGCACCAAGAAGTCTATTTCCTTATCTGTGTTCAGGTAAAATACGTTTTCTTTGCCATATCTACGGCAAAGCTCTATGGCTACCATATTTTCGAGTAGCGACGTGTCAGGATTGGTAAGAAACAGGTTTAAGAGTCCGTTGTCTATGAAATAATACTTCTTTTGTGTTTCCTTTTCGGTTAGTTTGCCTATTTCGTTCTCTATAGGCAGCACCAGCCAGCTGTCTGTAGCAAAGTCTACATAATCGATGGTAGTAGGCACGCTGATGGAACTGCCTGTAGATACGATGATATTTTTTAGTCGATTGAACGACAAGGGCTGTTTTACGCTTTCTGCCATCTTCTTGATGAGAATGTTCATCACTCTATCGTTTTTGATTTTGTTTCTTGCACAGATATCACCAAGGTATATCTTTTGATAAAGGCTTGAAAGCATGGCTCGCTTGTTCTTAAATAATAGGCTTTCAGGTAGTCCTCCATAGTAGAAATAGTCGTTTAGAAGGCGCTTTACCTCACTGCGTTGAATAGTGTCGTATTGCCAATGTTGTTTTAGTACTACATGCTGAGCTGCCAGGTATTCTTTTAGCGAATAAGGATAGGCATCAAGGATGAAAAAACGTCCACCAAGTGTAGTTGCTACATCCTTGCTGAGCATTTTTGCATTACTACCCGTTACATATACACGATATTTTGCATCAGCCAAACGACGTACGAATTTATCCCAATATGGGATGCTCTGCACCTCATCGAGGAAAACGATGGGCTTTTTACCGTATAGTTCCAGATGGGCTTCCAAAAGACTATTAAAGTCTTCAGTCTGAAATTCTGCCAAACGTTCATCTTCAAAATCAATAAATAGAATTTCGTCCCAGCCTTTTCCTTCAGCCTGAAGTTGACGAACTCGCTGATAAAGCATATATGACTTTCCTACATGTCGTACACCTACAATCACATAGTTACCATTGGGCTCGAACTCAATGGTGCGGCTGATAACTTCGGCTTCGTCTATCTCCCGCTGTTTGCTAATGAGGCATTGCTTAATGATGTCCTTACTGATGCTCATTGTTTAAACTCTGTTTTATAAGATTGTTGTTGTTTTATAAAGTTTGGTTTACAAAGATAGGCAAATTCTATAAACTATGATTAATAAAATAGGATAAAAGTGTTAATTGTTAGTATTATTTAACTTAAAACAATAATCCCCGCTCATCACTGAGCGGGGATTGGTTTGTATAGATGTATATGTAATCCTGATTACATCGTAACCTCGACTACGTGCTTGCCAGCAGAGTAGGGGATAACGGTGCCATCAACAGGCTGGCCATCGAGGGTGATGGCTTTAACACCCTTCTGGGCGCCGTTTGGATGGATGGTAATCTCGTACTCGGCATCGCGGAACTTACGCTGTACGGTGTAGTCGGTAGCTGTCTGTGGCAGGCAGGGATCGATGCGGATACCATCGTAGTCGGGCTTGATACCAAGGATGAACTCTGATACGGTGTACCACATCCAAGCTGCAGTACCTGTGAGCCATGAGTTCTTACCCTCGCCTGGCTTAAAGGCGTCCTTACCGGCTACCATCTGGCAGTTTACGTATGGCTCAACCTTGTGCAGGGTCTGGTACTTCTCCTCGACGTATGAGGGGAGAATCTTTGCGTAGTGGCTCCAGGCATCGTTACCGCGGCCTGCGAGGCACTCGCCGATGATGACCCAAGGATTGTTGTGGCAGAAGATACCTGCATTCTCCTTGTAGCCCTCGGGGTATGATGAGATTTCGCCGTACTCGTAGATATACTTGGTGAAGGCGGGGTTGTTAAGCACCATACCGTGCTCGCACTCGAGGTATTTCTTACAAGAGTCGAGACTCTTGGCAACCATACCTTCCTGGGCACCAATCTCGGCCATGGTACACCAGCCCTGGCTCTCGATGAAGATCTTAGCCTCGTCGCACTCGTTGCTACCAATCTTATTGCCATAGAAATCGTAAGCGCGGAGATACCACTCGCCATCCCAGCCGTGCTTCTTCACAGCCTCGATCATAGCGTCGATAGCCTTCTGCATGCGCTCGGCCTCCTGGGTCTTACCCAGTTTCTGGCACAGGGCAACGTAATCCTTACCTGTTACTACGAACAGACCGGCAATCATGAGGCTCTCGGCCTTGGTGCCCTCGGATACGTTCTCGGTGGTCTGGAAGCTCTCGTTTGGATCCCATGAGAAGCAGTTGAGGTTCAAGCAGTCGTTCCAGTCGGCACGGCCGATGAGTGGCAGCATGTGAGGACCGAGGTTGTTGATAACGTGATCCATCGAAATCTTGAGGTGCTCGAAGAGTGTTACCTCAGAGCCTGGCTGATTGTCGAATGGTACCATCTCGTCGAGGATTGAGAAGTCGCCTGTTTCCTTGATGTAAGCCACGGTACCGAAGATGAGCCAGCAGGGATCGTCGTTGAATCCACCGCCGATATCGTTGTTACCGCGCTTGGTGAGGGGCTGATACTGGTGATAGCAGCCGCCATCGGGGAACTGGGTTGAGGCAATATCGATGATGCGCTGACGGGCGCGTGATGGAATCTGGTGTACAAAGCCTACGAGGTCCTGGTTACTGTCGCGGAAGCCCATGCCACGGCCGATACCACTCTCGAAGAACGAAGCCGAACGAGAGAAGTTGAAGGTTACCATGCACTGGTACTGGTTCCAGATGTTAACCATGCGGTCGAGCTTATCGTTGCCTGTGCGTACATTATATATATTAAGGAGGGCATCCCAATACTGACAGAGTTCGGCAAAGGCCTGATCGACCTTCTGTGTGGTGTCGAGCTCGGCAATGAGGGCGTGTGCCTTGTCCTTGTTGATGACCTGAGGTGCTGAGAATTTTTTGTCCTGCTCGTTCTCGATGTAACCCAGCAGGAACACAAAGTCCTTGCTTTCGCCTGGCTGCAGGGTTACCTCGATGTAATGCGAGGCGATGGGGCTCCAACCGTGGGCGTGGCTGTTGCGGGGCTTGCCCTCGATTACTACCTGGGGATCGGCAAACTCGTTATAGAGGCCTACGAAGGTTTCGCGATCGGTATCGAAGCCCTGGATAGGGGTGTTTACATGGTAGAACGCATAATGGTTGCGACGCTCACGGTACTCGGTCTTGTGATAGATGGTGCTACCCTCGATTTCGACTTCGCCAGTAGAGAAATTACGCTGGAAATTCTCCATATCGGTAGCAGCATTCCACAGGCACCACTCCTCGAACGAGAACAGTTTGAGGTTCTTAACCTCGTTGCTCTGGTTGGTGAGTGTGAGCTTCTGTACCTCGGCCCATTTTTTGAGGGGAACGAAGAACAGCACGCTGGCCTCGACGCCGTTTTTACGACCAGTGACGCGGGTGTAGCTCATACCATGACGGCACTCGTAGAAATCGAGTGGAGTCTTGCAGGGCTTCCAACCTGGGTTCCAAACGGTGTCGCCATCCTTGATATAAAAGTATCGGCCACCATTGTCCATTGGTACATTATTGTAACGATAACGAGTGATACGACGGAACTTGGCATCCTTGTAGAATGAGTAACCGCCGGCGGTATTAGAAATTAAAGAGAAAAAGTCCTCGTTGCCCAGATAGTTAATCCAGGGCCAAGGAGTCTGCGGGTCGGTAATCACGTACTCGCGGTGTTGGTCGTCGAAGTGACCGTAGCGTTTTTGTTGCTCCATGATGCGATGAAAAATTAATATTATAAATAGTAATCAATAATTGCGGATGCAAAGTTACGAAATTTGCACAAACGTACAATAGTTGGAGCAACTTAGCGCAAGAATTGAGCATAAAAATACCATATATTTTGAAAAAAACTTGTGAGTATTAAAAATTTTTCTTAACTTTGCGCCCTCATTCCAGTGATATTGATTAAAATTTTAGAAAAAAGAAGAAGATTAGGTTGATAATTTTGGTTTGTTAAGTTGAATAGTAATTACTAATATATTTTTTATACTTTTAAATTAAATGAAAAGACTCAGTATGATGTTGGCTGGGCTGTTCCTTAGTGTGGGGATGGCACTGGCACAAACAACGGTTACTGGTACAGTGGTAAGTTATGAGGATAACGAGCCTATTATTGGTGCCACCATTCAGGTGGTTGGCAATTCAGGCATTGGTACCATTACCGATTATGATGGTAACTTCACACTCGAAGTACCAGAGGGTATGAAAACACTGCGTATTACCTATGTGGGCATGGAACCACTTGAGGTGGCAGTAAGCACAAAAACTTTAAAGATTCAGTTAAGAAATGATGTACACACCCTGGACGAGGTGGTAGTTGTGGCTTATGGTACACAGAAGAAGACATCGCTTACCGGATCTATTCAGGAGGTAAAGAGCGAGGCCATCGAGCTGCGTCCTACCACATCGGTAGCATCGGCACTGGAAGGTTCGGTGACTGGTGTACAGGTGAACAGCACCGTTGGTGCTCCTGGTGAGGACCCACAGATCCGTATCCGTGGTGTGGGAACCGTGAATGGTTCGTCGGCACCTCTTTATATCCTGGATGGTGTGCCTTATAATGGTAATATCTCTGACCTGAACCCACAGGACATCGAGAGCATGTCGGTTCTGAAGGATGCTGCTTCGGCAGCCCTGTATGGTAACCGTGCCTCTAACGGTGTAATCCTGATTACCACCAAGAAGGGTAAGCAGGGCAAGATGAACGTCACCTTCGATGTGAAGCAGGGTATCTACATGCGTGGTATCCCCGAGTACGACCGTCTCGGTGCTAACCAGTGGATGGAGGCCCAGTGGCTCAATCTGAAGAACAATCGCATGGCAGCTGGCGACGATGCTGCTACTGCTGGTGCCTATGCCAGTAAGAATATCATAGCCAACCGCATCTATCTGAATATCTATGATAAGGCCGACGATGCCTTGTTTACAGCCGATGGCAAGCTGGTGAGCGATGCCCGTATCAAGGGTAGTTACGCCGACGACCTCGACTGGTATAAGCAGGCCATCCACAGTGGCTATCGTCAGGAGTACAACTTCAACGCTAATGGCGCTACCGAGAAGTCGGACTATCTGGTGTCTCTGGGTTATCTGGACGAGCAGGGCTATCTGAAGACCTCTGGTTTCGATCGTCTCTCAGCCCGTCTGTCGGCCAACATTCAGCCTGCCGACTGGCTCAAGCTGGGTGTGAATCTGAATGCCACACACCAGAACTACAAGTCGGGCTATGGCACTGGTAACACTCAGGCCAACCCATTCGGTGTGATCCGTAAGATGTCGCCTGTTTATCCTGTGCATCTGCACGATGTGCTCACTGGCGAGTATCTGCGTGATGCCGAGGGCAACCTGCAGTGGGATGGTGGTTCGTATATCGACGCTAATGGACAGGTGGTTCACACCCGCAACCAGTATGCCGATCGCCACATCATCTGGGAGAACCAGTTGAATACCGACAAGAAAATCCGCAACACCGTGAACAGCACGGTTTACGCTAATATCATGCTGCCCTACAACTTTACTTTCACACTGAAGGGCAACCTGAATCTGAACAACGACTCTCAGAACAAGTACTACTCGGCTGAGATTGGTGATGGTAAGAGCAACAACGGACGCCTGCGCCGCACTGACATCCGCCAGAAGGACTACACCTTCCAGCAGCAGCTGCACTGGCGCCAGGAGTATGGCGTGCACGCTATCGACGCCCTGCTGGGTCATGAGAGCTACAACTACACACGCAACTTCATGTTTGCTGGTAAGGATAATGAGATTGTGCCTAACATGACCAATCTGCTGAACTTCACCGACCCTGCTCAGCTCTACGACTATAACGACAACTATCGTCTGGAGTCATACCTGGGCCGCGTGCGCTATGGTTACGACAGCCGATACAACATCGAGTTCTCGTTCCGCCGCGATGGTTCTTCGCGCTTTTCAAAGGATGCCCGCTGGGGTAACTTCTGGAGCACTGGTGCCAGCTGGGTGATCTCGAACGAGAAGTGGATGAAGCAGTATGACTGGGTGAACTACCTGAAGCTGCGCGCCGACTATGGTGAGGTGGGTAACGACTCTGGCTCAGGCCTCTATGGCTACATGGCCCTGTATCAGCAGGATGTGCATGCAGGCAAGGGTGCTTACTTTATCTCGCAGCTGCCTAACGAGGATCTGAAGTGGGAGACTGGACAGTCGTGGGGTATCGCCATCGAGGGTCGTCTGCTCAACAAGATCAACGTCAACGTAGAGTACTTTGATCGTCGCAACAAGGATCTGATCTTCAACGTATATAACCCACTCTCTGCTGGTGCTACTAACACAGGTGCTGCCGAGTCGGTTACTACCAAGAACTTGGGTACTATCTCTAACCACGGTTTCGAATTCTCGGCCGATATGGATGTGTATAAGACCAAGGACTGGACTGTGAACGTGGGTGCCAGCATCACCTTCGAGAAGAACAAGGTGGTGAAGCTGCCTGAGCAGAACCGCGATGGTATCATCTCTGGCTCGCAGAAGATTGTAGAGGGTAAGGATCGCTATCAGTTCTATACCTACACTTGGGAGGGTATCAATACCAAGAACGGACTGTCGCTCTATAAGTTCAACGACGAAGAGTACTTCTTTACCGATGGCACAGCTACCTATGGTAACCCTGCCGGTACACAGATTACAGGTTCGCAGCTGAACGCTGTGGTAGTAATCGATGGCAAGGCTTATACTTATCTGACTACCTACGGTAAGCGTGAGTTCCACGGTTCGGCCATGCCTACTGCCTATGGTAGCTTCAACGTGAGCGCCAGCTACAAGGCCTTCTCACTCTACACACTGTTCACCTATCAGCTGGGTGGCAAGGTAATGGATAGCAACTATCAGGAGCTCATGAACTCACAGAGCATGCCTACCGCCCTGCACAAGGACGTGCTGAAGGGATGGACTGCCGAGCAGGCTACTGCCACCGATGCTATCGATCGCAACGGTGTGCCCATGCTGAGCAACGCGCCCACCATCGCAAGTGGTGTCGAGGCTGATCTGAATTCCACTTCTTCGCGTTGGCTCACCAGCGCAAGCTATCTCATCCTGAAGAATATCAACCTGGGCTACCAGTTGCCTAAGGAGCTGGTGCGCAAGGCTGGTGTAGAGAATGTGATGGTGACACTCACCTGCGAGAACCTGTTCACACTGACTGCACGTAAGGGATTGAACCCACAGCAGACATTCAGTGGTTCGCAGTCGGCTACCTTCGTTACACCTCGCATCTTCTCAGCTGGTGTGAACGTGAAGTTTTAATTGAAAATTGAAAATTGATAATTGACAATTATGAAAAAGTATATATTTATATGTATCGCAGCGCTGGGACTGAATGCTTGTAGCAGCGATTTTCTGGATACAGCTCCTGAGTCGGAGATGGGTACTCCCACCGTGCTGAGCACTACCAAGAATGCCGAGATGGCGCTGAACGGTATCTGCAAGGCCATGACCACTCAGTATTTGCAGACACAGGGCCTGAATGGTGAGGGTACCATCCTGAACTGGTATGGCACCTTCACTGGCAACGATGGTCAGAAGAGCAATCACAGCGGATGGCAGAATGTGTGGAACTCAAATTATCACCTGCGTCCCACATCTACCTACGATGTTTATCCTTGGTACTATTATTATAAGCTGGTGAGCAATGCCAACGCCATCATCAACAATATCGATAAGGCCGAGGGCGACGAGGCCGACAAGCAGTTTATCAAGGCTCAGGCCCTGACCTTCCGTGCTTACTCGTTCTTCCGTCTGGCACAGCTCTACACCAATCGCTGGAGCGACCATCAGGGTAACACCAGTGGTATCGTGCTGCGTGTGGATGAGAGTCTGGGCGAGCAGGCCCTTTCTACTCAGGCCGAGACTTATGCACAGATCTATAAGGATCTGGACGACGCTATCTCGCTCTATCAGCAGAGTGGTCGCGATCGCAAGGAGTTCTATGAGCCTGGTCTGGATGTGGCTTACGCTATCTATGCCAAGGCTGCACTGACACGTGAGGACTGGCAGAATGCTGCCAGCTATGCCGCTCTGGCTCGTCAGGGTCATAAGCTCATGACTACAGCCCAGTATCAGGATGGTTTCCACACACCTAACGACGAGTGGATCTGGGGTGTGTATGAGAGTGATCAGCAGAACATCTCTTACTATAGCTTCTATGCTTACATCGGTGCCAACTCAAGCACCAGCAACTGCCGCACCTATCCTGTGGCCATCAGCAAGGAGCTCATCGATCAGATTCCTGCTACCGACGTGCGCCGCTCACTCTATCTCGTACCTAGCGAGGCTGAGTATGCCGAGTGTAACGCTGCCGGTCGTAGCACTGGTAAGCTCTACAACCGTGCCAAGAGCGAGTATGCCGACAGACTGTATTTCGACCAGAGTGGTAAGCTCACTTCTCTGATCTATGCTTATATGCAGTTTAAGTTCCTGGTTGACTTCTATCCTGGTGGTGGTTCATTCCCCGTCATCCGTGCTGCCGAGATGCTCTACACCGAGGCCGAGGCTGACATGCACCTGGGTAAGGAGACTGAGGCACAGCAGCTGTTGTTCGACGCTGTGAAGCAGTATGATGCTGCCTATGCCAAGAGCACCAAGACTGGCGACGACCTGATGACAGAGATTAAGCTGTATCGTCGTTTCGACCTCTTTGCCGAGGGTAACGACTGGTTCGACTACAAGCGTTGGGGACAGCCCATCGTTCGTAAGAACCGCAAGCAGGGTGGTAGCTTCTACGAGGGTGTGTTCGACATCACCATCCAGCCTGAGGAGACCAATGCATGGACATGGGTTATCCCTCAGAGAGAGACTGATTACAACAAGCTTGTTGACTAATAGCGCAGGCTACGGTATAAGCGGTGGTCCAAGCGGCTTGGAAATTAAAGCCACCTGTGACACCATCGATATCGAGAACCTCTCCAGCGAAATAAACGCTGGGGAGGTTTTTGCTTTCTAAGGTGTTGGGATTCACACTCGCCAAATCGATGCCGCCACAGGTCACAAACTCGTCCTTAAAGGCCGAACGACCTGCTATCTGGTACTGATCGTTGCACAGGGCATTGGTCAGTCGGTTCAGCTCCTTCTGGTTCAGATTCTGCCAACGGTTCTGGGCACGTTCGCCAAGGGTCTTGGCTACGAGGTAATCCCACAAACGGCTGGGCAATCCAAAGGGACGGATGGTGGCAATCTGTTTTTGCGGATGCTGGGCGATGATGGTGCGCAACTCCTGCTGGATGTCGGGCTCCTTGAGCGAGGTCCAGTTCACAGCCAAAGGCATCTGGTAGTTATGCTCGTGCAAATCGCGAGCGGCATGACTACTGAGCTTCAGAATGGCTGGTCCGCTCATGCCCCAGTGGGTGATGAGCAACGGACCGTTACTGCGGAACTTAGTGCCTGGGATCGAGGCGGTGGCATCTTCCACTACCGTGCCCATCAAGGCACGCAAGGCCTCGTCGGCAATGCTGAAGGTGAACAATGACGGAACGGGTTCGATGGTGGGTACGCCAGCCATCGATGCAGTACCACCACCTGTGGTGATGACCTTGAAATCAAAGTCGTTCAGCTCGTCGAGACTCTCGATTTTATGCTGGGTGCATATCTCGATGTTCTTTCGGCGGGCTTCGGCCAAGAAGAGATTAATGATGGTATGCGAATCCTGTGAGGCGGGAAATACGCAGTTGTCGTCCTGGGTGGTAAGCTTTACCCCATGGTTCTCGAACCACGCATAGGCATCGCGGTAATCGAAGGTTTTAAACAGTCGCTTCAGTAAACGGTGCCCACGTGGATATACCTGTTGCAAATCGCTTACTGCCTCGAACGAGTTGGTGCAGTTACATCTGCCACCACCAGAAACCTCGACCTTGGCCAGCACCTTCTTCGATTTCTCAAAGATGGTGATGTCCATATCGGGGCACATTTCCTTGAGGTTAACGGCCAGGAAGAATCCAGCCGCACCTCCACCTACTATCGCAGTCTTCATTTTTACATTCTTACATTTTTACATTTTCTCATTTCTCAATGAGAATGCGAGCGTCAACGGCTACTACGTCGTTCTC
>JAEEGJ010023151.1_pt1 | contig 13077 bp, 11 predicted proteins | sample 8958761 | NCBI WGS metagenome assembly JAEEGJ01 (sample SAMN16246546, study PRJNA631951) | gut metagenome | biome: gut microbiome; feature: rumen; material: RS-attached | host: Bos | place: Iran: Karaj | collected 2018-10
CCTTGTTACCAGACATTACGCCTTTTCCACAAATATCACAACATCTAGACATTTTCGTATCCTTCCTTATATTAAAACAATTTCCCAAAGATAATAGTTTAGAAAATATATAGGAAAATGAAGAAAAAGTCAATGACTTAAGACCTCATCCGCGCTGTAACATTAAGAAAAGTTTCTTATTGACACCTGTCAAATTGTAGAGTAAATTTTAATAGATACAGGAGAGCACATGTTTTTGAATTCTATAAAGAAATCTTTAGGACTCGAAAAGCTTCATCCCGAAGTTCAATTTTTTCTGGACAGTGCAAATCTTAGCATTGCCATTCCAGGCTCCTTCCTTGTTATGCTCGTTGAATTCCTGGCCTTTGTCCTCACCTTTTTTTACAGCTTCTCCAGTGAGCAGGAAGCATTTAAATGGTTACTTTATCATAGATCTCTTTACGGCATTCTTTTTATTTCGGCAGCCCAGTTATTTATTTATGCACATTATCACAAAAGAACAGGCAAACCCTTTTCCCGTGTAAAGCTCGACATAAGCATTTTTGTTTTCTTAATTGCGCTTTTAATTTTTGCCCACCTTATTTCAATAGATGACTATATAAAAGGCGAACAGATTCTTGTATTTATTACAATCGAGCTTTTTGTTTCATGTCTTTTTATGATTAAGCCTTATCTGGCAATTATTTTTATAGTTGTTCCTTTTGCCCTCTTTTACTATCTCATGCGCATTACAACCGGAGTTTCTACTGCTACAAACGTAAACTATCTTGTAATCATGATTTTCTTGATTCTGGTAAATGTTGTCCGTTACCAGCAGTATCTAAAAGTAGCAGAAAACAACGTTGTAAACCGTGAACTTGCAGACAAATTGCGCAATGCTTCGCGTTATGATTTTTTAACAGGACTTAAGAACCGTAACGCCCTTAATATGGATTTTGAAAACCCAAAAAATCCAAGTCTCAATTCTAACTTCATCATAATGGTAACAGACCTTGATGATTTTAAGACCTTTAATGACACAAAGGGCCACCAGTTTGGAGATGAAGTCCTAAAAAATTACGCCTCTATTCTCCAGACAATTTTTGGTAAAAAACACTGCTACCGTTATGGCGGCGATGAATATCTTATTGTTCTGCCGGAAATTTCAAAGGAAGATTTTTTGAAAAAACTCCAGTCCTGCGAAGAACAGACAAACGGCACCTTCCATTTTAGCGGTGGCTATACCAGAGGTTATGTAAGTAACGCTAAAGATCTGCACGTGCTTATAAGCAGGGCAGACCAGAATCTTTACCAGGCAAAGGGATCTGGGAAAAATAAGATTATTGGAAGTTTTGAATAGTCTTTTTATTTTCCGAATTGCGCTTCAATTTCACGAATCTGATCCCTATACACAGCGGCCTGTTCGTATTCCATTCTTTCTGCACAGGCAGACATTTCCTGAGTAAGTCGTTTTATAAGCTTTTTGCGGTCTGCAGCACGGAACAAATTCACTCCCTGCTTCAGGACTTCTAAGTCCATTGCGGCTTCTTCCTGAGCATCCTGCTTTTCGTGAACCAGAATGTCTTCTACTGCTTTTTTGATTGTAGTTGGGGTGATGCCATGTTCCTTGTTGTAAGCCTCCTGCACTTCCCGTCGATGCTTAGTTTCGCGAACGGCTGCTTCCATAGCAGGGCTCATATGGTCTGCATACATCACAACCTTTCCTTCTGCATTACGGGCCGCACGACCAATAATCTGAATAAGGGAAGTTTCACTTCGTAAAAATCCAATCTTATCTGCATCCAGAATAGCAATGAAGGAAACTTCCGGCAGGTCTATACCTTCACGCAAAAGGTTAATTCCAATAAGCACGTCAATTTCGCCGGTGCGCAGACTCTTCAAAATCTCTACGCGTTCAAAGGTGTCTATTTCTGAGTGAATATATTTTACCTTGAGCGACAGCCCCGTAAGATAATCAGTCAAATCCTCTGCCATTTTTTTAGTCAAAGTCAAAATCAGGCTTCGTTCCTTGCGATCAATACGTTCACGAACTTCCTTGTAAATATCTTCCATCTGGCCTTCGCTCGGACGGATTTCTACAATAGGGTCAAGCAAACCTGTAGGACGAATCAACTGCTCTACAATCTGTGTACTCTGCTTTACTTCCTCAGGGCGAGGAGTTGCAGTTACATAAATAATCTGATTCATCTTGGCATCGAACTCTGCCTTCTTAAGCGGACGGTTATCAAAGGCACTAGGCAAACGGAAACCAAAATCAATAAGGTTCTGCTTACGGCTTCGGTCTCCTTCGTACATTGCACCAACCTGAGGCACAGTAACATGCGCTTCATCAATCATGCACAAAAAGTCATCCGGGAAATAATGAAGAAGCGTTGCAGGAGGCTCCCCTCTTTCGCGACCAGAAATAGGACCAGAATAATTTTCAATTCCTGGACAAGTTCCCATTTCTTTAAGCATTTCAATATCATAAGTTGTACGAGTTTTAAGTCGTTCTGCTTCAATCATTTTACCAGCCGCACGCAGCTCTTCTACACGTTCTTCCATTTCGGCCTGGATGCGGTCTGTAGCACTAAGAAGCTGGTCACGGCTTGCAACAAAGTGCTTTGCAGGATAAATAACAGTTTCATCAAGCTCGCCAGTTATGCTGTGATCAAGTATATTAATACGTCTGATTCTCACAACCTCTTCCCAGTCAAGCTCAATACGATAGCCCTCATCAGTTTCCATGTAAGGAGGGAAAACTTCTATTACATCACCCTTTATGCGGAAGTTACCGCGCTCAAGAACATCGTCGTTTCTGTTATACTGAAGCTGCGCAAGCTGAGCCGCAAACTTTTTAATATCGAGCTGTTGCCCTACCTCTACATGAACGCGCATGCCCTTATAAACATCAGGCATACCAAGACCATAGATACATGAAACTGTAGCAACAACAATTACGTCGCGTCGTTCCATAAGGCTGTAGGTTGCCTTAAGACGAAGCTGGTCAATTTCGCGGTTAATATCGCAGTCTTTTTCTATATAAAGGTCACGTGCTGCAACGTATGCTTCAGGCTGATAATAATCATAGTATGAAACAAAATATTCAACTGCATTTTCAGGAAAGAATGATTTGAACTCACGGTAAAGCTGAGCACTAAGAGTTTTGTTATGTGAAATTATAAGAGTTGGCCGCTGAACCTTTTCAATAATCTTTGCCATTGTAAAGGTTTTTCCAGAACCGGTTACGCCCTTAAGAGTCTGAAACTTGTCGCCGCGCAGAAAACCTTCGCTAAGCTTTTGAATTGCCTGTTCCTGGTCTCCGCTAGGCTCAAACGGTGAAACTACTTTAAATTCACGCATGAAAAATTACTCCGAAAGCGTAATCTTTAGTGTAACATCCTTTCTATTTCTATGAACAACTACACTAACAACATCTCCAGGCTTTTTGCTTTCAAGCGCAGAATAATATTCGGCAAGAGAAGTAATGCTTATTCCGTCAATCTTTGTAATTACGTCTCCACCAAGGTAAAGGATTGTATTTCGGCTTCCGTAATAAACTGCTTTGGTTCCACCCTGAAGACCTGCTTTTTCTGCACTGCTTCCCTCTTCTACTTCAGAAACAAGCATACCTGTTGCAATATCGAGGCCCGCATACTGTGCAATTCTGTTTGTTAGCTGAACAATAGTTGCATCAATTACACCACGCTGAACCTTTCCATATTTTAAAAGATCATTTACAACACGAACTGCAATCTCGCTTGGAACAGCAAAGCCAACACCAGAAGAGCTTCCCGAAGAAGACATAATCATTGTGTTAATTCCAACCATGCGTCCGTTTGTATCCAAAAGAGGTCCGCCAGAGTTTCCAGGATTGATTGCAGCATCTGTCTGAATCATGTTACGGATAATTCGATTGTTTGAGTTTTGAATAGGTCGTCCAAGCCCAGAAACAATTCCAGTAGTCATTGTACGTTCCATACCAAAAGGATTTCCAATTGCAATTACCTTCTGACCTACAAGCAGAGAAGTTGAATCTCCAAAAGAAATTGTTTTAAGAGTAACACCTGCTGGCGGATCAAACTTAATTACAGCAAGGTCACTATCAATATCTGTGCCTACAACAGTTGCCTCATACTGGCTTCCATCATAAAGCGAAACATAAATTTTTGTTGCACCAGAAATAACGTGAACATTTGTAAGAATATATCCGCGCTTATCAATAATAGAACCACTTCCGCTACCACCATCAGTAACATAAGGATCCCAGAACCAGTCGTACGAGGTCACCTTTGTATTAATGTTTACAACAGCCTCGTTGCAGTTACGGTAAACGTTGATATTTTCGTTTTCATCCTGTGTATACGAAACCTGATTATTTGCGACAGGAACAGTAACCTCCGGAACGGCAGAGCTTGAATCAAAAGTTACAATTTCTGATTCATCAAAACGAACGTTCTGAACCTGTTCTTCCGAAGAATTATTTTCAACAGTATTATTTTTTTGTGCCTGATTTTTTCCAAGATTAAAGAAAATAACGGCAGTTAATATAAAAGCGACAATAACACCATAAGAGATGCGTCTGGCCACCTGGCCTCTAGAATAAAGTTTCATACTATTAAATTTAATAAATTAGAACAGATATGACAACCCAAACCGTGCATTTATAAACATATTTTTATTTGAGTTTGAGAAGTCTGTAATAACACTTGCCTTTGCTTCACAACAGAAAGCCCCGGAACCTGGCATTGCAATTATATCTGCACCAGCTTCGAGTGCCTGATTATTGTAGCATGCTGTCCAGGCACTTGCCTTAAGGTTACGCCATGGAAGAACAGAAGCAACAACACCATATTTTAAGACATCCTTTGAATCATAAATAATGCCTGTGGCGTTTTCGGTAGGTCTGAACTTTGTATCTGCAAAAGAATACTCACCGGTAACACCAAAATAAAGCGCTTTTGTTTCAAGGCCCGCACAAAGACCAACACCAAGTCCTGTACCCATATTCAAGCCAAGTGCACCAAAATAATATTCCGAACAGAAATTGTAATCTACAAGACCAGCAAAATTAAGTTTTACTTTGGAATCAAGATTAATAGTAAAGTTTCTTTTATAGCTTACACTTGCATTAATAGGATTTTCCTGACCTTTATCTGTTATACAAGAACCTATAGATCCGGCAATTTCATTGTATTTTCCAAAATCAATTATGAGCCCTGCAGTAACAGGGAAGCACTGCGATGCAAAATGATCGCCATCAACAGCAAAAATGCCGCCAAAATCAACAAACAGCTTTGTGTAGTTAACTCCATCGCCAAAGGCACAAGGCAAAGAACCAATTCCACTGCCCGAAGGAGTAAAGCCTGAAAGCGGATAAATCATAGTACGGTCAATTGTAATTCTGCGTGATTCATCAAAGCCCTGTCCCGAAAGCTTTACAACATACTGACCATCAGGAAGTCTGTCGCCATAAGTACCAGTTCCATCCCAGGTTACGCTCTGACTCCAGGTATTAAAGCTGTTGAAATTATGTCCCCACACTTCATTACCGTATCTGTCGGTTACAGATATAACGGCAGAACCGTCATTTGTAACTTCAAAGCTTAAATTAACCTTTCCAATTCCAGAAGTATAATCAGGATTTATAGAATTTCTTGAAACTCTAAATGAGCTGATTCTGAAAGGTGCAGTTTGAAGGCGAACATTTACGTTAGAAGTTTCGTGATTTTCAACATGAACATATTCACTAAAATCTTCATAACCAAATTTTCGAACCTTTACAGTATGACTTCCAGGACTAACCTCTAATGGGAATGTATAGACACGGGAACTGTCAACATAAATCATACTATCTGAAGGTGCGTTCTTTACATTAATATAGCCTATGCATTTTTTAAGCTCAAACTCATAAGCATATGTATATCTCTTTCTTGGGTAAATTTTACATCGGATAGTATCATAACCATCCTTTTTGATTTCAAGATTAAAGTAGCTTGGACCAAGATCTAAGGTAGCAATTGGAGTTTTACCAAAAAGCTTTCCGTTTATATAAACTTCAGCCTCAACGTTAGCGCGGATTATAACACCACAAAGATCATCTTCGCGTCGTTTTGTTGAATCAGGATTACGCAAAGCACCAGAATCGTTATCAGAGGAATATGCAGAAACTGCACACACAACAAAGAAAAACATGAGGACTGTAGTAATAAGCTTTCTAATTTTCATACTTCTATTTTACCCTACGCCAACTTCTTGAGCAAGTCACTTTCCATAAAACTGTAATAACCGTTGCACGCAATAATAATATGATCCAGAATTGGTATGCCGATTATCTCGGAGGCTTCAAGCAACTTTTTTGTACAGTCAATATCTTCTTCAGAAGGTTCAACATCCCCCGAAGGATGATTATGACAAACAATTACCGCAGTTGCATTTTCCTTAATAGCCTCATAGAAAACCTCACGAGGATGCACAACAGTGCTGTTTGTTGTTCCAATAGAAACGACATGAATCTGAATGATATTATGTCCGCCATTTAGAGTAACTGCCAGAAACTGCTCTTTGCCGCTCATTGCATAATGATTCACAAAGGGAATTACATCGCTGGGAGAACTTATATGCGCTCCCAGATGGCAGGTACGTCGTTTACCAAGCTCAATTGCTGCTGCAACAGCAAGAGCCTTACTTTGTCCAACCCCTTTCATTTTCAAAAGCCGTTCAACCATGTCATTGCTGTTGCACGAATCAAGCACATCTACAATTTTCTTTGACATAGTTTCTACAGACATCTGACTGTTTCCCGTCCCAAGAATGAGCATTACAAGCTCATAATCTAAGGGAAAACCAAGTCCAAATTTGAGGGCCTTTTCTCTTACATCAGGTTTTTTATTCACATATATAATATGCCTAAAAAAGTGGACTTCTTACAAAAAAAACGCAAAAAAAATCACTTTTTTTTCATTTTTTTGCATTTTTTCCGATTTTATATATATGAAAACAATCAAAACGTCATTTGTTACATTATTTATAGTATTTATTGGCCTTTTGGCCGCTTGTAAAACAGTTCCACAAAAAACCGAAATTAAAGAACCCATAATAATTTCACGAAAGCTCACCGCAAAGGGAGTTCTTACAGCTCCACAGCTGGCCGCTTTTTTTATTCAGAATAACCAGGCGCAGGATCCTTCTCATATTCTACAGTTTGCACAGTATTATATAGACGAAGCTGCAGCCGAAAACATCAATTCCGATATTGCATTTATTCAAATGTGTCTTGAAACAGGATTTTTAAGATTTGGAGGCCTTGTTCAGCCGGAATGGCATAATTATTGCGGACTGGGGGCCATAAGCAAAGATCAGCCGGGATGTATTTTTGAAACAGAACAGCTTGGGGTAAGGGCGCATATTCAGCACCTGCAGGCATACGCCACCACAGAAGATATCCCACTGAACAATGAACTTATTGACCCTCGCTATAACTGGGTACACAAAACAAAGTTCGCTGTTACAATGGGCGACATGGCACGCTACTGGGCCGCAGACCCTGAATACGCCTGCAAGCTTGAAAAGCTTTTAGACAGACTGGAAGAATCAGCCTATAGTGGTTCCGATATATTCCTTGTCTTCTAGGATTGCCTTAATATTAGGAATATTCTTTCCACCAGCGCAGATAACCTTCATTCCAAGCTCACTTGCTTTTTTAGAAGCAATAGGATCAAAAGGACAGTTCTTTCCAGGAGTCCATTCATCACCTACCATCTTGCGGAAGTCTGCCCAAGAAATTGTATCGAGCGGTTTAGCATCCGGATTTTTTCTAGGATCATCAGTATATACCTTTTCGATATTTGAAAGGTTTACGATTGTTTTAGCATCAAATTTTTCGCCAAGATAAACAGCATCTGTATCTGTAGAAAAGCCTGGTTTCCAGCCGGCAGCAACAAGCACTTGACCGTCAAATTTCAAATCATCAAGAGTAGGATTATATACAACGTCGTTCTTGCAGTATTCGCCAAAGCTTGCTTTTACAAGCTGGGCATTAATACGTGTTGCCATAATTCCAATCCAGTCAGCCGCATCGTTCTGAGCAGCAAGGCCTGTAGCACCCGCAACATCCTTATAAGCATTCTGATAAACACGTGCAGGAGCACCACCACCCGCAACAAGAATCAAACGGCGTGATTTATCTTCGTCGAGCCATGCAGTACACATTTTTACAAAAGCCGACAAAAACTCTGTATCAGGTTTTTCAGGAACAATAATTGAACCACCAACGCTTAAAACTTTAGTCATATAAATCCTCCTTGTGCCCCTTCGACATGCTCAGGGCCCGCTTAGTACACACCTTTAATGCTTGGCACGCTCCAATAGGAGCTGTATTTTGCAGTATTAGTGCTTGCTTCTTCCCAGATACTCTGCAAAGCAAAGCTCTTAGGATATTTTACAGTTTTATTGTCTTGTGCAAAAGGCTTAATCTCATTAAATCCGCGTGAAAAAACAATATGATGCGAATCAAGATTTCCAAAATAATAAATTGCCGATTCCACATTATCATGATCAGGCCATCGTTTGTAATCAAGATAATCGCCAAGAGCCACATCAACAGGGAACCAGCCAAAGCCCGCAAGATAAATCTCATTCCACCAGTGAGCCTGAGTTGTAAGATCCTGACCAATCAGAATACCGGAATCAATCAAAGCAGGAATACCGGCTGCCCTTGCAAGCGAAGCAAAAATTACAGCATAATCGTAAGCGTCACCTTCAGAAGCTTTTAAAAGCTCAAGCGGATTAGCATCATTATTGCGCACCTTCTCAAGAACTGTATATTTATCGAGCATGTAGTTGTAAATCATCTGAGCCTTTTTATAGGCATTAGTTTCTTTACCCGTAATCTCAGCAGCCAGCGCAACAATTTCATTTGAATCGCTTACAACAACTTCATCAGCCTTTGTATATTTTTCATACAAGGCCTGATTCATATTTTTGTATGCCCCTACTCCAGAAACCTTAACATCAGTATTAATTTCGCAAACAGAAACAGCAAAGGTCTGGCGGAACACACTCTTAGGAGAATTATTTCTATTTTTTGTAATCTGATGAATTATACAATTCTGATAGTTCTGCAAAACAGGCACAGGCATAATTTCTGTAAACTCAAGAGCAGGCTGCCATGGAGAAGTTACAGGAACAGGACATCGCAGAGTAATTGTAGAAACATCAGAAGTCATAACATCAGAAACGTCAGCAGAATACTGAACAAGATAGATTTTCTTCCCGTTATATGATTTTGTCCCCGCAGAAGCAGTTACAGTAAACTCCACAGAATCAGATTTTTCGCGGCCGGTATCAACAAAAACAACTCCAGTGTAAGCGCCATCCGGAACCCTAACCCTTATTTCGTTATTTGTCCAATACTCATAGTCCTCATCAAAATCAGAAGCAGAAACAATATTCGAAGTTAAGATTGTATTTGTAAGGAAAGACGCCTCAGAAACAGCCTGGTCATAATCGCAGGTAAAGCAAACCTTAGACTGACCGCGCGAAGCACCAAAATTGTTACCGTAAATTGTAAGAAGGGAACCAATACCAAGCTTAGAAGAAGACAAAGAAGAAATTACAGGTTTAGAAGTCTGAAAGGACTGAGTAACAGGAACAGGAATATCAACTTCATTTGCAAAAAGCGCAGGCTTAGAACGCTGATTATTCACACCAACAACAACAAGACCATCCTGAATGTTAGAAGGAAGAACCAGCTTAATAGTATCGTTGTTCCATGAAATATAGGAGCTTGCAGTAAGCTTAGACCCCGCAAACTCAACATAACTCATATCGCGAACATCGCCAAAGTTTTTACCCTTGATTACAACAACATCGCCCGGCGAACCTACAGGAGGCACAATAGCTTCAATTTCAGGAACAGGCTTATTACGAATACCTACAATAAGGAATATAGAAACAGCAATGGCCGCAACTACTAAAAAGCATGCGACCCTTACCTGAGTATATTTTCTGAATAAATAACTGAATTTTCCAGAATATTCCACTAGTCTTGACCAGTTACATCCAGCGGAACTTCAATTTCTGTTGTAACAGGAACATCATCATTTCCAGGAATTGTAATCCTTATAGAAATTGTTTTTTGCTCAGCATCAAAATTTGGTCTGAAAACTTCAACATCTTTTATAAGCTTTGAAGCAGCACCGTTTTTGTTGCTTACATTAGTAACTAAAGAATCCTGAGTAAGACCAAAGGCTTTGTCTGCACCAAATGCACTTTCTGCTCCAAAAGAAACACTCGAAAGATGTTCAGTAACCTGAGAAGGTACCTGAGAATAAATGCTTGAAGTAGCAGACATTGTTTTTACACCGGCACGTCCAGTTGCAAGCTTAAGAGGAATGGCAAGAGCAAGAATTGCCACAGCGGCTGCAGCAGGAACAATAATTTTCCATGAACGAACATTTACTTTTGTATAGCGTGTATGACCAGCATTCTTAGAATACTTCATCTTAAGCATAAGACGCTCATAGCTGGCATCCATAAAAGCTTTATCAGGAGAAACAGAAGCAGCATCAGCCTTAAACAGATCACCTACAGCACGAAGTTTTTCAAGTTCAGCGCGGCATTTTTCACAAGACGCAATATGAGCCTCGTACTCTTCTTTGTGATTCTGAGGAAGTTCATTATCTAAATACAGAGAGTGAATCTCTTTAGTTGGACAGGTAGACATCGTCTTCTCCTAACAATTTAAGTAATTGTTCTCTTGCTCTAAAAACTCTAACCTTTACGTTACCTTCTGTAATACCCAGAACCTTACCAATTTCCTTGTAGTTCAAGTCGCCGTATTCTTTGAGAATAAGAACTTCCCGCAGATTTTTAGGGAGCTTGTTCAGGGCTTCCTTAGCTTTTTTCATTGCGTCAGCTTTAAGTAAATCAATTTCACCAGATTCCGACTTACGGTGGTCTTCGTAAAGAACTTTTTCATAAGCCTTGCGCTCCCTGTCCTTACGTTTTACATAATTAAGGGAAGCATTTTTCACAACACGAATGAGCCAGTATTTGCAGTCATTCAAAGAAGGAAAAACAAGGCATTTTTCATTTGCTTTAATCAACGAGTCATGAACTAAATCTTCAGCCGCTTCTTCATCATTTACAATTCTGTATGATATTTTAAAGAGCATCTGCATGCAGTTGTCATAAATCGTCTTAAAATCAGCTGGGTTCCCGGCATTAATTGCAACCTGAACCTCACCCTGACCTTCTATATTATCAAACACATCTTTCTCCAAAAAGTTACACTCTCTACTTATATTTTATACAAAAACTCAAGAAGGGGGAAGTCTCCCCCTCGCTTCAGCCCTACGGTCTTCCGCTACCCCTTCTAACGGGGAACACCCCCGTAACGCCCCCCACGTCGCTACACTCCTCGCAATGACTATGTTCTAGACCAAACCGGTCCATTCGGAGTATCGGTAACAACAATACCGCGCTTGGTAAGAATATCCCTAATCTCATCTGCACGGGCAAAGTTTTTGTCTTTTTTAGCCTGACTGCGTTCTGCAACAAGAGCGTCAATTTCGGCAGCTTCAGGGTCGCCTGCATGGGCATTTGCAGTGGCAGCTTCCTGTTTTTCAAGTTCTTCAAAACCACCCTTAATAACATCAAGGCTCAAAACGCTGTCCATTTTGTTAATTGCAGCAAGACTCAGGCTGGCCTTTACATCGCCCTTTCCAGCAGCTTCTTTCTGCATTGCAGCCATGGCAACAGGTGTAGCAAGGTCATTTTCCAGGCCTTCGCGGAATTTTGCAAGATTTTCTGTTTCAAAAGGAAGCCCCGCAAGCTTTTGTTCAAAGTTTTCTTTTGTAAGACCAAGATTTTCTTCTTTGTTTGCACGGGCAATAAGCTTTGCTACGCGGGCATAAAGGGCTGTACGACCATTTTTTGCACTTTCAAGAGCATCAAGACTGAATACAAGCTGCCTTCTGTAGTGGCCTCCCAAAAGGAAGAAACGGTAGTCCAGAGGCTCAAAACCCTTGTCTTTAAGAGAATATCCTTTTTCAGGTGGAAGACTTGTCTGAAGCGTAATAAAGTTACCGCTAGACTTACTCATCTTTCCGCCTTCAATAATAAGGAATTCGTTGTGCATCCAGTAGTTTACCCAAGGCCCTTTAGCGCGTTCAGCTTCATCAAAGCTTCCTTCACTCTGGGCAATTTCGTTAGTATGGTGAACAGGCACGTGGTCAATACCGCCAGTATGAATATCAAAATGCTTTCCAAGATATTTCATGCTCATGGCAGAACATTCAATATGCCAGCCGGGATATCCTCTTCCCCATGGGCTGTCCCAGGTCATAGCCTGATCTTCAAACTTTGATTTTGTAAACCAGAGAACAAAGTCACCCGGATTTCGCTTGTTTTCATCAACAACAACAACCTTTCGTTTACCGGCTCCGGCTTTAAGTTCATCAAGGTTTAAGTTTGCAAGCTTGCCGTAGTCTGGGTATGTAGAAATATCGTAATAAAGGTTTCCGCCAGCCATGTAAGTGTGACCATTGGCTTCAATCTTTTTAATGAGTTCAATCATGTCGTCAATGTGTTCGGTAGCACGGCAGATAACATCAGGATGACGGATATTCATTGCATCAATATCCTTCATAAAGGCGTCTGTGTAAAAATTTGCAACTTCGAGTACACTCTGATGGCGCTCTGCTGCAGATTTTTTCATTTTATCTTCGCCGTTGTCGCCGTCATCAGTAAGGTGGCCAACGTCGGTAATATTCATTACATGCTTAATTTTATAGCCCAGCAGACTCAAGGTTTTGTCCAGAACATCAAGGAATACATAGGCGCGCAGGTTACCAATATGCGCATAATTATAAACAGTAGGTCCACAACCATAAAAACCAACCTGTCCTTCTACAAGCGGCTTAATCTCCTGCATTTTGTGTCCCATAGTGTTATATAATTTCAATGACATATCTTTACCTCTTTCGGCAATTATACACTTTTCCGAGACATTGAACAATAACGGCAAAAGAGCAACCTATTCCCACCAGTCTTCAACCTTGAGCATGGTGTTTTCCAAAAGAGGTTCATAGACTT
>JAEEGJ010023154.1_pt1 | contig 13076 bp, 8 predicted proteins | sample 8958761 | NCBI WGS metagenome assembly JAEEGJ01 (sample SAMN16246546, study PRJNA631951) | gut metagenome | biome: gut microbiome; feature: rumen; material: RS-attached | host: Bos | place: Iran: Karaj | collected 2018-10
GCCAGCTACATCTACACCATGGCTGATTACGAGAAGATGGAAAGCCTTATGGACGATATCGAGAAGAACATCGGCTATCCCGTTATCGTAAAGCCTTTTAATGCCGGCTCCAGCGTCGGAATTACGGTGGCAAAGGACAGATCCGAACTGTCCAAGGCAGTTGATGAAGCATATTCATATGCAAGAAAGATAATCGCAGAGCATGCGATAACAAAGCTTCGTGAGATCAACTGTGCCGTACTCGGCGATGAGAATGTCGCGGAAGCTTCAGAGATCGAAGAGCCCCTTCACAGCAAGGACATCCTCAGCTATGAGGATAAGTACTGCTCAGGCGGCGGAAAGAAGACGGGTGCATCTCAGGGAATGGCCGGCGTATCCAGAAAGATCCCCGCAGAGGTTTCACCCGAGATGAGGGAAGAGATCCGTGCAATGGCGGTGAAGTCATTCCAAAAGCTAGGATGTAACGGCGTTGCAAGAATAGACTTCATGATCGATGAAGAGACCGGTAAGTTCTACTATAACGAGATCAATACCATTCCGGGTTCGCTTGCTTTCTATCTCTGGGAAGCACTCGGAATGAAATATAAAGAGCAGCTCGACAGGATGGTTGAACTTGCGCTTAAGCGAGTTCGAGAAGAGGCTGCGGTTACGTATTCTTTTGACACAAATATCCTGAGCGGTGCGGTGCTCGGCGGAAGTAAAGCCGGAAAACTGGGTTAAGAGTTATACACGGGAGAATAACATATGCACAGAGATTCAACTTTTGAAAATGTCCATGTCCTCGGAAGAGGAACAAAGCGTGACGGATTCCTGGATCTTATCTGGGCCGCAAGCGGTTTTGAAATGGATATGAACGCATCCGAATTCGGCATTGTCGTAAAAGGCGGAAAGTCAGTTAACATGCCCTGGATCAGCGTTTGCATGGACGGAAAATGGCTTGCACGAATTCCCGTTCAGGAAGGCGTAAACAGGATCACGTTGTTCAGGGGAATGGACCCTGCCGTAAAGCACAGAGTGAGGATACTCAAGGATTTCCAGGCAGACGTGGATTCGCCCGACAATACGCTGAAGATCACCGAGCTTTTCTACGAGGGCAGCATAAGCAAGCCCGAAGATAAGAAGTACAGGATCGAATTTGTCGGAGACAGCATCACGAGCGGTGAAGGAATCCTCGGAGCTCACGAAGAACTTGACTGGATCACCGCATATTTCAGTTCCGTAAGAAATTATGCTGTTATGACCGCTGATGCGCTTGATGCCGATTTCAGACTTATATCCCAGAGCGGATGGGGAGTAGTTTGCGGATATGACAACAGCCCTTACAAGAGCGTTCCTGCGATCTATGACAGCCTTAACGCAAGGATGAATGTGGAGGATTATGATAACGCAAGCTGGAAGACGGACGCGATTGTCATCAATCTCGGAACCAATGATGGCGGAGCATTCGACAGCATGCCTTTCACGGATCCTAAGGACGGAAAAGTTTATAAAAACAAAAAGCTCGCCGACGGCAGCTACGATCCCGAGTCTCTTGCAAGGATTGAAAAAGGGATAAAGGATTTCCTGAAGCATTTAAGAGAAAGAAATCCCGAAGCACATCTTCTCTGGGTATTCGGAATGCTCGGATGGGGACTTGCGGATGCGATAGAAAAAGCCGTGTCTTCATACATCGATGAGACCGGTGACAAGAACGCCGCATTCCTTAAGCTTGAGGAAGCAAAGGGTGAAGCATTCGGCTCGAGAGGCCATCCCGGCTATGAGAATCATAAAGCCGCATCGGAAACAATAGCTGACTATCTTAAGACAGTTTTGAAATAAATGTATTAACGAGGAGAGAAAAATGAGTTATTCGGAACTTCAGAACGGGAGCGATATAAGAGGTATCGCACTGGAAAATGAAACGGGAGAAAAGGTTAACCTTACCGATAAGGCCGCGTGCGACCTTGCTGCTGCATTCGTAAAGTGGATCTCCGAAAAGACCGGCAAGAACGATATCAGGATCGCCATCGGACGCGATTCGAGACTTACCGGCGAATCACTTCTTGCGGCATCCGCAAAGGGTATCATTTCCGAGAACGGCAAAGCATTCGATCTCGGACTTGCATCAACACCCGCAATGTTCATGTCAACCGTACTCGGTGACAGCCCCTACGACGGAAGCATCATGATCACCGCAAGTCACCTTCCCTGGTACAGGAACGGAATGAAGTTCTTTATCGCAAGAGGCGGACTTGAAAAGAATGAGATCAAGGAGATCACTGCTATCGCAGACGGAATCGCTGCTGACGGAAGAGAGGGCAAAGAGTATGCCGCTCCCGAGAAGGCTTCTTTCATGGATATCTATACCGGATATCTCAGAAGCAAGATCGTTGACGGTTGCGCAAAAGGAGATAAGCCTCTCGAAGGACTTCACATAGTTGTCGATGCCGGAAACGGTGCGGGCGGATTCTTTGTAAGGGACGTTCTTGAAAAGCTCGGTGCGGATACTGCGGGAAGCCAGTTCCTTGAGCCGGACGGACATTTCCCCAACCACATTCCCAATCCCGAGAATAAGGATGCAGCCGAGGCGATTAAGGTTGCCACCGTTAATTCAAAGGCCGATCTCGGAATCATCTTCGATACCGATGTCGACAGAGCCGGAGCGGTTCTTCCCGACGGAAAGACACTCACAAGGAATGACCTCATCGCTGCACTTGCATCGATAGCACTTAATTCAAATCCCGGAACCACGATCGTTACCGACTCCGTTACAAGCGACGGACTTGCACGATTCATCAAGGCAAAGGGCGGTGTTCATAAGAGATTCAAGAGAGGATACCGTAACGTTATCGATGAAGCCATAAGACTCAATGAGTCAGGTGTTGATTCACAGCTTGCCATCGAGACCAGCGGACACGGAGCATTCAAGGAGAATTATTTCCTTGATGACGGTGCTTATCTCATGGTCAAGCTCCTCATCGAAATGGGTAAGGGTAATAACATCGCATCTCTCATAAGCGGACTCGAAGAGCCTGCGGAGAGTGTTGAGCTCAGATTCCATGTAGGAGATGTTCCCGATCTTCAGGCTAACGGGGACAGAATCCTTAAGGCACTGGAAGATGCGGCCGGTTCAGTCGAAGGATGGAGCCTTGAAAAAGAAAACTATGAGGGTGTCAGGGTCAACTGTGACGAAGCTCACGGAAACGGATGGCTTCTTCTCAGAAAATCACTTCACGAGCCCATCATGCCCCTCAACATAGAAAGCGATTCAAAGGGCGGAGCACTTATCATCGCGAAAGCACTTTACGGCATCATCGCCGATGAGAAAACCCTTGACCTTACACCGATAAAGGATTTCTGTAACTGATAACCGACCTTACGGAGGAGACAAAATGTTCTGTATGAAATGTGGGTCCCAGATGCCCGAAGGAACCAAATTCTGTATTAACTGCGGAACACCCATGGCAACGGAAGTTCAGCCCCAGGCACCCGTTCAGCCCCAGGCACCTGTTCAGCCTGCAATACCCGAACAGCCTGCACCCCAGGCTCAGGCTCCCGCAGAGCCTGCAGCTCCTGTACAGCCTGTAGCACCCGAGCAGCCCGTAGCACCTGCAGCATCCGCAGAACCTCAGCCTGCACCTCAGGCCCAGGCTCCCGCAGAGCCTGCCGCACCTGTAGAGCCTCAGGCACCTGTTCAGCCCCAGACTCCTTTTTTTCAGCCTCAGTATGATACGACTCCGGCGCCCATGCCTGTCATGCAGCCCGAGGCACCTGTTAAGAAAAAGAAGAAGGGCGGCCTTATAGCTGTCATAGTTGTCCTGATCCTTGCTCTCCTCGGAGGAGGCGGATTCGGATTATATAAGTATCTCTCCGGCAGACAGCCCGCAGAACCCGTGGTCGATACTCCCAATCCCGAGCCCGAACCGGATCCCGAACCCGAGCCCGAGGATACCCAGGCCAAGCAGACGATCATGCTCTATATGATCGGCTCCAATCTTGAGAGCGAAAACGGACTTGCGACAGCGGACCTTGTTGAGATAAGCAAATCAAAGCTTACCGAAGATACTCATCTTGTTATCCAGACCGGCGGATGCACAAGCTGGGACAATACCTTCTGTAAGGATGGAACCGTTCAGAGATTCATTTATGAGGACGGCAAGTTCCACGAACTTGATGATCTCGGTGCGATCTCAATGGTCGAGCCCGCAACACTTACAGACTTTGTAGAATTCTCAGCGGAAGAGTATCCCGCAGATGATTATATCCTTATCCTCTGGAATCACGGCGGCGGAATCCCCATCGGATACGGTTATGACGAGCTCTATCCCAATGACACGCTTACCGATTATCAGATCGGACATGCACTTGAAAAGACAGGAGTACATTTCGACAGCATTATCTTCGATGCTTGTAATATGTGCTCACTTGAAGTCGGCATGGCACTCAGGAACTGCTCTGATTATCTGATCGGAGCTGAGAGCTATGTAAACGGTACCGGTCTTTCATACACCAACTGGCTCAATACCTTGTCAACTTCTCCCGCAGCGGACGGAAAGTACAGGGAGATGGTAGTATCCGACTATATGGATTTCTGCCAGGCAAGAGGTATGGTCGCTTCCATGTCTGTCATCTCACTGAGCCATATCGAACCTGTTTACGAAGCTTATATTGAATATATCAAGATCCTCAAGGGTGACCTTGAAAGAAAGCAGTATGCGGATATTACAACCGCAAGAGACAACTGCGGAGTATATATGGGAACCGATTCGGTCGATCTCGTAACACTTGCCAATAAGTACGAGAACAACGCATCGACCAATCTCATCAATTCCGTCGTTAATGCGGTTGATTATACCGAAAGTGATTTTGCTTTCGGACACGGCATCACGGCATATTATCCTTATGATTACAGTTATCTTTATGATGACGGCCGTATGACCTTCAAGGCGCTCGAATATGACAATACCATCGTCGATTTCTTCGATGAGTATGTAACACTTTCACTTGCGTTCGAGTTCGGATCAACCGATGCGAAGAATTATGCAGGCGACTGGTTCCGCAAGGATATCCTCGATTCTTATTCGTCCGGCGGAGCTTATTCCTTCGGCGCAGAGGAAATATATCTTGAAGCTCATACCGCAACATATCAGGACGGTGAAGAGCATTATTATTTCGAGACAAGCAATATTGACTGGCTCGAGATCGAAGCCCTTATGTTCCTTGAAGCGGATGACGGAAAGCATTACTTCCTCGGACAGGACCAGTTCAGGAACTTCGATGATGACGGAGATCTCGTTGCAGACAATCCCACATACTGGACATATCTTACCGACAGGGTTGTATGCTATATCGCTTACGATTATTACAAGGATGAAACAACGGGCGAATGGAACCAGTCAGGTAAGATCCCGGTCAAGATCAACGGTGTCGAGTGCTATCTGATGGTATTCTACGATCAGGATAATCCTTACGGCATGGTCACCGGATATACGATCATGGACGAAGAAGGTCAGTATTATTACGAGCTGGAAGATGAAGATGAGATCCAGATCATCTGGTATTGTCTTAATGATGAAAAGTATGTCGAGGCATACGATCCTTTCTATGCTTCGGACCTCGTCCTTTCCTATGACGACATCGATCTTTCCTCGGACGTCACCTTGATCGTATATCAGGTAAATGACGTATACGGAAATGTTTACACATCCGATGCATTCTACTATATGTACGGTGAACTGTTATTCGTGGATGAGTTTGAGAGTTTCTGATGAACACATAAAAACATACGGCGATACTTCGGAGAAGATATGTATTATATTCCTCGGTGACGATCCCGAAAAAGAAGAACGTATCCTCTCCGAAAGCCTATCCGGTGCATTCATCATAGGTATAAGGGTGGATGACTGGAATTCGGATCTTTCCCCCTGGAATGCTCCTCCGGTATTCGGTAACGAAGCTTTCGGGGAAGGCGCGGGTAAACTGCTTGCATCGATAGAAGAAACTGTCATTCCTTTTATCAATGAATCATACGGCAGGAAGGTTTTCCTTATCGCAGGTTATTCGTTGGCCGGACTATTTGCACTGTACTCGGTATATCAGAGCGGCAGCTTTGCCGGTGCGGTCGCTGTATCGCCATCGGTGTGGTTTCCGGGATGGAACGAATTCGTTACCGATAAAAAGCCGAATGCCGCATTTATCTACCTGAGCCTGGGTAACAAAGAAGAAAAGACGAAGAACAAAGCTATGTCCGCGGTCGGAGACAATATCCGATTCATGCATGAGCATCTTCTTGAACAGGGTATCACTGCCTGTCTCGAATGGAATGAGGGCGGACACTTCAGGGATATACCGGACAGGATCGGGAAAGGCTTGGAAAAGGGCCTTAAGATGTATAACGGATCATGATCATACGAAAGAGGTCATATGTTCAGGTTATTTGACAAAATTAAGAACAATGAAGTTTATATCATCGCAGAGATGAGCGCAAACCACGGAGGAAATCTGGGGAATGCCCTGGAGATCGTCCGTCAGGTTGCGGGCACGGGTGCGGACTGCCTCAAGATTCAGACTTATACCGCGGATTCCCTGACCATTGACTGCGACAACGAGTATTTCAAGATAAAAGGCGGACTCTGGGACGGATATAAGCTCCATGATCTGTACAAGTCCGCATACACTCCTTACGAATGGCAGAAGAGGATCAAGGAGGAATGTGAAAGATGGGGACTCGATTTCCTTTCCACTCCCTTTGATAAAGAGGCTGTTGATTTCCTTGACGATCTCGGCGCGGAGGCTTACAAGATCGCAAGCTTTGAGATGGTCGATATTCCTCTCATCGAATATGCGGCATCCAAGGGTAAGCCCATGATCATCTCATGCGGTATGGGTTCACCGGAGGAAATTCAGGATGCACTCGACGCATGTAAAAGAATGAACAACGACAAGATCGTTCTTCTTAAGTGCTGCAGTGAATATCCCGCCAACTGGGCGGATATGCATCTTGCAAATATTCCCGATATGAAGGAAAGATACGGAACATATGTCGGACTTTCCGATCACAGCCCCGGAAGCTGCGCGGCGGTTGCGGGTGTGGCGCTCGGTGCATGTGTCATTGAAAAGCATGTTAAGCTCGAGGGAATAAACAGTGCCGATTCCGATTTCAGCATGACTGTCGAGGAGTTCGGGAGGATGGTCACCGATATCAGAAATGCCAAGAAAGCCATTCAGGGTCCCGACTACGAGCTCACCGAAGGCGAGAAGTCATCCACTGTCTTCAGACGCAGCATTTTTGCGATAAAGGATATTAAAGCAGGAGAAAGCTTCACGGAAGAGAATATCCGTGTGATCCGTCCCGGTTACGGTATCGCTCCCAAGCATTTCGGAGCACTCATCGGAACCGAATGCGGAAGGGATATTAAGCGCGGCGAACCTCTTACCGAGGAAGACATCAGAAAATGAAGATACTTTTACTCAGTAACAACGACAACGCAAATGCCCTGAAGAACAAACTGACCGAAATGGGAGAGAAGGTTATCCTATATCATGACAGGGTTACGGTCAATTTCATCGAGGAACTTGAACCTGAGTTCGTTGTCGTATATAACTACAGATCCATCATCAAGGAAGATGTAATAAATCTTCTCGGAAACAGGATCATTAATCTCCACACATCGTATCTTCCCTGGAACAAGGGTTCATCACCCAATATCTGGAGCTTCATCGATGATACGCCCAAAGGGGTTACGATACACAGACTTGAAAAGGGACTTGATAAGGGTAAGATCCTCCTTCAGAAAGAGCTTTTCTTTGATGAGGAAAAAGAAACCCTCTGCACCACCTATGAAAAGCTCAACGAAGAGATAGTTAACCTTTTATGTGAGAACTGGGAAGACATAAAGTCGGGAAAGGTACCTTTCAAGGTACAGGAAGGCGAGGGTTCTTATCACAGGACCGCCGATCTTGAAGCACTCCTTGGCGGAAAGAAGATCGATTATTCCATGACCGTCAGGGATTTCAAAGAGTTTATTGCTAAGTGCAGGAAAGAAAAGAAATGAGAGTAGCAGTTATTACCGCGCGCGGCGGCAGCAAGAGAATACCGAGGAAGAACATCAAAGATTTCTGCGGAAAGCCCATCCTTGCGTATTCGATCGAGGCGGCTCTTAAGAGCGGTGTATTCGATGATGTCATGATCTCTACCGAAGACGATGAGATCGCAGAGATTGCGGTTAAATACGGAGCATCACTTCCTTTTAAGCGAAGCATGGAAAATGCCGATGACCACAGCACCACGGTCGATGTCATGTGCGAGGTGCTCGACAGCTATGAAAAGCTCGGAAAGCACCCCGATGTCATGTGCTGCATCTATCCCACGGCGCCGTTTGTGACTGCCGAAAAGCTTAAGACGGCATACGATCTTTTCGAGAAAAATAATGCAAATGCCGTTATCCCAGTGGTGAGGTTTTCTTTTCCGCCACAGCGGTGCTTTATAGAAAATGACGGCTTTATAGAATACAAGTGGAAAGAGTACCAGTTTGCAAGAAGCCAGGATCTGGAGCCTTTCTACCACGATGCGGGCCAGTTCTATATGCTGAGGAGCGATGTGATGAAAGAAAAACACACACTCGTTCCGGACAGGACGGTTCCGCTCATCCTGGACGACATGGAAGTTCAGGACATAGATACTTTGGATGATTGGAACATTGCAGAGATAAAATATGGTATAATAAACAGATGAAATTTTTCGTTTGAGGGGACGAGAGTTTACTGTGTTTGGCAAGCACTCTAAAAAAATGTCATCATATGAAGTGGGGAGAGTAAGACGAGTGATTCTGGTATGTGCCGGAGTCTTCGTTAACGTTCTTCTTTCTTATCTTATGAACGGACTCGGTCTGCCGCTGTTTCTTGATACAACGGGCACGATCACAGTCACTGTTCTCTGTGGCCTTGTTCCGGGTATTTTCGTAGCCATTCTTACAAATATCTTTTGCCTGACATTTAATCCCTATGCTATGTATTTCGCATTCATCAATGCGTTCATAGCTGTATTCACAGGTTATTTCACAAGCAGATATTCTCTGAAGAAACTGAGCAGGTTTATCCTGTTCGTTCTTTCGCTTTCTCTTTTTGCGGGAATCGTAAGTTCACTCGTGCAGTGGCTTTTGTTTAACGGCCCGCAGCATAATCTTCTTTCCGAGATGGCAGCCGGTATCTCCGGTGCTTCGGAAATGTCACTCTTCAACGCTTTCCTTATAACAAATATCTTCCTGAACGTCCTTGATAAGGGTATTACGGCGTTGATCGTGCTCGGACTGCTGTTTATCATTCCACAGAAGTTCATTGATTCGCTCAGGGCCGTTGACTGGAGGCAGAGACCGCTTTCCGATGAGGAAAAGACCGCCATAAAAAAGTGGAAGAAAAATGTAAGCCACTCCCTTGAGTCGAGGATATACTTTACGCTGATCATAGTCTGCGTCTGGCTGGTCATCATCATCGGCGTGGTAGGCTATAAACTTTTCTATGACAATGAAAGTGCAGAAAGAACCGAATGTGCATGGAATGCCGCAAGGTTTACGGCAGATCTCATCGACGGGGATATGATCGAGGAATATCTGAGACTCGGCAAGGATGCACCCGGCTATACGGAAATTGAAGAGACCATGTACAAGATCAGGGATTCCGTCGGTGGCATCAAATATCTGTATGCCCACACGATAGATTCCAAGGACTGTGTCTTTGTCTTTGACCTGACTGCACTCGACGGTGAGCCCGGATATGAGCCCGGTGAGGTCGTGCCCGTGGAAGAAACCTTCGAGCCTTATCTCGAGGATTTCAGGAACGGAAAGGAAGTCGGACCTCTCGTGTCCAACTCCATCTGGAAAAGAGTCATAACGGTCTATGTTCCCGTGTTCAACAGCGAAGGAAGAGCCGTTTGCTATGTCGGCGCCGATGTTTCGCTTGATTATCTTATCGTTAATATCGGTGAATACGCTTACAAGATCGGATTTATAGTTCTCGGTTTTGTCATTCTTTTCCTTGCGAGTGCGCTTAAATTCACACGATACTGCACAGCATATCCCATCAGGACCATTACCCAGTGCCTTGACGGATTCGTCAGCGATGACGATACCCAGGAGCAGCTGGATGCCAATGTAAAGAAGCTCCGCAGGCTCAACATCAAGACCGGTGACGAGCTTGAAAAGCTGTATCAGACACTGTGTTCGATGGCTGTGGATCAGGCCGAAAACCTCAGGGATGTCAGAAGACTTTCCGATTCGACCGCCAAGATGCAGGACGGCCTTATCATTACTATGGCGAACATGGTAGAAAGCCGCGACTCCGATACCGGTGAGCATGTCCAAAAGACCGCCGAATATGTACGTATTATTTCAGAAGGTCTGAAGGCGAAGGGTTATTATCCCGAGAAGATGACTCCCAAATTCATGTCCGATGTCGTTCGAAGCGCACCTCTTCATGACGTAGGAAAGATAAATATTTCGGATAAGATACTCAACAAGCCCGGAAAGCTTACTGATGAAGAGTATGAGATCATGAAGACCCATACCACCGCAGGTAAGGAGATCATGGAGCATGCCATCAGCACCGTACAGGGCGGAAGTTATCTCAAGGAAGCACGCAACATGGCTGCGTACCATCACGAAAGATGGGACGGCAAGGGCTATCCCGAGGGACTTCACGGCGAAGTCATTCCTCTGGCGGCACGTATCATGGCTGTTGCGGATGTTTTCGATGCACTTACTTCGAAGCGTATCTACAAGCCGCCATTTCCCCTCGAGAAGGCTCTTGAGATTTTACAGGAGGGTGCGGGAGTCCAGTTCGATCCCAAGTGTGTTGAAGTCTTCATAGACTCACTGCCCGAGGTTAAGAAAGTACTGAGGAAATATAATCCTGATGTTTAAGCGATCGCTTAAAAAATCAAATATCAAGAAGATTGCCGCATTCGCATCGGCGCTTATGGCAGCCGCATCGATATGCGTATTTCCCGTGACCGTAAAGGCCGATCCCGTTCATCTGTCGCATCTTACCGGAGGAGGTTACTCCGCATCCGGCCAGATCAACGGAGCGGGTTATTCTTCACAGATCTTCGATGCATCAAGCGGTCTTCCGACTTCCGATGCCAATTACATCCTTACTTCCTCGGACGGATATATATGGATTGGAAGTTACGGCGGAATCATCAGATATGACGGCTCCAACTTTACCCGTATGGATACATCGGGCGGTCTTACGAGCGGAAGAGGACTCTTTGAGGATTCAAAGGGCCGTATCTGGGTTGCAACGAATGATAACGGTGTTGTTGCGATAGACGGTGAGGAGACCGTTCACTTCACTTACAAAGAAGGACTCGCTTCTTCATCCATCAGATGCTTTGAAGAGGATGAAAACGGTAACATCATAGTCGGAACCACCGCGGGACTTGCATATATAGATGAGAGCCTTACTCTTCATGTGATCGATAATGATGAACTCAACGAAGAGACCGTCCTCAATATGTCCGCAAGCGCAAACGGAACAGTTTACGGTATTACCAAGAGCGGTATTCTTTTCTCCGTAAAGGACTGTAAGATTGCCGATGCTTACACGGGAGATGCAAAGGGATTCGATAAATTCACCGCAATACTGGCAGATCCCAATGACGAAAGCCTGATATATATCGGAACATCCAACGGCAGTGTATATCACGGAAGCTTCGGCGATCCCGCTTCCAAAATGGAGGAAATGAGTGCGGCTCCACTGACGACGATTCAGTGGATCATGTACGGTTGCGGAAGGATCTGGGTAACATCGCAGAATCTCAGCGGTTACTTCGATGATAAGGGAGTGTTCAGGGTTCTTGACGATCTTCCGATGGATAATGCCATTGAGATGATGACCTGCGATTACCAGGGAAATCTCTGGTATGCTTCATCCACTCTCGGAGTTATGAAGGTTGTTACCAACAACTTCGTTAATATCACCAAAAATGCGGGTATCGGCGGATATGTGGTAAATGCTACCGGATTCTATAAAGGCTTCCTATATATCGGAACGGGAAACGGCCTGTTCATTCTTGACAGAAATAACAAGCAGGTAAGGAATGAACTGACGGATTATATCGGTGATGCGAGGATCAGGTGCATAACTCCGGATTCGGAGGGAAATCTCTGGATAGCGGTCTATAATCATGACCTCGGTGTCGTGGTGCAGACAAGAAGCGGAGAGATCCTTAACTTTACGAAGGATGACGGTCTGCCCAGCAATGAGATCAGATGCGTTGTCGAAGCTTCCGACGGCAGCATGCTCGTAGGTTCGAACGGCGGACTTGCGGTAATAAAGGATTTTGAGGTGACGAGGGTTGTCGGTGCATCCGATGATGTCAAGAACACCGTATTCCTTACCGTGGCCGAAGGTAATTTCGGACTTGTCTATGTAGGAACGGACGGTGACGGTATTTACGAGATCGCACAGGACCACGTTGTAAGACTCGGTCGTGAGGACGGCCTTACAAGTGATGTGATCATGAGGATCATTCATGATGAGGAAAGGGATGTCTACTGGATCATCACATCCAATTCGATCGAATTCATAAGGGACGGACGAATACATGAAGTAACTTCCTTCCCTTATAACAATAACTATGACATGTATTTTGATGATAAGGGCGATGCATGGATCCTTTCATCATACGGTGTCTATTGCGTGAAGATCGATGACATGCTCAATGACGATGTCAGGGAGTACGATCTTTATACCAATGCCAACGGTCTTACATCAACTCCCACCAGTAATGCGTACAGCGCCCTTGACGGTTACGGCAATCTGTACATTTCCGGAAGGGACGGAGTAAGCTGCGTCAATATCAATAATTTCTATCGCGGTGATGTCGATGTTAAGGTGGCACTTGCATCGATCTATTGTGATGACGAGAAGATCATCCCCGATGAGAACGGCAGATATACTATCCCCGCATCCGACGGACGTATTGTCATCAGCACTTCCGTAATGGATTATTCCATGACGAACCCGCGCGTACATATCTATCTCGAAGGAGCCGGAGATGACGTAATCACCGCACCCAGGAACGCGATCACTTCACTTTA
>JAEEGJ010023155.1_pt1 | contig 13076 bp, 5 predicted proteins | sample 8958761 | NCBI WGS metagenome assembly JAEEGJ01 (sample SAMN16246546, study PRJNA631951) | gut metagenome | biome: gut microbiome; feature: rumen; material: RS-attached | host: Bos | place: Iran: Karaj | collected 2018-10
AGCAAGCTGATATCTTACCGCTCGACTTGCATGCTTAAGACGCGCCGCCAGCGTTCGTTCTGAGCCAGGATCAAACTCTCCATGATTATTTCAATACCCCGAAGGGTAATGATTTCATTTCCAAGTTCAACCCAGCTTTCTGTATTTGCTGAATTGATAGACTTAAGTTTTACAAAACAAAACTTAAAAAACATTGTAGTCAATGTACAGAACAAAAACTAACGTCTTCGTTCATAGAACCTTACTTGTTCTATTCTTTCCTTCCCTATTCTGTCAAAGATCTGGATTTTTGCCGCAACGGACTGTTGCGACGGTGAGAAGTAATATATACCCTTATTCAAAAACTGTCAAGAGTTAAATAACGTTTTTTTAAATATTTTTTTTTAGTACTGGATCAGCAGGAAAATATGCGCTTTCGTGGAAACTGTCTGTCGTCTGCGGGCTGAGCTTGTTATTGTAAAAAATCCTGCGGTTTGCTTCGCAAATCCTCAGATTTTTTTTCTTTGCCGCCGGCACAACTCAGATGCAGCCGTCAGCCAGTTTCCACTACGCGCATATTTTCGAGCAGGGTCAGGTTGTAAAAGATAAAAAAATGAATATACCCTTACTGTTTTGTAAGGGTATATATTGCGGCTCACTACATAGGGATGGGAACTGATAGGATTATTGGTTCAATTGGATGATTGGGCAGATATAGTAATATGCTTCGGTTTTATCAGTAGCGGCGACTGATGCGGAACCGGAATTAAATTGAACATAAACAAAATCCTTAGCTGTACTATTCTGAGTAGCAGAAATAAGAGTATTACCGGAAGCACCTAAGAATGTTGTGCCAGAGCCTTTAACAAGCGCAGAAATCGAATCAAGTGGACTACCATTGCTAGCCCAGAATTGATAGACTTCATAGAGTTCTGCCACAGTAGGTAGATACCAGCCGTTTTCATATTTAGAACCTGCTGTAGCAGTAGTAGTAGAACCATAATTTTTTGCGGCATAGAATGCAGGATAATTTGATTGTGTAGTACTATCGTCTGCACCTGCAGCAGCAAGATCTGTTTGCATTACAACAAGACTGTTTCTTCCATCTTTATCACCTTCAAAGATATTATTGTCATATGAACAAACTAGAGATGAAATTACTATATTGTAAGCACCAGCACCATTAATACACCATCCTAGTTGCTCCGAACATTTTTCGAAAGGCATTCCAAGGATACGGGTTGTTGTGGTGTCACCGTCATCATTCAAACCATCTCCGGCGTAGAAGACAACTGCAACTGCATTTGATTTTTGTACAGAATTAAGTGTCATTCCAGAAGTATAATGTATTGCCGTACCATCATTAAATACAATATCACCTACTGCATCTGGAGAAGATTTTGTACCGAGAGGCTTTCCTGTGAAGTATCCAGGTTTACTGTTGTCAGAGTCGTCAATTCTTGCGTAAGTTGCATCAACATAACTGCTGTTGTAAGGGGTTCCTGCACCACCAATAAGATTGGTACAACCTTCAAACATATCAGTAGAAGATAGGTCAGGGGCTGTTGTAACAAAAGCTTTAGTTACACTAATAGTTTGTAATGCGATAGCTGATTCAAACATCGAACTCATCTCTGTTACAGAAGAAGTATCAAAACTGCTCAAATCGAGAGATGTCAACTTTGTACAAACCGAGAACATATCATCCATTGAACCTACTTTCGATGTATCAAAAGAAGTAACATCAATTTCAGTTAATGCCATACAGGCATTAAACATAGCTGACATAGTTTTAACATTAGAAGTATTAAAGTGTGATACATCAATAGAGATAAGCTTATTACAAGTAGCAAACATCAAATCCATATATTCTACAGAAGCTGTATTAAATTTTGTGGTATCAAAATTTAATGTTTTAAGCAACTGACAACCATTAAACATATGCGACATAGTTGTTACCGAAGATGTATCGAAACTAGATATATTTACGGTAACAAGTTTTTGACAACCTGCGAACATATACGACATATCAGTTACCGAAGTTGTATCAAAACCTCTTAAATCAGCAGATACAAGTTTTGTACAATCATAGAACATTTTATATGAATTTGCTGCCAAAGAAATATTTGCATCTGCATCAACAATCAGTGTTACACTTTTGGCTGAAGTATCATGTATTGCATTCACTATCTTATCAGTTGTTTCGTAGGTACCGATATCACTTGCAGTTACGTCGCCGAACAATGTAATTGTGATATCGTCGGTGGCGGCGGCAGATGAAATGGCAGAAATTGTCTCGGAGAGATTGCTGCAATAAGTTGAACCTACTCTTGCATAATTAGGGCGGGCTGTGAAATAACCTGGATTTCCACTTTCATCGATATGAGCATATCTACTGTCAGTTGGGTTAGTATCGATGTAAGACGTTCCTGCTCCACCTGTAAGAACTTTACAGTTTACAAAAAGATCGTTATCCAAACCCTCAGTTTTTGCTCTAGTCAAATCAAATTTGTTTGACACAATGATTGTTTGAAGCTTTTGACAATTATTAAATAAACTTGAAGCCGATGATACATTGCTTGTATCAAAACTGCTCAAATCAAGAGTTGTAAGTTCTTTACAGCCATCAAACATATTTGTAATACTAGTTGCCACTGATGTATCAAAACTAGTTATATTCAAAGTCGTCAGTTTTTCACATCCAAGGAACATCTGCTGAAATGCATCACAAAGTGATGTATCAAAGTTTGAAAGGTCCAGGCTCTGGAGTTTTTCACAATAAGCAAACATTCCGGGCAGACCCGTAACTTTAGAAGTATTAAAACTGCTCACATTTACAGATTCAAGATTTGAACACTGAAAGAATACATTCCACATCAACGTTACATTAGAAGTATCAAAGGAAGATAAATCAAGAGAACTAATGGCTGAACAATATAAGAACATCGATGATATATCTGTAACCGAAGATGTATTAATTCCCTCAAAATCTATTGTCGCTAGTTTAGAACAGGTGCTAAACATCGCGTTCATAGATGTAACACCAGATGTTACAAAGCCCTTAAAACTAAATGAAGACAGTTTTTGACATTCCAAAAACATGTTTGAACAATCTGCAGGCAATGTAATTGAAACACCATCTTTTAATGACAGAGCAACAGTTTTTGCGTCAGTATTTTTTATAGCATTTATTATAGTTCCGTTTGTTGCGGCTTTTCCTAACTCTGTTGAAGCATTTATAGCCTTACATATAACTACGGAAATATCATCCGTACTGGAAGCTGTTTTAATTGCATTACAGGTTCGTTCAAGAGTGCTGTAATTTATACCATCTACCTGAGCATATGTGTCTACCCAATGCGCATAAATTGTTGTGGTACCTGAGATTGTCATTGTTTCAAAATCATATACTGTGGCATAGTCAGAGTCTGTATACCAGTCATCAAAAGCATAATCTGTATGTGTAGGATCTGTTGCGGGTCTTGCTACAAAACTACCGTAGTTAACACCTGAAGATGCCACAGAAGATCCACCCGCAGTATTAAAATTAACTGTGAATGATTTTATGCGCCATTTTGCATAGAAATTTTTTGTACCGGTAGAGCCCTGAGGTATAGATGATACTGTTGATCCGGTACACTCTTTATTATCATACCATCCGTCAAACTCATAACCTGTTCTTGAAATTACAGGATTATCAGGGTCAGAATTTGCGGGCAGAGTATATGCAGACGAATATCTTGAATAACAACCTGGCAAGGTATCTGGAGAAGATACGCCTGACAATTCAAGATTATACCAGTTGATTGTATACAATTCATTTAATGTAAAAACTGTGCGGTTTCCTATACTTTCCTGACCACCTGTGATTATTGCAAGTTCTGTCCAGGTCAAAAGAAGAATAGGATCTGCATTATTTGTATTTGAATCGTTTCCGTATAAGCGGACAAGAAGCTTGTAATTTCCAGCATCCAGATCTGAAGGTGCATAGATTACCTTGCCATCTGAAAAACCAATGGAGACTTCAGGCTTTAAGGTTTCATAATCTCCGGTTGAATAACTGTATTTAAGAAGTTCAGTTGTAACATAAGTTACAGAACTGCTATTTGGTGCTGTAGAAAAATTGAGCGTAAAGGAAAGACTGCCCTTCTGTGTTGTATCCAGATTTGTGTCTTCCCATTTAAGATTAAAGTTGATTGAATTTTGGCCGCTGGTTATTTCTTTAGAAATCTCATCACTAAGGACAGTACCCTCTTTAGTTGCAGTAAGTTTAAAAGTCCACTTCCCTAAATCGATCGGAAAAGCAGCCCCTGTTAAAGAAGCAAGTCCTTCATATTCTCCGGTTGGATTACCCGTTGGATCATCGGTGAGTACGGCGAAATCAGAAGCTCCTGGGCCTTTTCCCGTGAGTGTAAAATTAAAATCATTTATTGAAGAAACAGAAAACTCTGGGATTGCGGTTCTGGAAGCAGAAGAAACGCCGACTTTTAGATAAGTGCGGGTATTTTCTTCTTTAAAGCTGTTACTGAATATATTATTACATCCCCAAAAAGCAACAGTAAGCGTCATTAAAAAAACTGTTGAAAGAATATATCGGATAAATATTTTTTTAGACATAAAAAACTCCTCTTATCAGAAACCTTTAGAATTCACGGATACATAAAGCAGCCCTTGATGCATCTTTGTTATTACCGTAGATTTCTCCACCTTTAATAACAAGGCTCCAACTCCAGTAATCATGATCAGTATCATTATTAAATACATATTGAGATGAAGACCAGTAATATCTATTTTCACCCAAATCGTCACCACCGACTAAACTAAGAATTGAATTTAACTGCGACCATTTTTTGTGAACTTGATACAGCTCTATTAAACTTGGAATATACCAGCCACTTGAATAATCTGAACCAGTTAGATTTGCGGTACTTGCATACGTATTGGCATAATTAAATATAGGATAGTTTTCTGCTAAAGAAGAAGTTTCACCTGCAGATGTTGCAATATTATTTATTATCTGCCAGTTATCACTTCCATCCATATCGCCAGAAAGATAAGAAGTTGTTCCAGATGTTGATGTATATTCACAATACGGAGTTCCAGCGGTTGGTGCACTTTCATCTTTTGAAATTAGAATATCTGTCAATTTTTGAGTATAACATTTTTTATTCTGAAGAGCCCACTCATATTGAGTTGTTCCAGAATTCTTAATTCCCAGACCAAGCATTCGCGTTCTTGAATCATTTGAACACTCCGTTCCTTTATAGAAAATAATTGCAACAACGGCTGCCTGCTGTTCTTCTGTCAAGGTTATATTAGATGTATATGCCATGGCACTTCCATCTGTAAACACAATATCAAGAACATCTGTTGGATCTAACTTAGGACCTATTGCCGAAACAAGCGATGTTGTAGCACCGTAACCACCACATTCTACAGAAATTGTATACACACCTTTTGTATGTTCACTTCTCTTAAATATGTAAGCGTCGCCGGTCGTAGTTTCATCTTTTACGCCGTCCAGGTACCAGGTGAATGTAGTTAAACCTGTTGTTGTAGTAGCCTTAAATGTTGTTTCACCAGAATCATATGTACTTGTCAAAGAAACTTTATCTTGATTTGTTACATCAACATTAACTCCTGCACTAATGAGGGTCCAGTCTGGATAGAGTACAACATCTCCAGTTTTTCCAGCATCCCAACCAGTTGTAGCAGTTCCAGATTCAAAATGCCAGCCAGACAAGCTGTAATTTTCTTTATAAATCTTTTCTGCAACAGGCAAAGTAACTGAATCTTCAATAGTATAACTACCCGGTGCTGCATAACCGCTTGCCCAGGTCCAGTCAGTGCCGGCGCCATTAAATGAAATAGTGTAAGTGATAGGTTCAAACTTTCCGTAAACAGTTATGTCGCCTTCTTTTGAACCGCTTGACCAGCCTGTTATTGCAGTTGCGGAATTATAACCAGAGTCTGTGAACCAGCCGCTGAAGGTGTAGCCGGTGCGGGTAAGATTTGTTGTATCTGTTGTAGATGTTGGCAAATCAACAGTTTCTGAAGGCAGATATGATGAAGGTGAAAGACCTGAAACTTCGGTGCCATCAATAATGTATTTAATGCTACCGCGGTCTTTATTTACCCAAAGGGCATAAAGTGTAATTACGGTGCCGTTGTCACTTGTGAGGTTCAGAATTTCCTGCTTATCGGAATAATCACGCTCAAGTTCATCATCATCGTGGCCGCTTGTATCAAGATTAATCCAGCCGCCAAACTTAAGTCCTGTTGGTGCTTCGAATATACATTCAGAAAGCTCCTGTGGTTTATCATAAGTAAAGGTTTGTGGAGGCATTTCTGCGGTTGATTCAGACTTACCTTTATTGAATCTGATTGTATATGTAATTGGTGTCCATTTTCCGAAAACTGTTATATCTTCAGATTTTTCTTTTGAATTCCAGCTTGATATTTTGGAATCTTCGGCAAAATCTTCTGTTGTGAACCAACCGTCAAAGAGATATCCTTCACGGCTGAAAGAAGTTGGTAATACAACAGCATCTTCTTCTTTGAATTCTGATGGAATGAGTTTACCTCCATCAACATCTTCGATTACGTATTTTATAGTGTAAAGTTTAGTTTCTTCAGGCTCTTCAGGCTTCTCTTCTCCCCCCTGATTTTCACCTTGATTTTCGTTTCCATTTTCGTTGCCGCTTCCACCCTGATTATCTTCCTGAGGGTCCCACTCTACATTTGAAACTGCGCGTGCAACTCTAAAGCCTGTTGCGCCGTCTTTGTAATATGGAGCACTGTTAAAGCGTTCAGAAGGTGAACAGGCCTCTTTACTGCAGGTGTAGTCGCCGCCTCTTTTTACACGGGAAGTTCCTGTAGCAGGACCAGCGGCCCCCGCAGAAGCATCAACAATACCAAGGTACCTGTCATAACACCATTCGCTTACATTACCAAGCATGTTACAAAGTCCAAGCTCATCAATCTGTCTGTTTGTAACTGTCTGAGTTTTGTCATTACTATTGTCTTTGTACAAAACAAGATTATCAAAAGATTTTTGTGTAGAATCAAGGCCAAGTCTTGCAACGTATTCCCATTCGGCTTCGGTTAGCAGACGATAACCATTTGCATTCAAATTAACTCTAACTGCATTCCACACTTCATCATTCATAACAGGGACTGTACCCCACTCCTGTGGCTTTACAGAATTTTTTATTTTATAACAAGGAGTCAGTCCTTCTTTTATACTGCGAAGATTACAATAAACAATTGCATCATACCAGCTTACATTTTCTACAGGATAATTATCGCCTTTTGGAGTACGCAAACTTGGCGACTGCTGGGTTATTTCAAAATATTCAGCCTGTGTAACTTCGTGCTGACAAACATACAAATCTGGAATCTGAAGCTCTGCACGACCTGTTGCAAGAAAATCAGAAATTTTTGCAGCAGAAACTAGTACATAATCAGGGAGCCATTTTGCATACAAGGTAAGATCCTGCGTAACCGGCGTATTAAAATCATAAAGCTCAGTGAAGTCTGTAGAAGTATACCAGCCCATAAAGGCATTTACCTTTTTGGTTTTAGCACTTATCTTATTTGGATCTTCAGGCTTTTCTACTTTCTGGCCGGTAGAAACTTTAACCGGTTCAACAAGGCTTCCACCGCCTGTATCAAAAGTTACTGTGAGCGCAGCTTTTTCAAGAGAAATTGAAAGTTTGTTTCCTCTGTCTTTTACAACGATGCTTGAACTGTTTCCGCGATAGATTATATTTTTTACAGTTTTTGTTTCATCGGTGTAATTGTAGATTTGTGCCTTCGCATAGATTACTGCATCAATAGGAATTGCCCTGAATTTTATCTGGATTGTTTCGTTTTCTTTAACAAGCACTGTTTTTTGCTGTTCGTCATCTCCAAGAATAAATACGTCTATAAAAATAGAATCGTATGGAGCATTCAAAACCTCAGCCTCTGCTTCAAGCTCCTCTTCGGTTTCTTCTTCTTCTTCCTCTTCTTCAGCTTCAGTAGATTCATCTTTTACAACAACTTCATCATCTGCCGCACGATAAGATTTGTTTATCTGCAGCTCCGGTGAAAAGTTTTTAAGAATCTCATTTACAGTCTGGCTAGCAATGCAAAAATCCACATCTGCATTTTTATAAGCTTTAGACTGATGAGAACAGGAAGTAAAAATCAATGATAAAAGGAATGTTGCGAAAATAATAAAGGAAAACGCTTTACGTGTCATAGGCACCTCCTTAGTATTCTAAAGTGCCGTTTTGGTTCATGTATGCAAAAACTGATTCGGATCCAACAAAATGAGCGCAACCGGCAAAAATAAAAGTAACACCAGGCTCTTCAAGATAATCTGCAATTTTAACAGCCCAGTCTTCATTTCTTTTGCTCAACAACGAGTCAAAATATTCTTCATATATTGGATGTTTTTTAATTTCACTTTCAAAATCTTTAAAATAAAAATCGGCAAAGGCCTGATCATCTGCCTGAATAAATAATTCATAAAGCTCTGTCATTTCCTGTGCGGCTATGTCCAGATTTTTAAGGTCATCAAGAGTGTCGCGGAGCATGGTCATTTGTGTGTCCCAGTCGCCCCATGCAACAAGGTCTAGCTGGGTCTGAGCATCATCAAGGCCTTCAAAGCCCTGATTGTTTTTTTGAGTAGCAATGTAATCCATAACCATCACGTCGTAGGCTTTTTGAGAATCAAGGTCTGCGGCAAGCATTACAATTGGCTGAAGATAATTATTCAAAACCCAGGGTTCAAAGCATACAAGTTGGGCCAGAGTCTGGGGATCTATAAACTGTGTAATAAGAGTGATTTCGTCTTCGGTTAAATCATCTATAAGGGTATGCGATAAATCAGTAAGGAAACTCTTCATTGTAAGAGACTGCATCATATCTGGCAGCTGGGCCCAGACCTGGCTTGAAAGTTCACATACATAACGGTCTGCTTCTTCAAGAGCTGTGGAAACACATTCTGGAAAGTTTAGTACTCTGTCGTCGCCTGCGTGATAGGTTCCTAGAATATACACTTTTGAAGGAGTGCCGTCTTTTGCAGTTCCATCAATTTGCCAGAGCATGGCATCGGGATATTTTGCAAGTTTAGCTTTTTCAACTGCCTGAGGGCTTCCCGGCTTTTTTCCAGAATCATCCTGTGCCGGCCCGGTACTTTTACAGGAAGCAAGCGCAAGAACAAAAATGAGAATAATATAGACTGAATGAAGGCAAAATTTTACAATACGCCCATGATATGTTCTTTTATTGTACATATCATAAATTATAGCATATTATTTTCAATGTTCAATAGAAAAGAAGGAACAGTTACAGCGGCCACCCTGCTTAACATGATAAAGAGCCTGGTCTGCCTGCTCCTCAAGAATTTCATTATAACCCATTGTAGAGATGGCAACACCAACACTAAGTGAAACACTTGGGAAGCTCTGATCTACTTTTTGAAGCAGCTTGTTGATTGTTTCGATTTTGCGCTGAATTATAAACTCTGGAGCATCGCCAAATTTTGTCATGATTACAGCAAACTCATCGCCACCAATGCGGGCAACATAATCTGTATTGCGGAACTGTTCGCAAAGGATTGCTGCAATCTTTTTAAGAACTTCATCACCTACAAGGTGTCCGTATTTGTCGTTTACTGCTTTGAAAAGGTCAATGTCGATTATAAGATATGCAATTGGTTCTACTGTGTCGCTAAGAACTTCCTTGATTTTTGAAAATGCTTCGCGGTTGATAAGACCTGTGAGTGGGTCGTGCTCTGCCTTGTGCTTTAATATAGAAGCTTTGATTTCGTCTTTTTCGCGAAGGGCATTGTAGGTTTTTGCAATGAGGCGCATTTCGTAAGAACCAAGTACGTGCATTTTCTTTTCGCCACGAATGCTTTTAATATCATAATCGATCGGGCGAAGAACGAGCACGCGGATTACTATAAAGAGGCCTACAGAAGCAAGGAACAAAGCTACAATTGTGCACATCTGAATAAGGAGGAAGCGGTAGAAGGTATTTTTATCGGTATTCTGAACATCAATATAGTAGGTAAGAATTGCATCAAGGCCGATTGTTGTATAGCTGTTGATTTTGTTTTTTGATTCCTGATAGTCCATGCCAAAAAGCATACCTTCTGCAGCAGCCAGTTTTTCGCTATCAGAAAGAAGAAGGTCTGTGGAATTGATTTTAACGTCTTTTAATTCGGCAGGGAACATTTTTTCAGGGATATTAAGAGCGTGATAAATAAGGGCCATTGCATACATTTCGATTTTTGCAAGCTCCTGCGATTCTTCGTAAGCAAGATCCATTGTCAGTTTTATGGAGTCATCGCTGTGAAGCTCGGTTATATAGTTAAGAGATCTTTCGCGGTTTTGAACTTCATAATATTCGTGGAAATATTTTTCGGCGTAGCTTACATCCTGATTTACAAGAAAGAGACGCACCTGATTTGTAAGGAAGTCTGATGTATCACGGAATTCGTTTACAGCTTTTGTACAGCGTGCGTAACTGGCCATATTTTTAATAATTGTATTGTACTGTGATCTTTGCATAAAGGCAGAAATAAAAACTCCTGCACACAAAACACAACATAAAATAAGCATACAAAAATTGATGCTGCGGATTTTTATTCCATCTTTTTTTGGATTATAAAAGCGTCTGTTCATTTTTCCCACCCAACTTTTTTACAAGTTTTTAATTATAAATAAAGTATAAAGAAGATTTTTAATAATGACTAGGGGCGAAGGCGCTTATAAGAGATTTTTTTGATTTGCCAGTTGATTTATTATTTTGAAAAATATTTCAAAGGCGGCGGGGTCAAGGGAATCAAAATTGTCGTTTGGGGTGTGGAGGAATTTCCAGGTGTCGGGAAGCTGGGATGCAAGGACCTGCTGGACTTCTTGAGAAGGCAGCATTGTTACAACTACTGCGGGAATGCCGTTTGCTATAAAGCTTGCATTGTCGGAATAGCTTATGGGCAGCGTGAACCATTTTCCATTTGAAACTGATTTTAAGATTTGCTTAGTGCGGTCTTCGAGCTGGGAATAAGCTGTAAGAAAGCGGGATGAAACATTGGGAGGAAGTTTTGCAGCCCCAAGGATTGGAACATCGCCGCGACCCATGCAGTCAAAAACATAAACATCGTCGTTTATAATTCCAAGTTTGCGGAAGGTTTGTGCTAACGGGAAGGCCCCCTGCTCTGTTATGCCGCCTGCGCCAAGTTCTTCGCCATCTGTAAAAATAAGGCGGATGTTGTGTTGAAGGGTCTGGCTCCGCGCCCATTCCATCAGACAAAAGACTGCTGCAGAATTATCGTTTGCGCCAATGCCTATGCGGTCGTAATGGGCAATGACTGTTTTTATGCGGAACATGGGATTATATTGCTGAGGCGGAAATTTTACGTAGATGTGATTTTTTCCTTCCAGAGACATTACTGCAGAGTCGACGCCGCCTGCTTTGAGGTAGGCCTGTATAAATGCGGCGCGGTCGCAGGTGGGAGAGATAAATTCCTTGAATGCCGGCGGGATGGTGTACATATAAATTATTATAGATGAATTAATGGATTAGTAAAGAGATATGGATTAACTTTGTTCCTGGTGATTACGTGAGTTTTGAGTAATTTAGTCTGTCACTCACGTAACTGTTGTTATGAGGTCAACTGGTTTGAAAAGGGTTACGTGAGTTTTGAGTAATTTAGTCTATAACTCACGTAATTGTTATTATATGACCAACTGGTTTGAAAGGTATTACGTGAGTTTTGGGATTTTTGGGCAGAAACTCACGTAACAAAAAAATATACATTAATGATTTTTAGTTCACTTTCCTGAATATTTATGATTATTTACGTGAGTTCAAGCGTATTATGTATAAAACTCACGTAAAGGATTTTTAGGGTGTAAAGATTTGTGAATGCATTTTTAAATTTTACGTGAGTTCTTGGATTTTTGAGTTGGAACTCACGTAAACGTGCACAAAAGCGCAGCTGGACTTATCTGGAGGGAGGGGGCGTTACGGGGGTGTCCCCCGTTAGAAGGGGGTGTGGCGAAAACCGCAGAGCGGGTTGAGCCCAGGGGGAAGGCTTTCCCACCTCATCAATCCTCTGAACTTAAACCCGGAACCTGATATCCCCTTCCCTATTCGCAATAAATCCGATAAAATGTTTCTATAAAAAATATCATTATTTGAGGTAAAAATATGTCTACACCATTGGAAAATTATCTTGCTGCCACTGGCGGAAAACCTAATCCTGCCATGTGTGCTTATGTTGCAAATCTTCAGCAGGTTGCAGCTGTTGGTCCTGATATTGCAGCATCAATCGTAAATGAATTGGAGAATCAGCGCAGTCACTTAAAGCTTGTTGCAAGTGAAAACTATTGTTCACTTAATGTTCAGGCTGCTATGGGAAACCTTCTTACAGATAAATATGCAGAAGGATATCCTGAACACCGCTACTATGGTGGTTGTGTAAATATTGATGCTGTAGAAAATGTTGCAGCACGCGAAGCAGAAAAACTTTTTGGTGCAGACTATGCATATGTTCAGCCACACTCTGGTGCAGACACAAACCTTGTTGCTTACTGGGCAATCCTTAGCGCAAAGGTAGAAACTCCAACTCTGGAAGAACTTGGCGTAAAGAGTTTGAACGATTTGACTGATGCTCAGTTTGATGAATTGCGTAAGAAGTTTGGAAACCAGCGCCTCATGGGTCTGGACTACTCTTGTGGTGGTCACCTTACCCACGGATACAGAATGAATGTTTCTGCACGTATGTTTGAGTCGCACCCATATGGCGTAGACCGCGAAACAGGCTTGCTCGACTATGATGCAATTGAAAAGCAGGCAATGGAAGTTAAGCCTTTGATTCTTTTGACAGGTTTCTCTGCTTACCCACGCAAGATCAACTTCAAACGCTTCCGCGAAATTGCAGACAAGTGCGGAGCAGTATTAATGGTAGATATGGCACACTTTGCAGGTCTTGTAGCTGGTAAAGTTTTGACCGGCGATTACGATCCTGTAAAATGGGCAGACATTGTTACAACAACAACACACAAAACCTTTCGCGGACCTCATGGTGCTGTGGTTTT
>JAEEGJ010023158.1_pt1 | contig 13073 bp, 9 predicted proteins | sample 8958761 | NCBI WGS metagenome assembly JAEEGJ01 (sample SAMN16246546, study PRJNA631951) | gut metagenome | biome: gut microbiome; feature: rumen; material: RS-attached | host: Bos | place: Iran: Karaj | collected 2018-10
ACCAGATAGCAGATCAGGAACATGTTTGCTATCACATAGAAGATGGTTGGGTTCCGATACATATTTACCTCATAGGCCCAACGATACTTGCCATCTGGGCATAACTTAATACCATTTTTAATATCTTCGCTCATATTATGCTATTTTTAATGTACTATCCTACTTTTATGACTAAGTCAGACACGGCTTTTGTGACGCTCTCAAACGAATTATAGCCTAACTGCTGCAACGCATATTTCACTTCACCGAGCGATGCATTGCCCTTGGATGTCATCTCTTCCATAACGGCTATTGCCTCGCGAAGTTTAGTGGGAATCTTACTCGTGAAGTTCCGCATAATATCGCGCGACTCTATCAGTTTGAATACTTTTACTTGTTGGCGACAACCCTCCATAATCTCACCAATAGCTGTAGCCTTCAGCTCGTTTTTGAGTATATTATCTGTAATTTCATCAGCAGCATTAATAAGTTTTGCAGCATAATTGAAGCGGTCTAAGCCCTTGTGCAATACAGCATCGGCCACCTTCTTAGGATTACTTAGCCCCTCGCCATGCAGTGCCTTAACAATCATTTTCTCCAGATCCACACCATAACTCTCATGATGTTTCAGAATGTCCTCAATTACAGTCTGGTCCATGTGCTTGGCCAAACGGTCAGCCAGTTCTTGAGTTTTCAGAAGTTGTGCAGCTGTAGGTTTAACACCAATACCAGCGGCATTCTTAGGTAGTGTTATGGCATTTAACGCCTCGCGGAATTTCGCGTTGTATATTCTTTCCGTCAGCTTTTGATCGAAATACCTCGTTACGCCATTTTTGTCTATATAATAGAATGTGATGTCGTTGTCGAAAGTTACGGTCTTTCCTGCCAGTAGGTCGTCGATGTTCGATGACGTGGCATTCTTGATTCTGATCATGGCGGGGTTAATACCCGTTTCTTTAGCCAGTTCTTTGATAGACTCTTTACCGGCTTGTGAGTAGACTCCTTTTAGTGTCTTGTTGAATTGCATTCGCGTATTGTTGATAAGCAGATTGCCTATCGCCTTATTATTTTGATTGGCAAGTAGCTGCTCTGTATTCTTGAGCATAAACATGGTGCACTTGTCACCCTGACATGCTTTAATCATCCTGTTACGCAACAGGAAATTCTCAACCGAAGGACAACTGTCGTATAGCTCTACTGCCGCCATCAGGTCTTGTATATTGCGGGTTGCACGATTCTTGCCATATAATTCAGCAGCATTGAAGCGGCTCCCCTTAGCTATTTGCTTGCCTTCTTCTAGCAGCCTTAATGCCGATTTCCTTGCAGCCTTTTCTGCCATGCCTACCTGCCAGCCAAACTGTGTTTTTGTCCAAGCCTTCAGTCCTGTGCTTACTTCGTTATACATGCCTTTACCAAGTTTCATGCCAAACTCCGTTACAGCTTTTCTCGACATAGTGCCATTCCAAGCCATTTTTCCTAAACCTTTTGCGCCACTAATGGCTCCCCCTCCGAATATTTTGACTGCGGAAGCTGCAGCTTTAAAGGCGTTCTCGAAAAGATAAGCTTCGACTACTGGCGTAACACCAACTTTAAACATCTCGTAAACACTATTTCCACCCGCATCAACATATTTCTTCATGCTGTATGGAACCTCAATACACATGAAAGCAGCCTCTGAACTGCCCAGTGTTGCGAAACCTATGCCAATGCGTACTGCAAGGGGCATGTCTTCTATCGTTTGGTGAGCACTCTCCAACCATTCGTATGTCATCTGCTCCAGGTCGTCACAGGCCTCAGCACGCTCTATTGCCTCCTGTCCAACGCCTTCCATAACGTGCTGGTATGTGGTGTAAATGGCCTTGATATTGCGTTCGTAGAAACCGTACTCTTCTTTATAGAATTCTATTTGCAGGCGAATGAAGAACAACAAGGGAGCCAGGCGATCATTTAATCCTGCCATATAGATATCATCCTCCAATTGTCGCAGTTTATCTTCTATCTTGCGTTCACGTTTCACTGCTTCCACTCTTGCTTCGTAGCTCGCGAACTCGCGCTTTGGCTGAGATAGTAGGTGAACAACACGCTTGAATTTTTGTATCTTCGGCTTCTTGGGGTCTTTGGGTTGGTAGGATGCACTAATCTCAAACTCCACATCGAAACGGTTGGGTGCATTTAGCACACCTGTACGACAGTAGAGCATATAATACAGACCAACGGTTTCGTTATATCGTGGCTGGAGTTGCAAGCCCAAAGCGTCCAACATTTTTTGGTGTTCGATAAGACGTTGGCGGCGCTCTGCTACAGAATTATCTAAGTCCATACCTTCATCAAGTTCGATTTTTAGCAGTCCCTCGTCATCGCGAACCTTCCAAATAATATTCTCAGGTCGTGGATCAATAACCAGCAGTTCGTTGGTTTCATCATCCCAGTCATACAGCTTCAATGTGCATCGGTTCTCTGCTGGCCTGCATTCCTTGCCATCACGATTTACCTTTGGAAGCTGCAGTTCGTGGCGCATGGGATCCTGCTCCTCCAAATAGCAAGCAACATTGGGATTAATATCCAATACCAAGCCCATGTAGTAACGGTATAGTGGCAGGTATCCTTTAATAATAACCCCGTCCTGATTATCTGCAACGATCTCGATAGCATATGTAGCATAAGTGCCAGGCACACCTTTGTCTTTTTCTTTATCCTGAAGTTGGTCGTTAATGTTTGCTAAATAATATTGTTTCTTTTCGTCCCATTTCACATCTATGCGGTAGTCGTTGGTAGATTTGTTCTCTATATCAAGGATAGCTGCAGTTATCTTGGCCTTCTCTTTTTCAATGCCATTAACTAAGAACGGTAGTTCAGCTTTAGGACCGTAGCATGCCGGTAGCGTCAAGTTCTCTTGGAAAAAGAGGATTTCGCCCTTTGTTACCTTAAAGTGCAGACGGTTGGTATAGCTGGCGCCTTCGTTGGCAAGCACGAACTTCACAATTCCCTCCTGAGGCGGGTTCTCAGCTTCTGGGGCCCATACGTAGGCTGTCTTCCAACCGTTTTCTATATCGCCCATCTCTACGTGCAAATAGTTGTCTCCGCTCGTAATCTGAATCTGGTGAGTCAGTTCTTCATCCACATATTCAGGCCCTTTCTTTGGCTTTCGGACAATAAGGGCATTCACCTGCTGACCTTTATCGCCAACAAGCAGCGTGTCACCGAAGTCTTTGTACACCTGCATCTGCAGCTGATCAGGCTCGTCATCTTCCTCCTCTTCTTGTTCCTCCTCTTCGGGTTCTGGTTCAGGTTCAGGATCATCATCCTTCTGCTGCTTCTTATTCTTTCGACGTTTTCTCCACCAGCCTACCAAACAACCTCCTACAAATGGCGGTATGATATACTTCCATATACCCCCCTCGTCAGAAGCATCGTTATCTTCCTCCCAAGTGGATGTAGTATCCTCTTCATCATCTTTTGTTGAATGTTGAACGTTAAGCACTTCTCCATATACACCGTATATCGCATCAACCACATAACCAGATTCCACCTTGGAGGTAGATGGCGTGGTTTTATTATGTTCTGTAACCGTACGGTTACTTTTTCGAACCATATTTTTGCACACAAGTCCCAAATGCAATTTGGTATCATTCTCAAGAATAAAAGAACTAGCATTAAGGTTGTTGTCTGTGGTTATATATGCTTCGTTGTCTATATAGAATTCCCAGACATCGTGATACTCATCTACCCGCTTTTGGGGGAGACTCCATTCACTTCTGCTCCATGTTTCCAATTTAGGACAGGCAGGACTTACTTTCTGATAACCGTCGTATGCAACAGCATATCCACTCTCATAGTCTCTTACCTTACACTGACCAGTTATCGTAACAGCTGGCCATGACACCCGATAGGATCCATCTTTCTCTGTGTAGGTGTGAGCGGGAAGAGTTACAACAAACTGATTCTCTGTCACTTTGATATGTCCGATGTATTCGTCTACATCTGTCTTTACATCTGCATTAAGAAACTTTGTGACTTTGAAGTCGGAGTCAATAAGCACCTTTCCTGTTTGTTCTGCCTTGAGTTCGTGGAATATGAGCAGTGTGCTTACTACAAGGAAATATTTCAAATAAAAAAATCTGTGCATATAATTGAGTGCTTTTAGTTCTTATTCAACATGATAGGTTCGCTCTGAGCGCTTATAGCCCCAGGTAATGAGGAGTTCTTTGCTGTCCGGCTTTATCCAGACGATACATTCTGCGTATTCTGGAAATCCGTCGGGATGCTTGTCGTGATTCTGACAATGGCAACCTTTGTGCTTGATATTATAAAAGGTGTAAAGGCCATTACCTCGAGCATGTACACGATAATTTATTGTAGTATCTGGTGCTTGCTGCTCCCAATCATGTATAACTGTCCGAAGGTCGGCTGTGCCGATGGGGCAGATAGTGTCTCCCTCGATAGTCTCTTGATGGAATACGATGGTACTGCCTGTTGTGTCATCGATGTAAGGTGTGTCAAACAATGGAAGTTCGTCAGCATCCGTGGTAGGGATATTGACAACAAAAACACTATTGTTTTGATAGCCGTCTTGATGAGCCAGTTCTGTGGCGCTCATCATGTGTCCCTTGGCACTATTTAATACTGCATGAAGATGTTTAACGGCATCCTCTTCGATATTAGCGGCATCGTTAGTTATCTGCTGGGATGGGGTAGAACCGCAAGCCATCAACAGAACAGTTGCAAAACAAAAAATCTTATTCATATCGTGAATCCTATAGTTATTCCGCAAATTTACCGCTAATATCCAAGAAAAGCAATAATGATGGGGTTAAAACGACTTACAATGCAAGAATTGAAAGTCTTTTTGCGATTTTTGTAAGTAACGTAGTCGGACTTTTTCCCTATATTTGCAAAATAAACAAACCTAGTTATTATGCATAAATACATCGGTTATGGAAATATGTTCTGTTGGCACTGCGGGAAGCGTGTTCATTTAGGGAAGAAATTCTGCCCGCATTGTGGTGCACGATATAATGGAACCGCCAAACACAGTAAGTTTAGCTACCCCGTCAACAAGCGTATCTCGCCCCATGTAGGTCTGGGTCCATTCCATTTTACGTTTGTTCGTTTCCTGTTTAAATACATCATCGGAAGCATCATCACTGCTTTGATCGTACTGGGCATCATTTATATGATAGATAATTACGAAGAAGGTGTGTATGAGAAGATATGTATGATTCTCTGCTCGTTCTGGGTAGTATGGCTTGCGTGGTATTTCTTGTCTAAAGCCTTGGCAGTGCCGTCTGTGCACCGTAAGAATAATGCAAAAGCTGCACTTGGTGATGAACTGGATTGTGCATGTTGCCATAATAAAGGGGTAGCAGGCGAGAACTATTGCGATCTCTGCGGTACTGTGCTTTACTACGATCATAATGGCATGAATCAGCCACCTGTTGAGCCAGACAAGTAGATAACAAACCAAAAACTATAAAGATATGAAGAAACAGTTTAATCGATTATTGATGGCAATGCTGGGACTGATGGCGGTCTCACTCACCTCATGCGATGATGAAGAAATTGCCAGAACTCTTGAGGGAACATGGAAAGGTGACATGTATATATCGTCGGAATGGGATGGAAGATACTATGATGCCACTTATACGGAGGTTACCTTTTTGAAAGACCCGTATGCGTATTCGAGTGGATCTGGCTATTGGGTAGATTACTATAGCGATGCTCCGTGGGATTATGTGGCCAACCATATTGACTGGAGAGTGGATTTCGGTGATATCTATGTAAAATTCATCGAGGAAGGGACCTCTATTCAGATTAGCGATTATCGCTTGGACGACAACAGATTCTCAGGTTACATCTATGATCATGGGAATAAAGTTGCATTCTACCTTTATAATGTTAGTCGTCCAAATTACACAGGTTATCATTGGGGGTATGATAGTTGGAGGTATTCTACCAGAATGGCAACTGATAGTCTGAAAACTACAGAGAAACCTGTGAGGATTGTAAGACCACGTGATTGATATTAACAAATAAAACTATAAATATTATGAAAAAGTTAGTTATTACATTATTAGCACTTGTTGCTATTGTTACAGCAGTGAATGCTCAAGGTATGTCTGAAGAGCAGCGTGAGAAAACACTGTATAATCTGATTGTTCGTATGAGACCTGTTGGCACTCAATATGCCATCACTACCACGCCCGTTACTTATAATGAATACTGGGCTGCCACTGGCTCGAAGGCTCACTCTGCTGGTACCAGTGTCACGAAGGCTGCAAAAGTTACAAGGACGCAGGCAGAGAATATGGTTAAGAAGTTGAATGCTGAGACAAAAGGCGTCCTGAAATTCTCTATTGCCACTCCTGCACAGATTTCCCAAGGTTCAAAGAAAGTGGGCTTGCATGGAGAGATGGGACCACAGAATACCCAGACGCAGGGTTTCTTCTTGGTATTGCCCCATAGTCAATGGAAAATGTATAAAGCAACCGAATAATACTGTTATGCTATGACTCAAATTAGGCGATACTTCAAAACCTTTTTGATGGCGTTGGCACTCCTGATGCCTTTAGGCGCATGGGCCTGTGGCGACTCTAAAAAGGTTGTTATTGATGCGGATATATCAATAACCGAATATAGAGTTAAAGACAATTCTGATTTACGTGTTGAGATTGAACCAGGTAAGGTGAAAGCTCACATAACTGTAACAAAGGATGAGTTTATTATCTCGATTCCTGCTCAGGGGTTTTCTCAAAAATATAGAAGTTTGCCTTATGAGTTTAGTGTACCAACCTTAACTATCAAAGGAAAAAGTGAAGTCAAAGAGGAAACATATGGAAAAGATCCGCATGTGAGCATATTACCTAAAGGCGAGGTTTCTGTTACGCCGGCATCAATCACCTTTGTTGATCACTGGAATCGTTACTCGTGGAATGAGGAGATTAAACTCACCCCACGTCAAGAAGCTTTTACCGAAAGTGTTGGAGTCATTAGCTTCTTTGTTATTGGAGGATTTGCAACACATGGTTATGTCCATATAGGTCTTAAATATGATAGCTACTCTACAACACCAAAGTTAGCAGAAAGAAATCCCCAATATACAACTTATAGGTGGGGAGATCGTGGATATAATGACTTCCTGCAGATTAGAGGTGAATTTGAAGAAGTAAAAGTTAGCGAAGGCGACATAACAGCCAGTGCTGAGGATGATACGGAAGCACCCGATGAGAAAGGTCCATGGGGAACAGCCATTCCTGCTGCCGTTGCTGCAGGTATTATAGGTTACCTGACTCATCTTATCAATAAGCTCAGAAAGAGAAGGAAGGCAAACGCTAAAGACCAACAAGATGATGACAACTCGGATGATAATGAAGAAGAGGACGATGATGACGAAGAAGAACCTGACCAGTTGGAGATGAAGTTCTACAAAGACTTCGATGGTACATTGATAAGTGGCGATGTTGCCCAGCGTGTTAGTGCCTGTATCGTGCGTCATCCTGCTAAAGGAGGTGAATGGGTGGATGAGAATCTGACCCGACAAATCGAGATTACTTCTGCCGATAATTACCTTGAAGTGGAGGACGACGGCATGGTAAACGGTTGGCGTTCATGTTTCGTATCAGCCCCACAGGATGATAATCCGCCCGAAGAGGGTGTCGTGAAGTTCCGCCTTTCTGTTGACAGAGGCACTTATACCAACCGCGTTCACTTCCGCATAGAAAAGGGCGAAATACAGTTCGGACAGGAGAATCTGACCATCCCCGCTCAGTATGAGTCTGTTTTGGAACTGCCTTTCCTCGTTCCTGGCTTTGAGGGTGAGAATGGCGTAACAGCCTACATCACAGATAGTGAAGGAAACGAAGGTGACTATGGCGTAGATGTTTATTGGGATGACCAGAAAAAACATCATTTTGCGCGTATTCTCGATAATGTGAAAGATCCTGCAAAGGATGAGGGCATCCCTGGTCAGTACCTCACCTATACGCTTCATGTGGAGGCAAAGAACGATCGTGGCACCAAGCTTGAAGGTACATTGCCTGTGCTGCGCTTTTACATGGGCCTGGCGGTGGAGTTTAAGGACAAGGGTGAGATAGGTTGTTACATCACAAAGTATGATCCGATGAAACATCGCACCCGTCCGGAACTACGTATCAAGGCTGGTGGCAAGCAGTATATGTCGCAGGAGAATCAGGCTATTCTTACGCTTTATGATTATGATATCTCTCGCAACACCCTGCTGAAGATTTCTCCTATTCCATTGCGCAAGGATGGTTTTGTTGTGAAGGCTAAGGACGAGTCGAAACAGGAGTTTGTGGATAAGTTGGGGCTGCAGATGGAAGCACTGACCGACCGATGCGACGAGGGACGCCTCTGCCTCATTCGTAGTTTGAAGGGTGTGCTCGATGCGCCTAACCGTATTGATGCCGAGTGTATTATTAAGGTGGAATATCAGGGTCCGAACAATCCAGAGCCAAAGATCTACACTTGTACTCATGCTATACGTCTGGCCTCGCAGCCTCGTCGTGAAGTCCTGGATATGAATATTGCCGAGGCCTTCATGAAGGAAGACCAACATACCTACGACCGCTTGATGCATATCATCGAGTCAGTCGTCCAGACAGGACAATTGAACCGCATGTTCCCGTTGGTGAAATATACCGAAATGCAGATTGAAGGCTATGATGCTACCTATGGTTATGATAAGCGCAACGTTAATCGTATCCGAAGCACGTATGCCCGTTTGGTCATGGGCGATATCGGTGGCGTGGACGAGGAACTGCCACCAGAGTTAGGCATTAAGGATGAGTTGGAGTGGTGGTTCGAAGCCATTAAGCAGGTGGAGAAAGACATTGGTTTCATTGGCCGTATTGTGGCAGGTGTCGGTTCATGGGGCCTTTCGGAACTTATCTTTATGCCCGTTGATTTTGCTGAAGAGATTCGTGAGTACGTTTACGACAAGAACGGCGACAGCATGCTGAAGATGTTCTGGATAGGCATTAAGAATGGTGCATTCATGGTGTTGGGTGCTACTGGCGCTGCCAGCACAATAAAGGCTAAGAACCTTACCCGTCAAGGCATGCGTGAGGCTATACAGAATGCCAAGAAGGGCTTTGAAAAGCCGTATAACACCCTAAAGGGATGGCTGTTCCGCGAATCGGCAGAGAAGAGTTTGGAGGCTACACGTCGTGCTTCATCGGTAGCAGAGATGCGTCTGAATGCTGCCAAGAATGCGCCACGTTTGCCAGGTGATTTGAACCTCGACAAAGCGATGGCGACAGGACGTGCCAATGCTGCTGAGAAGGTGAAGAACCTGAGAGCTGCCATTGAGATGGCGGAACAAAATGGTGAATGGACGAATGTAGCTCTGAAGAACCGTCTGATTCTGGAGGTACAAGGCGATAAGCAAGCCATGTATATGTTGAAGAATGCCAGCTCGAAGTACGATGTTGTCCGCAAGGAATTGAACGGTACCCTGAAGAATATCTATGAGATTACTGATGCCAAGAGTATTGCGGAGTTGTCGAAGAAGTATCCTGGCAGAAAGATACAGGTGATGAATGCCACATCGTCGAAAGCTGACATGCTGGCTAGTGGCAAAACCATTACGATGGACCGTGACATTACTTATTATTTCGTTGACGAGAACAATGTGACGCATTATCTGCCTCATGAAGAGGTGGTTGAAGTCTATAACCGCAACTTCTACGAGACGACTCGACGTTTCACGTCGAAGTCGAATGTGATTGCGGATTCGTCTGCATCGTCTGCTGAGGTATATGGCAGGTATGCCAAGGGTAAGGATCAGACTGTCATTCAAGACGTATTGCATGATAATGAGAGTTTCGGCGTCGATTGGGAGAAACTTGCAGATAAGAGTCGTCATGGTGAGGCACTCACTAACCCGACAAAGGTGGGTGATGCCATGACCTTCAAGGGCTATGACCGTTTCCAATCGGCTGAGAAGATGCTAAAGGAGGCAGAAACCATCACCAACGATGCAGAACGACTGCTCGTGCAGAGCGAGGCCGTAAACGAGTATATGGAAGGTCTGCGCCAGATGGCCAAAGAGTTCAACAACTTCGTCAAGCCCTATGATATTGCCCGTTATAAAGTCAACGGTACGAGCATGATTCCGCAGCATATGCGTGAGGCAGTGGAGATGGTGGAAGAGATGTTTAAGGCAGGATCGACGGTCTCTATCGACCAGATACAGCGAGCTTTCCGTAGCATGAACTATAGTTTCTACCAATTCGCTGACGATATGGGTGCCTGCATGAAGCGGATAACTACAGCTAAGAGTTGGGAGATCGCAAAGTAAACGTATAAACAAAGGATTCTATATGGAAGAGAATAAAAATGGTCAGGGTTTCTGGGTGGAAAGCAACTTTGAACCCAATCCTAACTATCAGCCGAAGCGTAGACAAAAAGCTAAAGGTGGAACCTCGAAGCATAAGGCTGGGAACAGTAGTGCCCTGTCGGGACTTAACGCCCTATTGCCAAGTCTTACAAGGTTTTTCCCAAGACTCTCTGGAATAATCTCACTGGGTACAGGCATCGTTTCACTGTTCGGTGGACTTGGAAAATTTCTAAAACGTGGATGCTTGATACTGGTTGTTGGTATTGTCGTCATCATTGCCTTACTTTGGGGACTCGGTACATGCATGGGAATTGATGACGATGGTCATCAGGTAAAAGCTGTTGCTGATAGTACAATAGTGGAATCAGAACCAGTCGCAGAACCTGAGACTATTGCTGAACCAGAAACAGAACAAGAGGTTACAGAACCTGTTGAAGAACCAGCGATAGTTGAGGAACCTAAACCTGAGCCAGTTGAGGTTTCTGTGCCAGAACCAGAGCCGGAAAAGCCGAAGGTTACGCCTCAGCAAAATCCGCAGTCGAAAGCTGTGAACCGAAATAAGTCGACTCGTAAGCGTTCATCAAAGTCCACGGATACTCCTCCTACTAAAAAGAAGAAGGGCTATGGTTTCCGTTTGGAGAGGGTTGATCATATTCCAACGAAGGATAACCCGTAATTCTTTGTTGGAATATCAATCTTAGCATTTTCCTTGTTCGTGGTAGCTGTAGTAGTGGCCATCGGTAACGATGACGTGATCGGCAAAGTGGATGTCCATCAGCTTACAGGCATTCATGATGCTGATGGTTAACTCATCATCCTGTTTGCTGGGTGTGATGCCACCCGATGGGTGGTTGTGGCATGCCACCAGCTGTGTGGCGTTGCAGAGTACTGCCTCGCGGATGATGAGGCGAATATCTACTGCTGTTGCGGTAATGCCGCCACGGGCAATACGCAGTTTCTTAATCAATCGGTATTGCTGGTTTAGCAGCAGTACCCAGAACTCCTCTACATCCAAATCCTGCATCACTGGGTGCATGTGGTTGTAGATACGAGTGGCTGTGCCTAAGTCGGGACGCTCCTCGGGTGTTTCCATCTGTCGGCGCTTGCCCAGTTCGCAGGCTGCCAGGATGGTGATGGCCTTGGCCTCGCCCACGCCATTATACTGGCACAGGTCGTGAATGGATTTCTTGCCTAAGGTGTTCAGACTGTTGTTGCAGTCGGCCAGGATGCGCTTCATTAAATCTACGGCGCTCTCTTTGGTTGAACCCGAACCAATCAGTATGGCCAATAGCTCAGCGCTGCTCAGTGCCTCGGCACCCTGCGTAGCCATCTTTTCGCGAGGACGATCCTCTTCGGCCCACTGATTAATGTTCAGTTTCTCGTTCATTTGTAGAAATTCTTTTCGAAAGCGGTAAATTCGTCTTGCTTCAGTACGCAGCGTTTCCACCACGACTCGATGAAGCCGAAACCATAGCCCATCAGCTGTACAAAGGCGGCAGGGATGCTGAGCAATCCTACCCACAAGCTCTTGTTTCTAAGGCTTGAGTCGATACAGAGCAATAGGCTATATAATATAATAGGTACGCACGCGAATGGCCAGAAAAGCGTAATGAGCAGCAAACCGATGACACCCAAGGTGAACACGGTTGGTAGCAGATGCACTAACTTCATAGTGCCGGGGTGACGCTTTTCGAGATTGATGCGGGCGATACCGCTGTTGTACACCTGACGGAAAAACTTGCGGAAATCGGTGCGGCGCTTGTGCCATACCCAGGCCTCGGGGAAGAGACGTGGCATATAACCTGCCTCGACGATACGGTATGAGAAGTCGATATCCTCGCCAAAACGCATCTTGGTAAAGCCGCCCAACTGAAGATACACATCGCGACGGATGCCCATGTTGAACGAACGGGGATAGAACTTATCAAGCTTAGCCTTTCCACCGCGGATACCACCTGTGGTAAAAAAGGATGTCATCGAATAGCTGATGGCCTTTTGTATCGGGGTGAATGATGGGTGCGTGGCGTCGGGACCTCCGAAAGCTTCGCATGGGTTCTGTTTGAGCTCATCCTCGACTGCTTGAAGATAGCTTGCGGGCAGTACCACATCGCTGTCTAAGATGATAACATACTCACCGTTAGCACGTTCGGCACCATAGTTGCGACTCTGACCGGGGCCGCTGTTCTCCTTGGCGTAATAATGCAAATCAAGGATGCTTGCGTATTTATCGCAAACATCCTTGCATGGTTTTACTGATCCGTCCTCTACTATCAGAACCTCAAAATCCTTAACGGTTTGTTCACAGAGGCTCTGTAACAGTTCGTCTACTTCGTCGGGACGATTGTAGACGGGAACGATGATCGAGTATCTCATTATTCCTTTACACGCTGCAGGTAAGAACCGTCGCGAGTGTCAACCTGAATCAGGTCGCCCTCGTTGATGAACAGAGGAACACGAACCTCAACACCTGTCTCCAGAGTAGCAGGCTTCAGAGTGTTGGTAGCAGTGTCGCCCTTAACACCAGGCTCAGAGTGAGTAACGCGGAGAACGGTCTTAACTGGCATCTCAGCGTAAAGGATAGTACCATCGGTAGTGTCAGAAACAACCTCCACGATGTCGCTCTCCTTCATGTACTCATGACCGATTACGAGCTCGTTGTCGATGGGGATCTGCTCGAATGTCTCCTGATTCATGAAGATACGACCAGACTGGTCCTCATAGAGATACTGGTAAGGACGAC
>JAEEGJ010023159.1_pt1 | contig 13073 bp, 13 predicted proteins | sample 8958761 | NCBI WGS metagenome assembly JAEEGJ01 (sample SAMN16246546, study PRJNA631951) | gut metagenome | biome: gut microbiome; feature: rumen; material: RS-attached | host: Bos | place: Iran: Karaj | collected 2018-10
CTCGCCCGTGGACGGGCCGTTCCGGTGCGAGCCCCTTCCCCGCGAGGGGGAGAGCATCGTCACCTTCCGCGTCCCGCGGCAGGGCGACAACGGTCTCGCGGTCACCATCCGGCCGGAAGGTTCCGTCCCGGCCCGCTTCCTCCTGGGCGAGTACATCGACCGGCTCGGATACAGCTGGAAGACGGAGGAACTCCAGGATATCTACGTAGCCGTGGACCTGGTCCGGGGCCTGGTCGACGTCCGGGTCGCGGACTGGGAGGAAGGGACGACGTTCCCGCTGATCGAACAATGAAAACGAAGGAACTATGAGAAGAATCATCTGCCTCACGGCCCTCACCGTCCTGCTGGCCGCCTGCCGGCAGGAATGTCCGGAAACGACCGCTTTCCACATTGCGGAAGCGGATTCCTGGACCGTCCGGACCCGCTCGCTTCTGACCGCGCCGGACATCGAGACCCGGAAAACCGGCATCACCCTGGCCGCCTATGCGGACGGAACACTCGCGGCTTCGGGCCATTTCGCAGCCGGCCTGGATGCCATGGTCCTGGACCTGGAGCCGGACCGGCCCCATACGCTGTACGCCCTGGTAAACATGGGAGATATGACAGGCGCTTTACCTCGTTCAGAGAGCGAGTTAAGTGCTATTACCTATAGAATCCCTTCCTATACTGAGGGAACGGAGGCGCTGGCCTCCCGCGGCATCCCGATGGCCGGCAGGCTGGCCTGGCCGGGCCAAGGGACCGTCATTCCGGTCCGGCGGCTGCTGGCCAAAGTGACGGCCCATCTGTCCTGCGACTGGACCGGGGCATCCATCCGGTCGGTCCGCGTATGCAACCTGAACCGGATGCTCCGCCCCTTCGGCGACGCCGTCCGGGAGGAAGACTGGGACCAGCAGGAATTCCAGGAGGGCGCCGGAGCGTCTTCGGGCACCTTCGTTTTCTATGTGCCCGAAAACCGCCAGGGAACCATCGGCGGAATCCGGTCATCCCAGGAAAAAAGCCCGGACCGGAACACGGCGGTGCGGGCGAAGCAGGATGCCCTGACCTATCTGGAAGCGTCGGTCACTTCGACCGAATCGATCTACGCGGGAGACATCACTTACCGCAGCTACCTCGGCGGCAACGCCACGACGGACTTTGACATCGAGAGAAACGGCCTTTACGACTGGACGGTCGTCTATCACGGGGACCGGACGCAGGACCAGGACTGGAAACGCGACGGCGACATCTTCCAGGTGGTCGTCACGGCCGACAAGACCGACGCCTATGTGGGCGAAACTGTCCGCCTGACGGCATCCTGCCGCCGGAACGACCACGGCGCCGAAACCGTCACGGACGTGACGGGCGCCGCCATCTGGACAAAGGCGGGCGGCGGAAGCGCGGCCATCAGCATCTCGAAGGGGGCTGTCACGGCGACCGCCCCCGGGACCGCCACATTCCGTGCCGGATACACGCTGAACGGCCGGACCGCCTATGGCGACAGCCCGGCAATCACCTTCCGCGAACTTCCGCCTCTGACCGTTACCTGGACTGAACAGGCCGCTTATGTGGGCCAGCGCGGCAGTTTCACCGTGTCCAACCTGGCGGACGGAGCGACGATCACAAGCGTGACTTCCAGCGACGAGCGCATCGCCGCAAAGGCGGCCGTCAGCGGAAAGACGGTCTATGTGAACTATCTTGGAGCCACCGGCGACGCCACGATCACAGTCAAGGCTTCGAACGGCCAGACCGGGACCATTACGGTCTCCCCTGCCGCACCCTACCTGCTGGATGCGAACGGGGCTTCCGGAGCCGTCCCCTATTACGGCCATCCGGACGGAACGGACGTCAACACGAATGCAAGCGGACACGACGGCCTCCCGCCTTCGTTCGGCTATTATACGGGGACTGCCGTCAGCCTCTCCACCCGGATCGGCGTGGGCGCCGACGCTTCCCAGACAACCGCCTACACCGGCAGAACCTTTGCCCCGGATCTGTACGAAACCATTCTGAAACCCGTGCTGACCGTGAGCAATCCGTCCCGTTTCGGCACCGAGGGGACGGGCCGCATCTGGGTGAAAAGCCTGACCGGCTATCCGTCTTCCGGCGGTGTGGCCATCGGCACTTTCACAGTCTCCCCCGCCCGCGCCGGGTGCGGCGTCACCCCGCTGACTGAGACCGTCTACAGTGTCAATCCGTTCCCGGGAATCACCTCCGCCACGACCTGGCCCGACTTCCACGACAAGGGGATGCTGGTGCAGTATGTCGATTGTGAAGAATCCCACCGGAGCATCCGGATTCCGAACGCTCCCGCCGTCAATGCGGCGGCATCCGCCCTGGGATGGGACGTCAAGATCGCCGGAGAATGGAACGCCACGATGAAGTCGCGCTTCACCGGCAACGGCAGTTACCTGTACTTCGATTACACCGAAGGAGACGCCCTGCCGCATATCGGCGGCCTGTGCGAAGTGCAGCGCACGGTCACGAATCCGTACAGCGGAGAAAAGATCGGCAGGACATTCCTTTCCTTCAACGTCATCGTCTGGGGCGCCGTCGGCGGTTCGGTGGCCATCATCACGAATTCCCAGTTCGAGGTCAGGCCCGCTTACATCGGACCGGGCGCGGCAAGACCGATAGGGCTGCTCTTCCATACGTCATACGCCGACGGGGAGGGCGTGAAGATCTACGGTGACTCCGGAAACAGGATCCTGAACGGAACGGTCAGCCGGGACAACGCCGGCCATAGTCTCGGACAGGCCGTCTACACCGTCACGCTGTCCAGCGGCCACGTAAAATACAACGCCCAGGTCTACCGGTCCATCCACCCCCGCATCACTTTCACGGCCCCTTCCGATCCTTATTACCGGATCGTAAGGCTCGAAGACATCCAGAACAAGGCCATCCACCCCGACTATCATCCCGGCTGGGTGATCTCGCCCGACGGGCCGACGGATCCGCCCATCGACTGACATCTGTTTCCCTTATTTTCAAACATCAACGGCTTATGAAAAAGATCATGTATTTTGCCGCCTTGCTGGCAGCGCTGGCAGCCTGCAGCAAGCCCGCCCGGAAAGACTTCCATCTGACGGGCGTCCACGACCTTGTCGTCTCCCACAACGGAGAGAATGCGCTCTTCGGCATCGAAGCGAACCCGGAGGATGCCTGGACCCTCACGTCCGATGCGGACTGGTTCACCGTCGAACAGAGCTTCGGGAACGGGGACGGTTCCCGCGGAAAGGGGGACGCCGTGTTCCTCCTTTTGAGCGGACGTTGGATCATGAACGAGGTCCGGACAGGGACCATCACCGTGACCGGCCCGACGGGATCCTTCACGAAAACATTGACGCAAACGCCCAAACCCGTTCCTGATGCGCCGCTTCAATTGAAAGGTTCTATTCCGTTTACTGGCAATGAGTCCAAGATTTCGCTTCCGGAAGGATATTGGGTCCGGGCGGAATCTTCCGAAGCCTGGCTCGAGGTCGTCCTTTGCCAGGAAGGCGAACTGACCGTGAAGGCCGGTCCGAATCCGGTCGCAGACCAAGGACGCGAGGCGGTCGTGCACATCTTCCTTTCCGACGGGACACGGCTGGCGGACGTGGCGATTACACAAAACTCGGAAAAGGATCCCGCTCCGGTCGATTGAAGCCCGATTTTTGCAAAATGGGAGGATTTTGCGAACTTTGCAGGAATGAAAAGAAGCGGAATCCTCCTGTTGACCCTCCTGGCGGTCGTGTCGTGTGGCATCACGCGGCACGCTCCGTCCGTGAAGGAGGTCGATGCGCCCGTCATTCCGCCCCTCACGGACGCCGCCGATATCGCCCGCTCGCGGGCCCGGGCGCAGGCCGTGATGGATTCCATCGACCGTGTGCGGTCCGGCGTCGTGCCCCCGGCCGACGGCGGCCTCGCCATCAAGCCGGAACGGCAGAACGTGCCCGTCGCGTCCAAGGAACTGGTGGACGACCTGCTGGACTACGCCAAGACCTTCATCGGCGTACCCTACCGGCTCGGCGCCGCCGGGCCTGAGCGCTTCGACTGCTCCGGCTTCACCAGCTACGTCTTCCGGGAATTCGGCTATTACCTGCCCCACAACTCCGTGATGCAGTTCAGGGACAGCGTCCCGGTGGAAAGTTTCTCGGACCTCCGCAAGGGCGACCTCGTCTTCTTCGGCGCGCGGAACAACATCCGCAGCATCGGCCACGTGGGCATCGTCGTGGACGTGGACCTGGAGCGCGGCATGTTCCGCTTCATCCACGCCTCCACCTCCAACGGCGTCGAAATCCAGCGCTCCACCCAGCCCTACTTCATGATGCGCTACATGGGCGCGGGTCGGATTCTGAAGGAATAAAAGTCCGGGGGGCTTACGGTATCATAGTAAAAGAAAACAGTTTTAAAGATCCGTAACCCTGGAGGCGAAGCCGACGGAGGGGGTCCGGGGGTCTTCCTCCGGTAAATAAAGCACAAAAAAGTCAGCCTTGCGGGCTGACTTTTTTGTGGAGGTGAGCGGACCAAAACCCCTATAAAATTACGGAAAACTGCGGAAAAGCGCCCAGCCTGCTAACCTGCTGAAAATCAGCGAAAAGTATCACGAAGATAAAAGTACGATTAAATTTGTAATACTCAAAAATAGTGCGTAAATTTGCCCCTGTGAACGATTTACGCACCAGCGCAGATTTTTACGCACCAGCACGATAGAACACAATAAGCTAGCAAACAATGATTGCCTTCTACCTTGACAAACGAGCCGACAAGCACGGGGACTGCCCGATAAGAGTGTCCACCCGCGCCCAGGACGGCCGCCTGCTGACCTCTATAGGCTTCAGCATTAACCCCGACAATTGGGACACCGACAGCCAGCAAGTGAAACCCGGCACGAAGAAGGCCCCCGTAGCCAACGCGAAGGGAATCCCGGCCGCCACGATAAACGCCCGTATTGCCGCCGTAAGGGCCGCGTTTGCCCTTATTGAGGCGCAACCCGGGGCCAACACCCTGGAAGCCCTGCAGGGGGCGCTGGACGGGATTACGGGCAAGGCTGAACGCGCCGCCCGGAAGCCCAGCATAGCCCGCACCAAAGAGCCGGACCTTTCCCCCGTGCTGAAGGCTTTTGAACAATTCTACAGGGAAGAAAGCGCCCGCAACCAATGGGCAGAGGGAACGCTTGCTAAAATGCAGTCCTTCCGCAGATCCCTGCAGGATTTCAACCCGCGCCTGTCCTTCGCCGACCTCAACGAGAAGGGAATAACCAGGTATATAGATTTCCTGCGGAAGCAGGGGCAAGAGGAAACCAGCGTGCAGAAGCGCTACAGCAATTTGAAATGGTTTTTGTCCTGGGCTATCCGTGCAGGCGTATGCAAGGAAACCGCAATACAAACCTACCGCCCCAAATTCAAAGTGCTGGCGAAGCCCGTCATTTTCCTGACCCGGCCGGAACTGCTGCGGCTGTATAACTATGAGATCCCCGCAAACCGCACCCTTGTAGAACTGACCGACAGCACCGGGCGGCAATACACGAAGCGCGTACAGGAAGCCGGGGGCCTGGAAAAGGCCCGGGATTTGTTTTGTTTCTGCGCCTTCACAAGCCTGCGTTATTCCGATATGGCGGCCCTGAAGCGCAGCGACATTGTGGGGGATAATATCGTTATCACTACCCAAAAGACCAATGACCGCCTAGAGATCCCGCTAAACAACTATAGCCGGGCAATCCTGGACAAATACGCCGACCTGTGGGACCCCCAGGGCCGGGCGCTGCCCGTCATTTCCAACCAAAAAATGAACGGCTACCTTAAGGACCTTTGCGAACTCTGCGGGATCAATGAGCCAATAACAAAAGTGTACTACAGGGGCGGCCAGCGCTGCGAAGAAACCCGCGAAAAATGGGAACTTGTAGGGACCCACGCCGCCCGCCGGACCTTCATTTGCTACGCCCTTACAAAAGGAATCCCGCCGCAGATCGTTATGAAATTCACGGGGCACAATGACTACAAGGCAATGAAACCCTATATCGACATAGCCGGGGCCGATGCAGCCGCCGCAATGCAGCTGATGAACGATTAAACGCCCAGGGATATGAAAGCCTATTACAAAGCCCTAGAGCCGGGCAACCCGGAAACCGATTTTTGGTATTACAACACCCCGGCCGCCTTCCACACCTGGCGCGCCTTTGCCCTGTTTGAGGCCGCAGAACGCGCTGGCTTTGTGTCCTGGATCTGCGCCAACCAGGCCGCCGTAGATCTAACCGATGCAGAGCCCGTTTTTGCCCTTCGCCGGAATCCGGCCGGACCTCTGCAGAGTAACCCTTACCTGGCCTATTGGTGCGCCTGCGCCAGCACCTTTCTAGGCTGGGACCGGGGACCGAAAGAAACAACCTATTGGGCCCCCTTTGAGGACCTTTTCGGGCTGGCCGCAAAGACTTTGAGCCGGGCAACGCGCCCGCTGGACCTGGACCGCGACAGCGAAGGCAGACCAATCCGCGATAGTAACGGCTGGCCGCTGGCCCGCGAACAATACACCAAAGACACAATACCTTTTTTCAACGCCCTGGCTGCCGACACCAGCACCGAAAACCGATGAAGGCCACCAGCACCACACCCCCGGCAGATCCTGCACAGCTGGCCGACCGGGCCAGCCGCCCAGGGGCCGCCACCTCAACGCCAAAAGTACAACCCTATAAACAACTGCAGACAATGGAAACCACGCACACCCCCGCCCCTACTATCAGCCCCGTAACGGCCGCCCTGCTGGCCGCGCTGCGCACCTATGAGCAAGCCGTAGAAAACTACTATTGCGCCGTGTCGGAACTACGGGCCACCAGCCCCGACACCTGGCCGGAACTGAAGCCCGAAGAACAAAGCGCCTTTGAGGCTGGCCGGGCCGTTATCTACGGGAAGATCCAGGAACGGCTAAACCTTTGGGCCAACACCACCGACCCGGCGGCCCAGCTGTAGCCCAGGCCCCGCCGTTGAGGCCGCCAGCGCCGCAATAGTGTCGGACACCAGCACGCCAGCTGCCGCCGACACCTCAACGGCCGCAGGGAGCCAGCAGAGAGCCCCGCAGGCGAAGGATAGAAGGACGGACGGACACCAACCCCGCCGCGCCGGAAATCCTGCCTGCAGGGGCTTTTTCTATACCCGTTGAGGCCGCCCCGGCCGGACCCCTGACCGGGCCGCAATAGTGTCGGCCACCCGTGCCGGGGAGCCTTCCGGCAGCTGGGAGCCCCGGCCGATCCTGGGCGCGCGCACACCCACGCGCCTGCGAGTGTCCAACAGGACCAACTGAAGCCCTGCGCCGTTGAGGCTGCGGGGTTTTCTCGTTTCTATAGTGCTGGTGTGCAAGCGTTTCCAAAAGTACCTAGATAGTACCTATATAGCACCTTCAAAGCGCCGTAATAAGGCCGATATTACGGATAAAATACTTTGCGGACCTTTGCAATGCCGTCCGCAGAAATGACAAACAAACTAGTGAATGACGGAATAGCTAGCAAACACTATTTCTAAATGAGAATTGAAACCACCTTTAAGGAAGGGGACCCCTGCAGAAACCCCTGGAACGCAACCGCCCTACTAGTTGAGGGGACGGCAAAAGAAATGCTCCGACTTTTCGGCGATCGGAGCGTAGATTGCTATGACTATTTCTACGATTGGGCGCAAAAGGTTGAGATCTTCCGGCAAGTTGGCAGCACCCAGCACAACGCTGGCGGCGTTGAAATCCGGCGGCAGCGGCTTGTTTTTCAAATGGACAATATTCCCGCGCTGAATTATACCGAAACCCCCCACAGCCTTTTTGTGATTGACAGGGAAAACCGCCTGGCGCAGATACGCGAACAATTCTGCGTTGCCTATGGCAATATCACTATTTTCCAGGTCCGTATTTACCTACATTAAGGCCGCAGGACGGCCGGGGCCAATCCTCAACCCCGCGCCAAAAGTCCCTACACCGGGCCAGAAACGGCCACCAATGACACAGCCGCCGGGGAGCCGATGAATGCGAAGGCCAAAAGAGAAACACCCCGAAGCACAGGCACAAGCCCCGGCGGCTTTTGAAAACCAACCTCAACACCATTGCTATATGTTCACGCAGGAAATCACACCCGAAACGCCCCTTGTGCAGATGACAGCCGGACAGCTGGCCGACTACCTGGACACCCGCGCAGCCGCAGCCGCCCAGGCGGCCCAGCCCGCGCCTACCGCCGCCGGATCTGCCGCCACCCCGGGGGCAGCGCCCCGCCGCTTTGTGTACGGAATCAAAGGTATTATGCAGCTATTCGGCGTTTCCAATGTTACCGCCCAGCGCTACAAGCGGGGCGTAATCCGGGAAGCCGTGAGCCAGCACGGCCGTATTATCGTTGTAGATGCAGACCGCGCCCTGCAGCTATTCAATGAGCGCCGGGGGGAATAAGGAAAGGCGGCCGCGCACAGCTGAACGCTGAAGCAACGGCCACCCGCTAGCAAACGCCACAAAGATACGCAATTTCCGCGAATTGTGGGCCACGCTGGCGCAATATCCCAAAGATATGTAGCTATGACCGAACAAAAGCAAATCCGCTTTGACTTGTGGCCCCGGGCCGATGCAGCCACCGCTGACGGGCCCCTAGTTGTCCCCTACCTGGACCTGGCCGGGGAAGATGATCCAATAGATTTCCTGTTTACCCTGGGCGGCCGCTACGGCCTGATAGCACGGGCCAACCTTCACACCCTGCAGGGAACGAAGAAGGCCGGAAAGAGCGCCGCCGGGCTGGCGCTGATAGCCGCCGCCCTGAAGGGGGAATTTATCGGAATCACGCCCAGCCGGGCAGACCTGGAAATCCTTTGGATCGACACGGAACAAGACCGCAACACCCTGCGGCAGAAGGCCCGCGCCGTGCTGGCTATGGCCGAACTTGAAGCAATGCCGGACCGCGTGAAAATCGTAACCCTGCGGGGCTTTGGGAGCCCGGCCGACCTGCTGGCCGCCACCCTTCAGGCAATAGCCGACAATGCGGCAGATTTCGTTTTCCTGGACGGGGTTGTGGACCTCTGCCCGGCCTTCAATGATGAAGAAAAAAGCCGCGCCGTAGTGCGCCAGCTGGAAGCCTACGCAGAGCAATACGGGGCCGCTATCCTGGGCCTTATCCACACCAACAAACACGATAACGAAGCACGGGGCCACCTGGGCGCAGTCCTGCAGCAGAAAAGCGCAGAGATCTACCAAGTGAACAAGGAAGGAAACACCGCGAATGTAACGCAGCCCTTCAGCCGCTTTGCACCCGTGCCGCCTTTCTCGTTTGCCTTCGCCGATGATTTCAAGATAGAGCCCGCCGGGGGCTACGCCGATACCGACAAATGGCGCTTCTATTTCCAGCAGTTTGAACCGCTTTTCCACGATATTCCGCGCCTGCAGAGCAAAGAACTGATACAGGTATATATGGACTACTATCAGAGGGGGAAGCGGACCGCCCAGGAAGCCGTGAAAAGCGCCGTTTTCTACAACGCCCTTGAAAGGCGGAAAGTAGGCACAAGCGTTTTCTATAGCCTGCCCTTCACCGTTGAGGACCCCGACACGGACGGGGAGCCGGACGGGACCGCCGACACCGACACCAGCGCCCAGGACACCAGCACCGCCGGGGAAGATGATCCGACATTATTCCGACCTGGTGCAGAGTAGTGCAGCGCTATCTATATAGCGCGCTGCACCACTGCACCTGAAGGCCGTAAGGGGTGCATTGCACCAATTCTGCACCTGTTTTGCACCTCTGCACCTTTGAACGCAAAACATTGTATAACAATGACTTATAGCACATTATCTAAATTGCACCTTTGCCCGCTGGGAGCCAGCCGCCCGGACCCTGCCGGGGCGCACCTGGTGCAGCATAGTGCAATGCACCTTTAGCGCTGATTTCAATAAAACCGCGTATCTATCTATGTATCAGTCTATTTTTACCGCAAAAGTGTCATATCTTCCCCGTGTGGACGGGGCCGATGATGAACTGAAAACTATTTCCCTGGGCCGGGCCCTGATTGCGGACACCTGGCGCGCCCAGGTTGAGGCCGTGAGAGCCGAAACGGACCCCGCCAAACAGGAAGCGCTGAAAAAGGCCCTGCCGTGCTTCACGCCTTCCGGGACCTTCAGCCACATATCCCGCACCGGGCTGAAGCAGCACAGCGGCTTTATATCCATTGACATAGACTGCAAGCCGGACAAGGGGATAAACCCCGCCCTTGTGGGCTTTGACCTGAAGGCGGCCGTTGCGGCCGTGCCGCACATTGCCTACTGCGGCAGATCCTGCCGGGGCGCTGGCTATGTAGTTGTAATCCCGATTGCGGACCCCACGAAGCACAGCGAATATTTCCGGGCGCTGGCCTACCACTTTGAGCGCGCCGGGCTAGAGATTGACCGGGGCTGCAGGGACATTTGCCGCAAGCGCTTTGTTTCCTGGGACCCCGCGCCCTATATCAACACCGCCGCCCGCCCCTGGGCGCTTACCCTGCCGGAACGGGACCACAGCACGCGCGAAACCCTGGGCCGGGACCTGGACACCAGCGAAACCGCCGCAGCCGTTGAGGCCGTAATAGAAGCCTGTGAGCGCAACCGCTGGGATATAACCGCCGACCGGGGCGAATGGGTGCGAATCCTCGCCAGCCTGGCGCAGACCTTTGGGGAAGGCGGCCGGGACTACGCGCACCGAATCAGCGCCCTATATCCCGGCTACACGCCCGAAGAAACCGATAGCAAGTTTTCGGATCTGCTGAAGCACAAGGAATATAAATGGGGAATCGGGACCTTTTTCCACATAGCCCGGCAGGAAATCGGGAAGCACGATTTTGATGATTTGCTGCTGTAGCCGGAAGGCCGCCGACCGCTGGCCGCGCCAGCTGCCGCGCCGCCACCTCAACGCCCAGGAAGGGCCAGCACGGACCCGGACGGGCAGACCCACCAGCCGCAGGCCGGAAGGCCCGCAGGGAGCCCGGGAACGGGCAAGGATTGAACACATAAAACCACCTCAACAAATGACTAGCAAACACTATGAAATGCCGGAAATAACCCGGCTAGAGCAAACCCCCTTCAGGGGCGAAGCGGGGGCGCTGCTGGCAAAGAAATATGACAGGCTGATGAAGCGCCAGCAGGGCGTAGTCCGACAGCTGCAGGGGCTGCGCTGGGCCCTGGACCTACTGCCGAAGGGAGCCGACCGCAAAGCAATTGCCGCGCAGATCCTGCAGGCCGCCACCGAACACGCCCGGCAGGCCGAACACCTGGCGCGGGACATAATGAGGGAAGCCACCCCGGCCGGGAAGCAATAGCCGCCAGCTGGCCGGACACCTCAACAATAACACCCTTAACACCTCAACACTATGGCAGAGAAACACCGCCTACCCTGGGACCCGCCGCCGGGCCCTTCCACCTTCCCCAAGAAAACCAGCCGCGAACAACCGGGCGCACCTTATCACACCTGGCGCTGGACAAAACTATCTAGGGCTATCCGTGTAGAGCAGCCCCTTTGCGCAGAGTGCAAGCGCCGGGGAATAATTCGCCCAGCTACCTGTGTGGACCACATAGAGCCCTGGCCGATCTGCGGGGAACAAGGTTTTTTTGACCGCCGCAACCTGCAGCCCCTTTGCGATGATTGCAACAACCAAAAGGGCCTGCGGGACAAGGCGAAGATACAGGCCTGGAAGCGTGCCCACCCTGGCTGGGAAGCCACCGCAGGGGGCCGTATTCCGGGACCGCCGCGCAAGCGCAGGCGCTGACAGGGCGGCACGGCCACCCCTGCCGGGATCTATCCGCAGCCGTTGAGGCTGGCCCAGCCGTGAAACATACCGCACGCACACCTAAAAACGGCCTTCTAGACACCTGGGAGGCCGTTTTTCTGCCGAAATTCCGGCATTTTTCGCCCGGTGTGTGTGGGACTTTAGGGGCAAAATCGGCCTTCCAGGGCCCTACGGGGCCGAAAGTGGGTTTTTTTTCCTAAAAATCACATATTGCGCGAGTGAAACGGGGGCTGCGCTTTTAAACGATATGCGGCTAGCGATTTTGTGCCGCCCCCCTTTGGGACCTGGCCGGACACCAGCGCCACCGACACGGGCCAGCCGCCTGACCGATGCACCAGGGGCCAGCCGGACACCTACCCCCAAAGGGGCCGCAATTGTGCCCGTGTATGCAGACACCTGGCGGCGGGGTTTGGGCAGGCGCACCCCCCTGCGGAAAAACACCCCCCGGGGCCAGCGCTGCACCTCAACGGCCGCAGGGACCGCCGACCGCTGGCCGGAAGGGCACGGGCCCAGGGAGCCCCGGCCGACCTTCCGCGCCTTGATCGATGCAGCCCAGCCGGACACCTGGAAGGACTGCAGGCAGAGGGAGCCCGGCCGCGCAGGATCTGCAGGGACACCGCGAAGGAATCCCGCCCAGCTGGCCGGACACCAGGACCGCCACCCCGTGCCACCTCAACGCCGGACCGGGCCAGCGCCGCACCCCTTCCGGCTTCAGCCCCTGAAGGACTGCAGGCCGACACCGCCGGGCGGCTGGATCTATCCGCAGCCGTTGAGGCCGGACCCGATGCAGCCAGCACGCCAGCTGCCACCCGGCCACCAGCGCCCGGGCACAAGATGCAGCCGGAAGGCCAGCAGACCGACACGGCCCAGGCCACCAGCAACCAGCCAGCCAGCAGCCGGGCCCAGCTGGACACCTCAACACGGGGAGCCCCGCCCCCTGCGGATTTGGGCAAATGGACACACAAGCGCCTGCGCGCCCGTGCCCGCACCCGCGCAAGATCTGCCGGAACGGACGGGGCCAGCCCGCCCAGCTGGGCACCTCAACGCCTGGGCAGATCCGGCCGCAATAGTGTCGGCCGCCGCCAGCCAGCGCCACCCCTGGACACGGGGAGCCGGGCCCCTGCCGGACACCTCAACGCCGACAGCTGGCGGGGCACGAAAAAAGCACCAAACCCGCAGAAATGGTGCGTAATTTGGTGCGTAAAAACGCTAACTTGCTGAAAATCAGCGTATTTTGTGGAGGTGAGCGGACTCGAACCGCTGTCCAAACGCCGCACCAGGCGGCTTTCTACACGCTTATCCGTCCTTTGGTTTTCGTGCCGCCCCTGCCGGATGGCGGGCGAAGACGGCCTTAGCCTT
>JAEEGJ010023160.1_pt1 | contig 13073 bp, 10 predicted proteins | sample 8958761 | NCBI WGS metagenome assembly JAEEGJ01 (sample SAMN16246546, study PRJNA631951) | gut metagenome | biome: gut microbiome; feature: rumen; material: RS-attached | host: Bos | place: Iran: Karaj | collected 2018-10
CGATACGGTCCACACCCCAGTAGGCAGCGTCACCTCGGCTACACTGCTATAGGAACCCGAGAAACTGCTGAAATCCTCCTTGAAATCATCTGCTGCCATCGCGGAGAATGGCAGCACAAGCAACAATGACCAAATTGTTCGTTTCATAATGATTGAGAAAACAGATAAAAAAGGCTGCAAGCCGAATATCCTGCAGCCCTTAAAGTTTGAATTAGAATTGATTAGAACACGGTAAGTCCGAGGTAAACCACGAGGCCGTTCATGATGACCCAGAAGATGGCGAAAGGCATCGTCTTACGCATGATGTCGCCGTCCTGTCCTTCCATATTGCATGCAGCGGTAGCGATGGCGATACTCTGCGGCGAGAGCAGTTTGCCGCCCTCCGAGCCTGCACAGTTGGCGGCAGCCAGCCAGTTGGTCTCGTTGCCACTGACGCCGAAGAACGTGGAGTCGTTGATGAGTCCGAGCTGGGAAGCAGCATCAGCCTGCAGCTTGCCGAATAGGATGTTGGCCGAGGTGGCACTGCCAGTGACGAAGGTGCCGATGGAGCCGATGAGCGGGGCGATGAACGGGAACGCCTTGCCCGTAAGGGTAACGAGGCCCGTGGCGATAGCGAGCGTCATGCCGGTGTTGTTCATCAGCGATGCAAGGGCCACAAGGCAACAGATGGTGATGGCAGTCTTCTGGAGGTTAACAGTAGTCTTGCAAAGCAGGAGGAAGAGGCGCTTGAGGCTCATGCCCTGGATCAAACCGCCAATCATGGCACCGAGGAAGATCATCAGACCTGCATTCGAGAGCCAGCCGAACGAGAACTTATTGCCCAGGACGGGATAGACAAACGAGCTGACAGCGGTTGACTTGAGTGCTGTGTTGATGGGAGGAACAATCTTACTCGAAATGAGGATAAAGAAGATGATAAGACCATAGACGCTCCATGCCTTGAAAGTCTTGGCTGCACCGAAACTTACCTTCTTGACCTGCACCTCGTCGGAGGGATCCTCGTCCTTGATGAAGAGCTTGTTGTAAATCAGCATTGCTACAATCGAAGCACAGCTGCCAAGGATGGCTGGAGTCTCGGGACCGAGGAAATGGGCGCAGCAGAACTGCGTGATGATTGAGAAGACACCTACAAAGAGGGCGAGGGAGATGTTCTTGACAATCTTGGTCTTGTCGGTCATCATGAGGATGAAGAACGGGGTGATAAAGAACATCACGGCGAGCTGGATGATGATGAAGGTCGAGACTTCGCAGAGCATCTCGTGGGGAGCCGAGCCGTTAAACACCTCGTTGGCAAGTGTCGTGGCAGGAAGGCCCACTGCACCGAAGCCTACGGCAACGGTATTGGCCACCAGACAGATGACGGCCGAAAACATCGGTTTGAAACCGAGGCCGATGAGGATGGCTGCGGGAATGGCCACTGCAGTGCCAAAGCCGGCCATACCTTCGAGTACGCCACCAAAGCCCCAGGTGAGGAGCAGAACGAGCAGTCCCTTGTCGGACGTCAGCTGGATGAACTGTGTCTTGATGGTCTCGATCTCCTTGGTCTCACAAAGGATGTTGTAGCTGAAGATCGCACAGATGATGATGAGGATAATCGGGAAGCATGCCTTCAGACAGCCTTCAATCACCGACCAAAGCGTGACACCCCAGATGGAGGCATCGACATACTTGGCAGGAATGATGCCCAACGAAGGAGCAACGAATACGGCTAAGATTATCGTAACAACGAGTGTAGCCAAAGCACTCTTCCATCCTGCAACCTTAAAGCCCATCATGAGGACGAAAAGCAGGAGAATAGGGATAACGGAAACTAATGCTGCCATAGGCGAATATCAATTAATAATTAATAATTTAGGGATTCTAAGGGATTTTTAGGGATTCTAAGGGATTTTTAGGGACGTATGTTTTTGGGGTTCAATTTTCGATAGGCGCTTCTCTCGGACGTGACCGAACGGAAACAAGGTGATGTCCCCAATTATCCTTTAATATCCCTTAATATCCTAATTAATCAGTGAGGAAGACAGTGAGGCCACGGGCAGCCTGGGCGCCATAGACGAGCGACTGCTCGATGTCGGCTGTCTTGGAGGGACCTGAGATGAAGGTTCCGAAGCCGTAGTCGTTGAACTTGATGCGCTCGTAGGCCTCGTGCATATTGCTGACGATGTTCTTGCGCGACACGATGAGCACCAGCGTCTCGGAAGCGAAGCAGATAGCTTTCTCCTTCATCGTCTGGGGAACCCACACACAGCCGTTTTCGGCGCAGGCCACTTCGCCCTTGATGACACCCACATCGACATCCTCGAGGTCCTGTGCACGCTCGACGGTGTCGGGGTTCTTGTCGGCCAAGACACCCGGGATGTTGCTGGCAAAGATCCTGGCATCGGGATAAGCCTCACGAATCTTGGCGTTGATGTCGTCGGTAGGCTTGATTTCGAAGACACGTGCACCCGCTGTGGTTGTGGTGGTCTCGATATACTGGGCCACGGGGTCGGCGAACTCGAGTTTCTTGAAGCCAAGGTCGGGGAAATCGTAGGTCTCGCGTACATTACCGCGAAGCCTGTTGAGTATTTCTTCTCTGCTGCTCATTTTACTTTTCCTTTCTTCCATAATGTGTGGAACGATTCTTTAGCGAACTCAGGCATCGTGTGTCCGTAGCACCACGTGTTGGCCTTGATGTTGGTCATAAAGGCTGGCACATGGTTGGCCAACGGGGCGAACTTCAGCGCAGTGGTGTAGAGGGACGGATGCTCGAAGAGCGTCTGCATACCAGCCGACGTCATCTTCTTCAAAGTGTCGGCATGGCCCATCGAGTCGAGTTCCTGGCGCCACTTGTAGATCTGCGTCGAAAGATCGACCTTGACGGGACAGACGTTGTCGCACGACATACAGAGCGAGCACGCCGAGCAGTTGTGGTAGTTGGCCTCCTTGTCCTTGAGCATGCCGAGGTTGATGCCGATAGGCCCTGGGATGAAATAGGTGTAGGAATAGCCTCCCGAACGACGATAAACGGGACAGGTGTTCATGCAGGCACCGCAACGCATGCACTTGAGGGTCTGCCAATGCTCGATGTTACCAAGGATGCTGCTGCGTCCGTTATCGACGAGGATGATGTGCATCTCTGCCCCTGGACGTGCCTTGCGGAAGTGAGATGTATAGACCGTGGTGGCCTGGCCTGTGCCATGGCGAGCGAGGAGACGTTGGAAGACACCCATTGCCTTGTAGTTGGGAATGATCTTCTCCAGGCCGATGGAAACGATGTGCAGCTTGGGAATAGAGGTTGACATGTCGGCATTGCCCTCGTTGGTACAAACCACGATGTCGCCCGTCTCGGCAATTCCGAAATTGCCGCCAGTCATGCCGCAGTCGGCCTCCATGAAGTTGTCGCGCAGGTGATAGCGTGCAGCACGCGTCAGATAGGTGGGGTCGGAACTGGTGCGCCAGTCCTCGCCTTCCTTCAGCAGGCCTTCAGCGGCGTGGGCGCCATGTTTCTCGATGATGCCCTTCTCGCGGAAGCAGGCAGCCACCTCTTCGCGGGTGACGTGGATGGCAGGCATGACGATGTGGCTGGGCGGTATCTCCATAAGTTGGAGGATGCGTTCGCCAAGGTCGGTCTCGACCACGTCGATGCCGTGCTTGATAAGATTATCGTTCAGATGACACTCTTCGGTAAGCATCGACTTGCTCTTCACCACCTTCTTGACGTTGTGCTGACGCATGATCTCCATCACGATGTCGTTGTACTCGTCAGCATCCTTTGCCCAGTGGACATGCACGCCATTCTTCTTGGCATTGGCCTCGAATTGCTCAAGGTAGTCGGCAAGATGGGTGATGGTGTGCTTCTTGATGAGGTTGGCCGCTTCGCGCAGTTGCTCCCACTCCTCAAGCTGATAGGCAAGGCCGTCGCGCTTGGAACGCACGCTCCAGAAGGTCTGGTCGTGGCGGGTTACTCTGCCAGAATCCTGATTGAATTTCTCGGCAGCTATACTGTGTTTGGTACTCATAATCCAGCTGCTAAAATTTGTGCGACGTGAATGAATTTGATAGGTTCGCCATTCTTCTTGGCAATGCCTTGCAGGTGCATCAGGCACGAAGAGTCGGGGCCGGTGATATACTCGGCACCGGTAGCCATGTGACGACGAAGCTTGTCCTTGCCCATGCGGGTGGAGACAGCAGGCTCCTCGACCGAGAACATGCCGCCGAAGCCGCAGCATTCGTCGGGGCGCTCGGGCTCCATCACGGTGATGCCTTCGACGAGCTGAAGAAGGTCCTTGATCTTGTTGAACCTGGGAACATTGCGTTCGGAAGGCGACGACAGGCCGAGTTCGCGAACGCCATGACAACTGTTGTGGAGCGACACCTTGTGCGGGAACTTGGCCTTCAGCGAGGTCGGCTTGATGACATCGTGGAGGAATTCGACAAGGTCCATGGTATGTTTGGCAGCTTTGCACTCGTGCCCAACGATACCATCATGGAAAAACCTGACGTAGGCAGCACAACTGGCCGAAGGAGCCACGACATAGTCATAGCCACGGAACAACTCGTCGTAGTTCTCGACGAGTTTCTCAGCCTTGTTCTGGAAGCCGGCATTGCCCATGGGCTGACCACAGCAGGTCTGCTTCTCGGGATACTCGACATCGAGTCCCAGGCTGCAGAGAAGCTTGTAGGCAGCAACGCCCACCTCGGGGTAGAGGGCATCTACATAACAGGGTACGAATAATCCGATTTTCATGGAATAATTGTTGCGTGTTTTATGCGTTGGTAACTATTAATGGAATTTATAGTGCAAATATTAAATTTTTCCTTCACATTTCCAAATTATTTGTTGCACAATGTCCTTATCGTGCAATCGCGCAAAGGACTATTGCACCTATTTGACACCTTTGCATATCACTTAATTTCCATAATATCCAATCATCTGATTAAAAAGAAAAAAGAAAAAAAGATAAAAAGAGGGGCAGGATTTGTTTTTCTCGGAAAATGTGTCTATCTTTGCGGCGCACTTTTCGATAAGAGCAAGATAATTAGAAAACGTTTTGCTATGCAAGTCAAGATTGAGGAATCGTGGCGCCAGCAACTTCAGCCACAGTTCGACAGCGCGTATTTTGAGATACTTACCAACTTCGTGCGCCGTGCCTACCAGACCACGACGTGCTATCCGCCCGGACGCTTCATCTTCGAAGCCTTCAACCGCACGCCTTTCGACAAGGTGAAGGTTGTCATCCTCGGACAGGATCCCTATCACGAACCGGGGCAGGCTCATGGCCTGTGCTTCTCGGTGCAGCCGGGCATTGCCCTCCCTCCTTCGCTGCTCAACATCTACAAGGAACTGGTCAACGAGTTCGGACAGCCTCCCATGGTGATGCCTGGTGCCGATCCAAGGTCGGTGGGACGTGCTACGGCCCTACCCAACAGCGGCGACCTCAGCGCTTGGGCCGACCAGGGCGTCCTGCTGCTCAACACTTCGCTCACTGTGCAGCGAGGCATGGCCAACAGCCATGCAGGCAAGGGCTGGGAGACATTCACCGACGCTGCCATCAAGGCGCTTGCTGCCAATCGTTCGAACATCGTCTTCCTGCTTTGGGGACGCAATGCCCGCAACAAGAAGGTGTTCATCGACGGGCGCAAACATTGCGTGCTCGAATGTGCGCATCCTTCGCCCCTCTCGGCCTACAACGGGTTCTTCGGCTGCAACCACTTCGCCTTGTGCAACAACTACCTGCAGCAGCACGGGATGACTCCGATTCAGTGGCTCTGATGATTATTTTAAACACGAATTACCACGAATTGACATGAATTTTTCAAGAATGATCAAACAGGCTGAAATAATCATGCATCTCCAATTAATGGTAAATTAATGATAATTCGTGTAAAATAAAAAATCAATGAAAAGAGATATTATCCTGGCGCATCTGTGCATCGGCTGTGCCGGCATCATCTGGGGACTGATGTCACCCATCGGGAAGGACGCCATGCTGCACGGCATCGGAGGCATCGACATGGTGAGTTTCCGCGTCATGGGTGCTTGTCTGTGCTTCTGGCTTGCTTCGCTTATGTTCAAGGTGACGGGGCAGAAGCAGGAGAAGGTGCCGACGCGCGACCTGCTCAAGTTCTTCCTCGTGGCCATGTTCAGCGTCATCTGCAACCAGTGCTGCTATACCATCGGCCTCAGCATCACAGCACCCACCAATGCCAGCATCATGACCACGACGATGCCCATCATCACGATGATATTGGCTGCCATCGTCCTAAGGGAGCCCATCTCTTCGAAGAAGGTGCTGGGCATTGCCTTGGGCGTGACGGGAGCGCTGATACTGATCTTGAGCAGCACATCGACAGGAGGTTCCAAAGCCGAAGGCAACATCCTCGGCGACCTGCTGGTCGTGGGCGCACAATGCAGCTTCGCCATCTATCTGACTTTCTTCAAGCACATCGTGCAGCGCTATCATGTCGTGACGGTCATGAAATGGACCTTCACCTATGCCTGTCTTGTCATCCTGCCTTTCTCGTTCCGGCATCTCAGCGCCATACCTTTTGCCGAAATAAGCACCAGGACCTGGCTCGAAACGGGCTTCGTGGTGTTCTTCGGAACTTTCCTCGCCTACATCCTGATGATACGTGCACAAAAAGTGCTGCGTCCCACCGTGGTGAGCATATACAATTACGTCCAGCCCACGGTGGCTTGTCTCGTAAGTGCCATCACAGGGCTGGGCGTATTCGGATGGAGTCAGGCCATAGCCATCGTCCTCGTCTTTACGGGTGTGTATCTGGTAAGCATCAGCAAGAGTCGTCGCGAACTCAAGCAGGAGCAGCGCCGTTCGAAGAGTCGGGAGCCTTCTGCTTAGCCAAAATCATCGAAAGAATCATTCCAGGCACGGTGCAGGCTACTGCTGCCCAGAAGAATTGGGTGTAGCCCAACGACTCCTGCATCCAACCGCTAAGCATCGACGGGATGTTCATGCCCAATGCCATCAGGGCGGTGAGGATGGCGTAATGCGAAGTGGAGAACTTGCCTTGCGACGACTGCAGCATGAAGACCATATAGGCTGTGAAGCCCAGACCATAACCAAACTGCTCCACTCCCACCAGCGAACCTATCAGCAGACGGCTTTGTGGCTGGGCTATCGACATCCAGACATAGAGCAGGTCGGGCACATTGAGCATCAATGCCAGTGGAATGACACATTTCCTCAAGCCATACTTCGACACAAGCATACCACCCAGGATTCCTCCGATGGTGAGCATGCCCACGCCTACCGTACCATAGATCAGACCATATTCCGCATTGTCGAGTCCAAGACCTCCGGTTTCGACGGGAGCCTTGAGGAAGAGTATCGTCATCTTCGAAAGCAAGGCTTCGCCGAGACGATAGAAAAGCAGAAAAAGGAGGATGAACCAAAGTCCGGGCTTACGGATGAAGGCTGCAAAGGCTCCCACCCAATCGGTATCGGAACGTTCTGCCTCATTCGCCGTCTTTTCGGCAGTTTCAAGGGTTGTTATGTCCTTGGCACGTCGATTCAAATGGGGAAGCCACGTGCGATGTGCAAGGGCAAAGATGAGCATCAGGCCACCCACGCCAAGCATGACAAGAATCCATGCTCGCGTGAGGTCTCCTCCATTGCTTCGCGACAGAAGTCCAACCAAAGTAGTCAGTACGCCCGATGCAAAGATCATCGACAGACGATAGGCCGTAGAGCGAATGCCGACGAAGAACGACTGCGCATCCTTATCGAGCGCCTTCATGTAGAAACCATCACAGGCGATGTCGTAGGTGGCTGACGAGAATGCGCCCACCGTCAGGGCAATGAGACACCAAACAAGCCAATTGCTGCTTAGCAGCGAAAGGGCAACACCCGAGATACACACAGCCAATGCCACCTGCATCAGCCACATCCAGCGACGTGTGTCGCCAATCCACGGGCTCCACAGCGCCTTAAACGACCATGGCATGGCCAAGAGCGACGTCCAGGCCGCTACTTCGGTATTCGACAAGCCCATATCGGCCATCATCACCACACTCAGCGTCGTAATGACTGCATACGGCAAGCCCTCAGCGAAATTGGCGCTGAGGACCCAACCTAAATCTTTCTTGACTGAATTATTCACTATTTCTATGTTTGTTCACTCTTGCCGTCCATGTCATTAAAACAATCGGGACAAAGGGGGGAAATTATCGAAGCACTTTACGCATCGATCCGTCGGCCTGACGAACGATACGGATGCCCCGTCGGGAGTCTGCCTGACGATGGCCTTGCAGGTCATAATAGACATTACCGTTTGCAGGCACTTCCTGGGGAAGGAGACGGATGCTGTTGAATTCGTATTCCACGATATTACGGAAATCCTGCCAGCCGCCGGTCGTCTGATAAGCTTCCAACGCTCCCTTAGGCACATAAAGCGTCAACCAATCGACAATGCCAAAAATATCACTGACCTCAATCTCGTGCGGCTGCTCCACATTCGAATAGACCTCTTTGAGCTGCGTCCCATAGAATAAAGCAGCACCTTTTTCGACTTGTCCCAGATCACAGTCAAAGATGACACTCGTCATTTTATGGCAATTATAAAACGGGAAATTACCCATACGTTCTACGCTTTGAGGAATACGCAAACTGGAAAAAGTACAATACGCAAATGCTCCTTCGCCTATCTCTTCCACACCATCGCCAAGGGTAACTTCGGCCAAATTACAGCGAGCAAAAGCTTCTCTGCCAATGACAGAAACAGACCCCGGAATATCAATAGAGGAAAGATTATTACAAGAATAGAAAGCCGAATCACCGATAGCAGTAACACGATCAGAGAATTTCACAGAGGTCAGCTGAGGATTGGACATGAAAACGCCGGCACTTATTTGGCTGACACCTTCAGGGATGATGACCGCATCAAAACGGGAGTAGGTGAAGGCCTCCCGGCCAATTTCCTTCAGTCCGTTACCCAATGTCAATTCCGTAATAGGGCACATCCTGAATGCAAGTTTGCCAATAGTTGTCACGCTATTGGGGATTGTAATCGGGCAACTTAGTCTTGTACAAGCCGTAAAAGCCCTATCCTCGATTCGTTCCACACCATCAGGAATTACTATCGAAGTCAGAAATTGACAACCTGCAAAAGACTCTTCAGCAATAATCTTCACTCCGTCGGGTATAACAGAATTCCTACAGCCGGCTATCAATTTATTTGTTGATGTCTCGACAATCACATTACTTCCATTCGCGGAATTGTAAATACCATTGCCCGAGTCAACTATTATAGATTCCAGAAAGCTACATTCTTTACAAACACCCTTACCGATATGTATCACACTAACGGGGATAAAAAGAGTGGCAAGACTTGAACAGCCAAAAAAGGCGAAGTCTGAGATTGCAATTATTCCATCAGGAATCGAAACGGTATTGAGTTTCGCACAATTGAAAAATGCGAAATTACCGATACTTGTAACCTTGTAGGTCGTTCCCTGGTATTCGAAACTTGATGGTATTGCCACGTCATCTGTATAATCTAACGAAGTGGCCATCGATGATGATGTGGCATAAGTCACCTCGGCAGTCTTTTCCTCTTGGTTCAGATTGTAGTAGATGTCGTCCACCTTGACATCATAAGCCATGCTGCGCGATGGCAGTATCCATCCGATAAGCGCCAACGCGATGGCCGTCATTGTGAGATTTGTCCTGGTTTTCATAATGGTAAATTTTAATGTTTAACATGCTTGATTGATAGAGAAAGTTTTCACAAAACATTCCTATTTCTGCTACAAAGATAAGGAGAATAATAATACGAAGTTTACCCCCCATTTTTATTATTTTTAACAAAAAGCATGGCGCTTCTGACAAAAATTGTCAAGCAAACACCGCCTTGAAGATGGTCTCCGTGGCACCACTCTCAGCCTGCACATACTGGCCAGCTCGCTGCCCTGCTTCGCGAAGGGCCTGCGGGTCGGTCATGAATGTCTGCATGAGGGATGCATACTGCTCGGCGTTGCTGATGGTGAATCCACCCTTGGCATCGAGCAGGCCCAATGCCTCGCGGAAGGCCGTGTGGTTGGGACCAAAGATGACAGGCATACCATAGACAGCTGCTTCGAGCGTGTTGTGGATGCCCACGCCAAAACCGCCGCCGATGTAGGCCACCTGGCCATAACGATAGATGGACGACAGGAAGCCGATGGCATCGATGATGAGACAATCCACGCTGGTCACCTTGTTTGCATCGAGCTGTGAATAGCGCATATAGGGGCGCTTCAACTTGCCGATGATGCTCTGGATGTGCTCCTCGTGAATCTCGTGAGGAGCAATGATGAGCTTCATCTCGGGATGCTGGTTGAAGTGCTCAAGCAGAATGTCCTCGTCCTTTGGCCAGGAAGAACCCGCCACAAGCGTGAACTGTCCTTTCGAGAATTCCTCGGCCCAGGCATATTGCTTTGCCTGCTGCTGGATGGCAATGACACGATCGAAACGCGTGTCACCACAGATGGTCACGTTCTTGTCGTAACCAATCGTGGCAAGCAGACGCTTCGACTCCTCGTCCTGCACAAAGATATGACGGAAATGACTGAGCACGGGGCGCAACACACCACCGTAGGGCTTGAAGAATGCCTGATACTCGCGGAAGATGCCCGAGATGAGATAAGTGGGAACCTTCCTACGGTCCAGTTCTTCCAGGATGTTGCCCCAGAACTCGTACTTCACAAAGAAGGCGATGGACGGCTTCGTGATGTCGAGGAACCTGCGGCATTCCGACGGCTTGTCGTAAGGCAGGTAGCAGACGATGTCGGCACCCTTGTAGTTCTTGCGCACCTCGTAGCCCGAAGGGCTGAAGAAGGTCTGCAGGATGCGATATTGCGGGTACTTCTCGCGCAAAGCCTCGATGAGGGGACGACCCTGCTCGAACTCGCCGAGCGAAGCGGCATGGAACCAGATATAGGGTCGGCTCGGATCCTGCGCCTTCAGCTCATTCACCCTGGCCTGCAGTTTCTGTGCCCAGTCCTGGCGTCCTTCCTCCATCAGCTTGGCCTTGCGATGCCCGAAGGCTGCAGCCAGCTTGATGCCAAGGAAGTATGCGCGGGTACCTATGTTATAAAGAATATTCATAAGGTCTTAAATAGTTGCTATAGAAGCTATAGTTACTATAGATAATATAGTCACTATAATAAAAAACTTACGCCAGCCTCTCCAAAGCCACACGGGCGCGACGCAGCGACTCCTCCTTGCCAAGCAGGTCGGTGATGGCAAAGATCTGCGGACCACGTGCCTCGCCAACAAGTGTGCAACGGAAGGCATTCATCACGGCTCCGGTCTTGTAGCCCTTGCCGGCAATCCATTCCATGACTTTTGGCTCAAGGGTCTCGCCGTTCCAGTCGTCCTGTGCTTCCAGGAAGTCGCAGAGTTCGCCGACATACTGCGGAGCCTCGGCCTTCCACCACTTCTTCATCGACTTCTCGGCATATTCGGTGGGGGCTGCGAAGAAGAAGTTGCACTGGTCCCAAAGCTCCTTAGGCAGGTTGATGCGCTCCTTCATCAGCTTGACAACGGTCTCGACATATGCGTCGTTCTTCGGATCGGCACCATGCTCGATGACCTGCTGCTTGAGAGCCTCGCAAAGGATCTTCTCGTCGCACTCCTGCAGATAATGGTGATTGAACCAGAGGAGGCGCTTGATGTCGAAGTGTGCACCGTTCTTCGAGCAATGCGAGAGGTCGAACAGACGAATCATCTCGTCCATGGTCATGATGTCCTGGTCGTTGCCAGGGTTCCAGCCCAAGAGAGCCAGGAAATTGATGACAGCCTCTGGCAAGTAGCCTTCCTCACGATAGCCGTGTGACACTTCACCTGTCTTAGGATCATGCCATTCCAATGGAAATACAGGAAATCCCAAGCGGTCGCCATCACGCTTACTCAGTTTACCATTACCTTCTGGTTTCAGCAATAATGGCAGATGTGCAAATCTAGGCATGGTGTCTTCCCATCCGAAGGCACGATACAGCAATACGTGCAATGGAGCTGAAGGTAACCATTCCTCTCCACGAATCACATGACTGATTTCCATCAGATGGTCATCTACGATATTGGCCAAATGATAAGTAGGCAACTGGTCAGCACTCTTATATAGTACTTTATCGTCCAAGATAGATGAATTAATCACCACCTCACCACGAATCAGGTCGTTTACATGCACTTCCTCGTTGGGCTCTATTTTGAACCTCACCACATATTGCGTACCTTCGGCAATCAGTTTGTCCACATCTTCCTTAGGCATGGTCAGCGAGTTACGCATTTGCATACGGGTAGAAGCGTCATATTGGAAATTAGCTATCTCGTTGCGCTTAGCCTCCAGTTCCTGTGGAGTATCAAAAGCGATATATGCTTTACCAGCATCCAACAGCACTTTCACATGTTGTTGATATATCTCTCTACGCTCAGATTGTCTGTAGGGGCCATACTCGCCACCAAAGCTCACACCTTCGTCGAAGTCGATGCCCAACCAACGGAACGACTCCAATATGTATTCCTCAGCTCCTGGAACGAAACGGTTAGAATCGGTATCTTCAATACGAAACACCATATCACCACCATGCTGACGAGCGAAGAGATAATTATACAATGCGGTACGAACGCCGCCAATATGCAAGGCTCCTGTGGGACTTGGAGCGAAACGAACCCTTACTTTTCTATCTACCATAGCCGTCTAAACACTATTTTTCTATTTTTAGGTGCAAAATTAACGCTTTTTCTCCACATTATCGGTTTATTTTCGTAACTTTCGCAAAATATCCAGTATATAATGCAAAATATTGAGCATCATGACCCCAAATAACGGAAAAAAGAACCCTCTATGGAAGGCTTTTCTGTACAGATTGCTCATTTTCATCTGCCCGGTATGCCTCATTGTTTACTTCATGCCTCGTGACGTGAAGTTCAATTACCAATTTGACCTAGACAAGCCTTGGAAATACGGACAGCTTATTGCCACTTTCGACTTCCCCATCTACAAACCAGATGAGGTGATCAAACATGAACAAGACAGTATCATGGCACATTTTCAGCCATACTATAACCTTGACAAGGAGGTAAGTAAGG
>JAEEGJ010023164.1_pt1 | contig 13071 bp, 14 predicted proteins | sample 8958761 | NCBI WGS metagenome assembly JAEEGJ01 (sample SAMN16246546, study PRJNA631951) | gut metagenome | biome: gut microbiome; feature: rumen; material: RS-attached | host: Bos | place: Iran: Karaj | collected 2018-10
CCTGCTGCGCCAGAAGGTCCTGCGGCTCCTCCTGATCCTCGTCCTCGCCGTCTTCTCCGGCCTTGTCATCTCCGACTTTGTGGTCATGCGCGAGCTCAACGCGCGGGTCATCATCTCCGAGATCCTCAGCTTCACGGACGGACTCGCCGACTCCTCCGACATCGTCATCCACTTCTTCAGGCGCGAATTCGGCATCCTGACGCTGCTCTTCGCCGTCATAACAGTGCTCGCGGTGATCACCGCGGTAAGGCGCGGGAACGCCGCCGGAAAGACAGGCTATAAGAAGTTCCGTTACGCCGTTCTCCTCACGGGCTCTGCCCTCATCGCTGCCATGCCGCTCCTCTGGATCATAGACAGCGGCAACAGCTCCATCTTCGACGGAAAGTTCAAGAGCATCCTCGAGGTCTCGGGAGCCGGGGCGAAGAGAAACTATCTCAAGGCCTTCACCAGAGCCCCAGGCCCCGCTCCGGTTCTTACCATGGAGAAGGGCCTCGGCGCGCATCACAACATAATTTTCATCCTCACCGAATCGCTGTCCTCATACCAGAGCAGATTCTTCGGCGGGCTCACTGACGGCACGCCGCGGCTCGACAGGATCGCGGAGGAGTCCCTTGCCTTCACCAACTACCACTCGAACGGCTACAACACGGCGGTCGCGACCTTCACGGTCCTCACCGGCCTCCCCTACATCAACTCCGCCCGCGGCTACACCGACAAGGGTTACCTTAAGAGCACGGTCATCAGGGACTTCCGGCGCGAGGGCTACTACACGACGATGATGTACTCCTCAAAGAGCATCGCCGGCATCGACACGCTCTACGCCAATGCGGGCTTCAATGAGCTGAGCAGCGGGCAGGATCCCTTCTACCGGAACAGCCGCCGCCTCACCTTCGACAGCGTGCCCGATCACGATCTCTTTGAGAACGCCCTCGCGAGAATCAAAAAGCGCATGAAGACCGGGAAGCCCTTCCTCACGCTCGTCATGACCGCGACCAACCACCCGCCGTTCCTCGTTCCGGACGACTCCAACGAGTACTCGTCGGAGAAGACCCTCGCCTACACTGACGACGAGATCGCGGACTTCATAGAGGAGCTCGAGAAGGAGGGATTCTTCAGAAACGGCATCGCGGTAATCACCGGAGACCACCGGATCATGCTCCCCATCGAGCATGAGGAGCTCGAGAAGTACGGCGAGGACGCGGTCACGAGGGTCCCGCTCATTATCAAAGGGGCAGGCATAGAGCAGGGCGTGATTGACCGCGACACTGCGCATGACTCCCTACGCCCGATCCTCGGCTACCTTGAACTTAAGGAGTACCCGCTCTGCTCCTTCCAGCTCAATCCCTTCACCGACACGGAGAGATCCGAGGACATCGTCTACCAGAAGATGGAACCCGCGGATGAGGTTATGATAGAGTCAGGGAAAAACATCTATACCTATCACCTTGAGGGCGATGACTCGGAGTTCACCGGCGACACTGTGCCGGAGAAGGAGAAGGCTGAGAGCCTTGCCGGGCTCATCTGGTACCTCAGGGAAGGAGCTCTGAAATGATCCGTCTTACCGCATTCCTGATGTCGGCCGCGCTCTGTGCCGCGGCTGCCGCAGGGCCGATGCCTGCCGGCACCGCCGGAGGGGAACCGTCAGGAGGCAACGCGCAGCTCGGGAGCTCGCTTGAGCTCCTGGAGTCCCTCGCGAAGGACGGGGACAGCGGAGCGCAGCTCACGCTCGGCAGGTACCTCGCTGACACCGCGAGGACAGACGGTGAGCACAGGCGCGCGAAGGATCTCCTCGAGGCCGCGGCGGCGCAGGGGAAGGGCGCCGCGGAGACCGGGCTCGCTCTGATGTACCTTGAGGGGCGCGGCGTGAAGCGCGACCCGGGGAAGGCCGTGAGCCTCCTCGAGAGCGCCGCGGCGAAGGGCGATCCGGAGGCACTCTATACACTCGGGCTCCTGAGGATTGAGGGAAAGGTCCTCAAAAAGGATCCGGAGAGCGGCATCAGGAAGCTCGAGCGGGCCGGAAAGCTCGGCTATGATGACGCGTTCCTCGCGCTCGGCAGGATCTACGAGGAAGGGAAGGTCACGGGGAAGGATCCGGAGAAGGCCTTCGCGAGCTACCTCAGCGCCTCCTACGGCGAGCACCGCGAGGCGCCCTACCGTCTGGGGCTCCTCTACATAACGGGAACCGGCACGGGAAAGGACGTTGAGACGGGCTGCGCCTGCCTTGAGGATGCCCTGGAGCACGGCAACCCGCTCGCGGGAAAGGCCCTGGAAAAGTACTGCTCCGGCGCTGACGCAGGCATGGCCGCGCCCGGCAAACCGGGGAAGGCCGGCAGATGATCCTGAATCCACGTAAAATTGCCGCCCTGCTCCTGGCCGCGCTCCCCGCCATCGCCTGCGCGGGAGAGCCGGAGGACGCCCTGGTGACTGCCGCGGGGACGCTCGAGGAGCCCTGCTCCGCGGTGAGCGACAGCGGGAAGAGGATTGAGTGCCTCAGGAAGGGCCGGGACAGCGGGTCCCTTTACCTCCTCGGCATGGCATACCGCAGCGGGGACGGGGTGAAGGCAGATCAGGATCAGGCGCTGAGGCTCCTCCGGAGGGCATCGAAGAGGGGAAGCGCCCGCGCCTCCCTGGAGCTTGCCCGCATCTACCGCGGCCCCCGGAAAAGCGAGAGGGACACTGACGCCCTCGCGCTTCAGTACGCAAAGACCTCCTGCAGCCAGAAGAGCCCTGACGGCTGCACGCTCTACGGCGCCATGCTCATGGCGGAGGCGCCTGAGGAGAACGCGGAGGAGGCGGCTGAGGCCTTCGCCATGGCCTCCTCGCGGGGCTCCGGCGAGGCATTCCTGCACCTCGGCCGGATGAGTCTCCTCGGGCTCGTGACTAAAGGGAAGATGACCGCCGAGGAGCTCTTCCTCGCCGCGGAGCGGAGGGGGCTTGCCGAGGCGTCGCTCCGGCTCGGCGAAATTTACCGCGACGGCCTCACCGTGGCGCAGAACTACCAGCTTGCCGCAGGGGAGTTCAGAAAGGCCGCCGAGAAGGGCAACGAGGAGGCGATGAACGATCTCGCCGTACTCTACACCTACGGTCTCGGGGTCGAGCAGAGCTACTCCAAGGCCCGCGAGCTCTACGAGAAGGCCGTCGGGCTCGGGAGCGCCGACGCGATGAACAATCTCGCCCTCCTCTACCAGTACGGCTTCGGCGTGAGGAAGGACTACCGGATGACCGCGAGGCTCCTCGAGAGCGCGGCGAGGCAGGGCAACGCCCAGGCGCTCTACAACCTCGCGATCATGCGCATCCGCGGGCAGTACTATGACCGCGACGAGGGGCAGGCGTTCGACCTCATGAGCGAGGCCGCGAAGAGGGGCCACCCCGAGGCTGCCGCCGACCTCGGCTGGATGTACTGGAACGGCGCCGGGACCCAGGTGAACAGGCGCCTCGGCTGCCGCTGGTGGGACAACGCGGTCATCGCGGGAAACGACACGGCGAAGGAGAACCTGAGGCGGCTCTGCAAAGACGTAAACCTCTCGGAGCCCGCGGTCGGCAGAAAGGCGGACGGCGCTGATGATGAGGACGTTCGCCCCGCGCCTGAGGCCAGGAATATGAAAAAGGGCGGGAACAGGTCCCGCCCGGCTGACAAAAAAGCCCTCAGATCAGGCAGCTGACGCGAGCGCCTCCACCGCGGGAAGGATGGCGGCGCCGCCCTCCGGCACGGTCGCGGTAAGGATGGACTCGATGATGGTCGGCGCGTTGTAGAGTCCGATGCCTCCGCCGATGCCGATGGCAAAGGCCATGAGGCTCTGCCTCGCGACGCCGCTGATGATGCCGACCAGGATCATGGAGCCCGCGACAACGCGTCCGAGCGTGCCCTGCGTCCAGTCCTTGATGGTGGTCCACACGTCGGAGAACTCGTCCCCGCCCGTTCCCGCAAAGGAAGGCTCCGCGATCACCAGCGCCAGGAGCCCGATCATAAGGCATGTCTTTCTGTTGAGTTTTCTCACTTTCTCTCCCCGCCGGGCTGCAGCCACTGTCCGCCGCCCGTCTTTATGAGCAGGTAGGTCTCAGGATGCCAGTCACCCCTGCTGTCGGTGAATGGCGAATAGTAAAGCTTGAGGACGCCCGGGGCCTCCGGAACCGGATCTGACGATCCTGCCGTGGGAGCCTTCCCCGCCTCTGTCCCCGTCTCCTCCGCACTGGCAGGATTGCCGGAGTGAAGGAGCACGTCCCTCGCGCTTCGGCAGGAGACGCCGCGGGGAAGCCCGGTGCAGCCGTACTCATCGTCCGCGAAGTCGAGGACTCCGCAGCCTGCAAGAGAGCATAACGGCGTGAGAATAAGCGATGCGGCCTTAAAGAGAGCGGAATTCATGGCTTTTCTCCTCCTCTCTGCCTGCTCCCCGGAAGCGCCTGAGGGCCCTGAGCCTCATGAGCTCCGGATCGTCATCCGGGAGCTCCTTTCTCCTGATGCGCGAGGGGCTCCCCAGAAAGCGCCTGATGACTGCGCGGATCCGCTCCAGGGCGGATCTCCCCGAGGCACGCTTATCCTTCACGGGGCCGGCGTCAGCGTCGCCCTCAGGAGCGTCCGCTGCCTGAGGCCCCTCATCACCGCTCTTCTCCTCCGGGAAGGGGATCTCCGGATCATCCGCTCCGGCATTCGCAGTCCTTTCCTCCTCAGCCGCGGGAGGCTCAGGCAGAACCTGTCCCTCACTGACATCCGGTTTTTCATCTGGCGTCTCCGGATGGTTCACGACTCCGTCCTCCGGGAACTCAATCTCCGGCTCATCTGAAGCGGCAGGCGCAGGGCTCAAAGCCGGCTGCTCCGCAGGAGCCGCCTTCTTACGTCCCGTCCTGCGGGGCCTCGATGCGCTGCTGCCTGATTTCTCCCCGGCGCGTGCGCGCGATCTGCTCTTCCTGACGGCTGCTCCTTTCTCCGGGGCCTTTTCCGCCCCTGGAGCTGCCTCTGCTCCCGCCGCGCCTGTCTCAGTTCTCTCCTCTGCTTCCATTGCGTTCCTCCTTTCTCAGTGCACTCTGTCCTGTAACCACAATGTCTATCCTTCTCCCGGAGTCGATCTCGACTACCGGGAACATGTTCTCCGCGAGCCCCAGGTAAAAATCGCTCACGCTCGAGAGCGCCTTTCCCGCCCCTTTGAGAGCCGCGGTGCCGAGCGCCTCGTCGGAGAGCGCCCGCTGGTAGACCCTGCTCCCCGAGACGTCGCCCACCTCATAGGAGACGACCGGCGTCGACTCGAAGGCGGATCCGAGCCCCTCGAGGAACCCCGCGGTCATCGAGCGGGCGATGAGCCTGCCCTGGCGGGAGACAAGCCTTCCCCGCACTCCCGCCTTGCCGTCCTCTCCGGTGATGAAGCCCTCAAGCCGCGTCTCGCTGTAGCGCCCGTTCACCCGGCAGGTGAGCGATTCGGTCCTGAGGTAAACCCTCTCCGATGACATGTCGCCATAGCCTGCCGCGATCACCGCGCAGTGCCTGACGTCCTTCTTCTGCAGGCCGGGGAGCGCCGCCGTCCGGTCGAGCTCGATGAGGACCGGATAGGGTGATCTCTTCGCCTCGTCGCCAGTCGGCGCGTCAAGCCCGGTGATGAACCTCCCTGAGAGCAGAGTCCCCGGCGGGAGCCTTAAGGCGCCCGGCGTGCCGGTGCCGGAGGCGGTGCGTATTGATGAGCGAACCGGCCTCACGGGAGCCGCGGGAGGAGGGAGGGGCGCTGAAGCCCTTATCTCCTCTTTGCTCTCCCCCGCGCCGGGTAAGTCCCGCCCCGCCGCGGCACTCTTCCGCTCCATGGCCTCCTTTGCCCCGCGGATCTCAGAGCGGAGCGTCTCAAGCTCACTGCGCAGCTCCTGAAGCTCCTGGCTCGCCGCCCCATCGCCATCACCGACGATGAGCTGCTCACTCCTCGTTTTCCGGAGCTCTGACTTCAGATCGCGGATCTCCCGCTCCTGGCTCTGGAGCCTTGCCGCGAGCGAGTCAAGCCCCAGGGACCTGGTGTCGCTGTCGGTGAGGATGTGGGTAACATCCGTCATGGCCTCATCGCGCTCCTCCTTCGCCTTCTTCTCCGCCGAATTCCCTGCCATGATGAAGATGGTGCCGAAAATAATCGCGGCGCCTGCCGCGGTAACCGCGAAGCGGCCCCTGCCCTCCGCCGAGGGAAGGTGAAGCTTCTCCCTAAGGCTCACCGGCTGCCTCCTTCCTTACGGTAAAGACCATGAACGGGGAGCCCTTCTTAAGACGCCCTGAGGGGAACACCCCTACCGCCTCGAACCCCGGGCAGCTCCGGGGGCTGAAGAGAATCACGCGCTCCGAGGCGCTTTTCACGAGCTCCGCCTGCAGGCGGTAGCCCCCGGACCTCTGGCTCCAGAGCGGGCGGAAAGTGAGCCCCTCCGCACGGCAGCCGCTTTTCCGGGGCTTATCCGCGCCGGAGGCTTTCCCAGAGACGGCACTCACCATCAGATCCCGAATGAGCTCATCCCTTCCCCGGGGCCTCTCAGGCTCCTCATGGCGCTGCGCTGTGCCAGCCTCTCCTATCCTGATGTCGCGTGGCCCGGTGATTCTGGGAAAGAGCACAAGGCTCACCGACTGCTCCTCGCTCCCTTCCTCAGAGATGAAGAGCGAGACCGGCTCCATGCTCCTGGGGGCCACGTAGACTGCCCTGCCCTTCACTTTGGTCTCGGCGTCGGAGACGGTCGTAACCGAGGGCGAGTCAAAGGGCGTCAGGATCCGGTTGATCTCCCCCAGGGCGATGTCGCGTACGATGGTGCCGCGGGCGACGTCGCGCGGGCCGAACGAAGGCGCGCTTCCCGTGAGAGAGCTGCTCTCCGGAGCGATGGCTGACTCAGCAGCCTCCGAATCTCCCTGAGGCTTCCGGAGATGGTGGCTCCCGCCCGTTATAAGGGACGAGGGGAGCGGCGGCAGGTCGTCCGCGGGCGCCGCGAAGGGCGCCATCAGGGCCGCAATGACTGCAGACAAAAGCGCTTTTCTCATTTTCCGGCCTCCTCCTCGCGAATCCTCAGCTCGCGGCTCAGCCGCTCCTTCTCCGCCTCCTCAGCCTCCTTCTGCCGGATGACGGAGGATCTCCTGCTCATCCGCTCCTCCATCTCAAGCGTCCTGGGCTCTCCCTCATAGGTCTCAATCCAGGTGAGGTAGGGCTGGAAGTTCTTCATGCGGAAGCGGAACTCGTAGGTCCTCTCGGTCTTCTCCTGGGCGCCTCCCGGGCCGGTCATGACAGAAATCCCGTTCACGAAATACTTCCCGCTTTTCTCCTCAAACCTCGAGTACTTCGGGATGAAGGAGAGCGTCACCCGGTCCTCCGTGATGCGCCTCACCTGCTCGGCGAGCGCGCTGATGACGCTCTGGTAGACCTCAGGCGCGAGGCGGGGCCCCAGGGCGTCCTTTATGTAGCCCGAGGTCCCGGGAGTCACGTTCCCGAGGAGTCCCGCGAGGTAGTACGACCAGGAGGAGAGGTAGGGCTCGTCAGCCCTCGACGCGGAGAGCCTCGCCTCATGGGTGAGACCCTCCGGGACGATGACGACCGCCCGCCGGTCGCGCGCAAGGGCGACGCCCTCCGCGATGGTGCAGAGCAGGAGCCCGGCGCTGAGCCCCATTAGGAGCCGCTCCCTCACCGCCGTTCCGCGGGCCATTGCCGCGTAGTCAGTGATTCTCATACCGGGAACCTCCTCGCGAAGGGGCTCGGCACGCTGAAGGCCTTCGCCGGCATCACCCCGTACCAGTAAAGAAGATGAAGGAAGTACCCGTCCGGGTGCCCGTTCCTGAACCTCCGGTAGACCCTGGTGAGAAGGAGCCCTCCCGCCGTGAAGAGGAAGGCGTTGCCGCTCACCACGCCGAAGACGAGCCCTATGAGGACCGGCATCATCTCGTCGGCGGGCCAGAGCAGAATAAGGGGCGGATCGTCTATCGCCGCCGGTATCTCAACTGCGCTCATGTGTTCTCCTTAAATCCTGCAAATGAACAGCTCCCATGATGGGGACAGTGGAAAGCGCACTTCCCGCGAAATCCCTCCCCGGGGGAAAGGTTTTCGGGAGAGACGGGGGAATTTCAGCGGAAACATATGTGTGAAACGCAAAGGAAAGCCGCATGGAGAGAGTATTCTGCGCAATATGCACACATTTTTAAGAAAATATTTTGTCTGCACACTTGATCATCGCGCAAGTCAGGAATAGAATCACCTCACACACAAACAAGACCAGTTTTAACAAAGATATGTGTATATATTTCACAGGAAAGACAATATTCATAAAGAAAAGAGCATGCCGGGAAGGGAAAGCCAAAGCGCCGCGTGTGAGAGCAGCTGCGATCCTCCTTGCCGCGGCGCTCATACAGGAACCGTCCGCAGCGCCCGCCCTCGGGGACTTCGTGAGCGCAGGGGCGAGGCACGGGGTGGATCCCTGCCTCCTCCTCGCGGTGTCGCTGAAGGAAAGCGGCCGCGTCCGGAGGGACGGCACCGTCCTGCCCTCGGAGCTTGCCATCCGGGCGGGGAGCAGATCCTATTTCCCCAGGAGCCGTGCGGAGGCCCTCCGCATCCTCCGGGAGGTGAGGGAGAGAGTGCCGGAGCGGGACATCGACGCCGGCATGATGCAGCTCAACCTCTACTGGCAGAAGGGAAGAGTGAGGGACAGCTCGCTCTTCCTCAGCCCCCGGAGCGCGCTCGACGCCGCCGCGGCGGTCCTCAGTGAGACCGCGGCCTCGACAGACGATCCGGAGCTGCAGGCCGGGCGCTACCACAGCTTCACGGAGAGCCTCGCCCGCCCCTACGGGAGGGAGGTGCTCCGGATGAGGGACGGGATAGCAATGCTCCACGGATACCGGGGGATCTGCCGGGGAAAGAGCCTCAGGCCGCGGGAGAAAAAAGCAGGGGAACAGATAAGGGACGGACAGCACAGGACACTGAGAAAAACAGGAAGAGAAAGAGGTACACAAATCAGGAGCTTTTTGAATCTTAATGAGTCAGGGGGCGCGCAGAGAGGCGCGCATGGGGAAAGTGCCGGATGCGGCGCAGATGGGAGGATGAGGACATACACCATGAAATCCGCCCCAGGCTGCGCGGCGGGCATTGCGGCAGCTGGAAATATGCAGAGAGACACAAGTGAGAGAGGTGAATGAAATGGCAGCAGGCATGAGCATGAATATGAATACGGCAGCAGGCAGCGCGCCGGGATACAGCGTTCCTTCAGCGGGAATGGAGAGAGAGGAGCAGAATGACATCCGGGTCCTCAACGAGCTTTTCCTTTCCTTCGCGAGGGAGGAGGCGAGGGACAGGCCGGACACCGCGGCCCTCCGCCTGGGTCTTGACCGGGACACGGTAAGGCTCCTCTCCAGGATGCCGCTCAGCGCCTTAAGGCGCATGGCGCTTCCCGACACGCTGATGTTCGCCCCGCGCTCCGCGGGCGCGTTCTCGGATCTCCTCCGGAGCAACAGCGTCGCTGACCGGGTCACCTATGAGATCCGCTGCCTGGAGGAGTAATGACTGCCGCGAAGACTGACGAGTCTGAGATCCTCGCGGCCTCGGACGCGCTCCGGCGCTGGTTCGCCGCGGGGCTCAAGCCCACCATCGCGAGGGCCTACATGCCGGAGTCGATGCCCTACAAGAGGGTCCTCAGGATCTACCGGATCTACGGGAGGAAGAGCGTCTCAGCCCAGGGGCAGCTGCCGGTGCCCGCCAATATTCTTGAGAGCAGGCTGGACGGGGTGGAGGGCGCGCTCTTCCTCTCCGTCTACCGGAGGCTTGCGGGGCCGGCGCTTCCTCCGGGACTCCCCAATCCCGACACCGTTATAGCCGCGCACCGGCGCTACATTGAAATCCGCCTCGCCGCGGGGCTTGACCGCATCCGGGAGGGGAAGGAGATTGATCTGAGCGCCTGCTGGGTGCTCGCCAATGCCCTCCGCTGCGGGACGGTGCAGCTCAGGAAATGCCGCCGCGGCCACACCTACGTGACGGCCGACATGCAGGCGAGGCCGCTCTGCTGCGACTTCTGCTCAATAAGGGAGAGCGGCAGGCTGAACGCCCCGTTCAATGACGCAGACGGCGAGTACATGAGGGAGATTGAGGAGGCGGAGAAAAAGGAGGCCATCGAAAGGGCCCGGAGGAACAGCGCGCTGTGTGACGGAAACTGATGAGCCGCGGTACCGGCGGAATCACAGGAAGATGATGGGGGAAGGCACTGCCTTCCCTTTTTTATTTTGAGATCAGGCCTTCTCCGCGATGATGAGCGTGTGGCCGAGCCCCAGGGCGTCATGGACGGACTTCACCCTAAAGCCCGCGGTCTCAAGGCACTCCATGAACTCACCTGAATTGAAGAAGCGGGAGACGCCGTTCGCTATCGCCGTGAAGTAGAGCGAGCACTCGTCAACGACAAGTGCCGCGGTGTCCCTCCTCTGCCTGTCCCCGAATATCTCGTTCACCGCGAGCACCGCGCCATCCTCCATGGCCTCGCGCACGAGCCTCAGGATCTTAACGGCCTGCTCATTGCTGAAGCAGTCGAGGAACTGGCTCATCCACCATACGTCAATGCCTCTGGGGAGATCCGCAGGGGAGGACTTCAGGATGTCGCAGGGGCTGAGCGCGATGCGCTCCGAGAGCCCCGCCGCGGATATTTTCTCCCTGGCGGCCGCGCACTGCTCGGGGAGATCCGCGATGGTTACCTTAACCTCAGGATCAAACGCTGCGGCGGCCAGCGCAAACTTCCCGGTGTTGCCCCCGACGTCGCAGACGCTCTTAAATGAGGTCTCTGACTTCAAGATCGGGAGCTCCTCCTCGAACACGTGGTCGGAATAGAAGTGATCGTAGTCAAACCAGCCCGTTCTCGCGGGCTCCGGGAGCGTCTCGAGGAGCGGGTAGATGGTGGAGGCGGTCCTGGAGAATGTCTTAAGGCCCTCGGGCTTTCCGGTCTTCAGGGCCTCGGTGAGGGAGAGGAGCCCCTCCGCGCAGACATCGGCGGAGAAGTTCATGTTCACCTCTGTCATGCGGTCGGTCGCGAGATAGAGCCCGGTCTTCGTGAGGCTCCAGCGGACATCCGCCTCCCTCTCATTCTCCTCCTCACGGAACACCATGTCGGCGCGGTACGCGGCGTCGATGAGGACCGAGGCGGCGTAGAAGGTGACGCCCGCCTTCTCCGCAAGCTCCCTCTTCGTGAGGCCTTTTTCAGAGCCGGCGAGCAGGCGGAAGAAGCCCAAATCGCGCATCGCCTTCGCCGCGGCGAAGATGAAGGGAGCGAGCGCTATGAAATTTGCCTTGTGCAGAGCCTCCGGGGCCCGCTCGTCATTGAAGTGCCTTACTGTCATTCCTGTCCGTCCTGTGCCTCGCTGCCCGCGCCTTTCTTGGTGCCGGCAAATAGCTCAAGTATATCGCTGTCCTTAATCTTTCCCATGCTGCTCTCGGGGAAGCGCTCCACAAAGCGCCAGGAGCGGGGGATCTCGAGGAGATCGAGCGAGGACCTGAGGCTTTTCCTGAGCGCAATCTCAAACTTCCCCGCGCCAAGCGAGGAGAGTGCCTCACGGCCTTTCTCTGAGAGTATGGCGGCCGCCCCGATCTCCTCGCGCCCGCCTCTGATGAGCCTCACAGACCTTGACTCCCTTATCCACTCATGGCTCCTGAGGCAGGCGTCGACGTCATCGAGCGATATGAGGTTGTCCTCAATCTTCACCGCCCTTCCGGACCGCCCCCGGAGGATGAAGCGCCCGTCAGGGGCGCTCTCCGCCAGATCATCGGTGCGGAAGAGGTGCCCGCCCTTAGCGTATGGGGACTGAACGAAGAGCATGCCGTCCCTCACTGTGGCGAAGTTCCCCGGAAGCGGCTTCCAGGCAGGATCCCGCAGTCCGGTCCTCGAGGCGAACGCCCCGGCCTCGGTGCTCCCGTAAATCTCGGTAACCTGGGTGCCGAAGGCCTTCTCCGCTAGCTCCGCCGCGAACGAGGGGAGGACGCCGCCCGCGGACATCACGGCTGACGCGTCAGTCCTCCTCACTCCGTCGAGGCGCTTGAGGAACGCGGGGGACGTCACAACAAAGGGGATGCCCGCCATCGCGCTGAACTCCTCCTCGTAGACCGCGCACCTCACCGAGGCGGGGAGCAGCGTGAGGAGCGGCATCATCACCCGGAAGGCGAGGCCGAAGGCATGCCGGCAGGGCACGGTGGCGCAGGCGAAGTCGGAGCGGGAGAGTGCCCCAGAGAGCAGGCGGAAGGCGGCCCGCGCCTCAAGGAAGAGATCCGAGAAGGTATGGGTTACGAGCTTTGGCGCTCCGGTAGAGCCAGAGGTGAACATCATGTAGGGCGAGGTGTCAGACACGGGAGGCATCGCGCCCCTTGGCTCGTACTCAGCCGCGAGCATGGCGATGCTGAAGGTGCCGTCCCTCCCTGATACGGCGCCGTCCTCGGCGAGGACCGCGTCAAAGAGCCTTGAGCACCTCGAGAGGTAGCCCTCAGAGACCGAGGCGGGAAGAACGGGCACCGTGCCTGCCGCGGCGCAGGCGAAGAAGGCGGTCTCAAAGAGATAGGTGTCGTCAGTTACGATGGCAGCGCGGCTTATCCCCCAGGAGGAGAGAAAGGAGGCAAGCGCATGCACGTCGCGCCGGAGGTCCGAGAGCGTCTTCGCGCCGCCGCCCCTCAAATCCCTGGAAATCACCGCGCTGCCGTGCTCAGTCCCGCGGAGAAGAGCGTCAGCAGAGCTGAACATGAGTGATCTGTTAATTTTGGCACCCCGCCTCATCATAAATACAGGTGGGATTATACAGCAGGCCGGAAAACAGGCAGGATCACACTGAGGTATTAAGGGCAGCCGGCCTATGGCGGGAACGGCGCGGAAGGTCAGTCAGCTTAGGGCAGAGTATACGGCGCCGGACGGCATATAGAGCTGCAGACCATCTGATGGCTGACTGGGAACATTGGAAAAACGGACAGAAATGCCCGAAATCATGTTGGAAAAACGGACAGAAATGCCTGAAATCATGTTGGAAAAACGGACAAAATAGCATAAAATCATGTTGGAAAAACGGACAAAACAACGCAAGACAATATAAAGAAAACCTGCATGCCAATGATTTACCGCAAAATTGACTCC
>JAEEGJ010023166.1_pt1 | contig 13070 bp, 13 predicted proteins | sample 8958761 | NCBI WGS metagenome assembly JAEEGJ01 (sample SAMN16246546, study PRJNA631951) | gut metagenome | biome: gut microbiome; feature: rumen; material: RS-attached | host: Bos | place: Iran: Karaj | collected 2018-10
ATGGTGGAGAGTATGAAAAATACTCAGGAATAATATATAAGGAACTGTAAGTCAGGTTTGACAGAGCATTTTACGAAGCGTATAATTGCGAATGATTCGCAACTGTGCGCTTCGTTTTTTGCATACGATAAGGAGATTTTACGATGGAGAAAGGGCAAAAGAAGACTTCGAAACTTCTGCGATCGGCTTCCGTTTTACTCGGGCTGCTGATGGCCTTATCGATTCTGTTCTCCGGATTATTTCTGTATGCAGAGATGGATCATGAATGTGAGGAGGAACACTGCCCGATCTGCGAGATCATGGCGCAGTGTGAGAATGTCCTCTCCGGTATGAAAGAAGTATGCTGTCATTCCGGTTTGGCAGTAATCGGACTGTCTGTACTGTTTGCGATCATTACCCTTTCCGTATGGGTGCAGGTGCGCCCGACTCCGGTTTCCAGAAAGATCCAGCTGAATAATTGATCTATCCGCGATCTGATATTATCTATATTTCAATTCGCGGAGGAAAAAATGAATAAGAAGATTATCAGCGTACTTGCTGCAGCAGCGACTGCAGTGAGCTTTAGCGCATGTAAGAATAATAAGAAGAATGATTCAAAAAAATTATCTGTCGTGACGACGATTTTCCCGGAGTATGACTGGGTCATGTCGATCCTCGGAGACAAAAAGGACGATGCGGATGTTACGATGCTTCTGGATAATGGCGTGGACCTTCACTCGTATCAGCCGACAGCAGAAGATATACTCAAGATCACGACATGTGACATGTTCGTGTATGTCGGCGGTGAGTCGGATGAGTGGGTCGATGATGTCCTGAAGCAGGCGACTAACAAGGACATGGTCGTGATCGACCTTCTCGATGTGCTTGGTGACAGCGTCAAGGAAGAAGAAGTGGTCGAGGGCATGGAACACGAACATGATCATGAGCACGAGCATGACGAAGAACATGACCACGACGAAGAGCATGATCACGACGAAGAACATGACCACGACGAAGAACATGACCACGACGAAGACCATGATCACGAGCACGAGCATGAGGAGCCGGAATACGATGAGCATGTATGGCTTTCGCTCCGTCACGCGCAAGTGATCTGCACGAAGATCGAATCCGAACTTGAGAAACTGAATCCGGATCACAAAGATAGCTATAAGAAAAATCTGGATGCATATATTTCCGAGCTCAAAGCACTGGATGAAGAGTATAAAGCTGCGGTGGAAAAGGCGTCCTGTAAGACGATCCTATTTGCGGACCGTTTCCCGTTCCGATATATGGCGGACGATTACGGCCTTACCTACTATGCTGCATTTACCGGTTGTTCTGCAGAGAGTGAAGCAAGCTTCGAGACGGTCGTTTTCCTTTCAAAAAAAGTCGATGAACTGGATCTCCCGGCAGTGCTGACGATCGAAGGCGCGACCCACAAGATCGCGGATACGGTCCTGGAGAATACTTCCGGATCAGGAAAAAAGATCCTCACGATGGATTCCCTGCAGTCCACGACCAGTGAAGACCTGAAGAACGGAAAGACTTATTTGTCAGTAATGAAATCCAATCTTGCTGTTTTGAAAGAAGCTTTGGGAGCCTGAACGGAGGAATAAAAATGGCACTTCTGACCATCAAGGATCTGGTATTGGGATATGAGTCAAAGGCGATCCTGAAACCATTGAATTTTCAAGTCCAAAGGGGAGACTATCTATGTATCGTCGGAGAGAACGGATCGGGGAAATCTACTCTGATCCGTACGATCCTTCATCTGCAATCTCCAATCTCCGGACAAGTTATTATGGGAGATGGTCTGAAAGCCAATGAGATCGGTTATCTTCCGCAGCAGACTCTTGTCCAGCGCGATTTCCCTGCATCCGTGGCAGAGGTGGTTCTGTCGGGGTGCCAGGGTCGTGCCGGGCTTCGGCCTTTCTATACGAAAGAAGAGAAAAATAGAGCCACGGAAGCGATGGAGAAGATGCATATTACAGACCTTGGAAGAAAGTGCTACCGCGAACTGTCCGGCGGACAGCAGCAGAGAGTCCTTCTTGCCAGAGCACTCTGCGCGTCCGGTAAGCTGCTTCTTCTTGATGAGCCGGTCTCGGGACTGGATCCGAAAGTTACCAGTGAGATGTATGCACTTATAGATGAACTGCATGAGCAGGGACTCACTGTGATCATGATCTCGCATGATATCGCTGCGGCACTCCGATATGCGACGCATATTCTGCATGTCGGCGCAACAGTCCTTTTTGCAACAAATAACGAGTACAGAAAAAGTGACCTTGGAAGTGCTTTTCTAAAGGAGGCGGGCTATGATGGATAAACTGTGGATGTATCTTCAGGTGCCTTTCGTTCAGAGAGCAATTATCGTGAGCGTCCTGATCGCTTTTTGCTCAGCGCTCCTCGGCGTGACACTGGTCCTGAAACGTTATTCCTATATCGGTGACGGACTGTCACATGTGGCTTTTGGTGCGATGAGTGTCGCTGCGGTCGTCGGACTAACGAACGAGATGTTCCTGATCCTTCCGGTGACGATCATTTGCGCGATACTGCTCCTTCGCACGGGCCAGAATGCGAAGATAAAGGGAGATGCACTGATCGCCATGATTTCCGTCGGAGCACTGGCATTCGGATATCTTCTGATGAATATATTCTCCGCTTCGTCAAATCTTTCCGGAGATGTGTGTACCACGCTTTTCGGATCCACCTCGATACTCACGCTGACGGTGGAAGAAGTATGGCTCTGCGTGATCCTTTCGATCCTGGTTTTTATCGGATTCCTGTTCTTCTATAACAAGATATTCTGTGTGACCTTTGATGAACAGTTTTCCCGTGCGATCGGCATGAAAGTGGATCTTTACCACTTCCTGATCGCAGTCATGATCGCAGTGATCATCGTCCTTGCGATGAATCTTGTCGGATCACTTCTGATCTCCGCGCTGGTGATCTTCCCGGCACTGTCATCCATGAGATTATTCCGGAGCTTCCGCTCTGTTACTATATTTGCTGCCGTCCTGTCTCTGATCTGTACTCTGACAGGTCTTATTATTTCACTTTTATATTCCACCCCGGTTGGTTCAACGATCGTAACCGTCGATGTTGCCGGTTTTCTGGTCTGCTTCCTGATCGGAAAGATAAGAGGAGGAGTTCACGCATGAAGAAAACAAAATTACAGGATCTTATGCTGTTTGCTTTACTGGGGAGCCTTCTGCTTTCTCAGGTTTCCTGTGCAAAGAAACAGGCTGTCGTCAATGGAGGTCATGCATCCAGTTCACAGACCGGCGTGAATGACATCCTTCAATCCGGTTTAAATGATCAGACATCGGCATCTGCGACTGAATCATTAGATGAAATGGGACTGGATTTTACATCTCTTCCGGCATATACTACGCAATCCTCACTCCCTTCGGAAGAATTGCCGATACCCGAATTTACGAAGAATGACGAGGGTGTGGAAGTGGATCTTACTGTTCTTTCATCCGGGGCGGTGTACGCGACCGTATTCGATATGGTGAGCAATCCGGACAGATACCGTGGGAAAGTGGTAAAAATGCGTGGGCAGTTTCAGACCGCGTATGACGAAGCAAAAGGCGTTCGTTATTATGCCTGCGTGATCCAGGATGCCACTCAGTGCTGTGCACAGGGCATCGAATTTGAGCTCGATGAGCCGGGAAACTATCCCGATGGTTTCCCTGAAATAAACGGGGAATGTACCGTGATCGGAGTCTTTGATACCTATGATGAGGGCCAGTACCGCTATGCGACGCTCCGCCATGCGAAGATGACGTTCTGAAAATCCACATGAAAAAGTGCAATGACACTATTGCTTTTTGTTATAGGTTAGCATATACTAACTCCGAATTTCCGTGCAGTATATAAAATAACTATCCCGCATATGTATGCTTTTGCGATGTGGTTAGCGGATGCTAACGGAAGAAACAGGGGGAATCTTATATGAAGCTTAGTGATGTAAAAGTGGATCAGATGGCGACGATCCGGGCACTTGGAACGGATACGCATTTCCTTTCCAGGGTAACCTCGGTGGGAATGACGGAAGGTACACGAGTTCAGGTCGTTCGAAATGACAAGAAGATGCCGCTTCTGATCTATGTCCGTGAGACACTTCTTGCGTTAAACCGCAAGGACTGTGAAAGAATCGAAGTGGAGGTGAATGCGTAATGAGTACGATCGCACTTCTGGGACAGCCGAACTCCGGTAAATCTACTGTATTTAACCAGCTGACCGGTGCACGCCAGCATGTGGGTAACTGGCCGGGTAAGACGGTAGAGAAGAAGGATGGTTCTTTCTCATATAATGGAACGAAGTATGATCTGGTCGATCTTCCGGGAAGCTATGCACTGTCCGGAAACTCGGATGAAGAGATCATCACCGAAGAATTTATCAAGAGCGGGAAAGCGGATCTGGTCTGCATTCTGGTCGATGCTTCCCAGCTCGGGAGAAGTATGTACATGGTGTCGGAATTCGCTTCGATGGGCAAGCCGGCGATGCTTCTTCTGAATATGATGGATGTCGCGGAGAAACAGAATAAGACGATCGATGCAGATCTTCTTTCCTCCCGGCTGGGAATTCCGGTACTTCCTTTTACCGCAGCGGATGGAAAGGAATATGGAAAACTCAAGGATCTTATCGTAAAAGAACTCTCATCGCCACATACTCTTTCCTCGCATCCATATCTCGCTTCTGAAGGAAGATCAAATCAGAAGAAAAGCGCTGATCAGCTGAAAGCCGAAAGTGAAACGAAGTTTCAGTGGGTATCGGAGATGCTGGATGGTGTCACAAAGACTAAATCCGAAAAATATGAGCTTTCTAAATTTGACCGTGTCGCGATCCGTCCGGTCCTGGGAAAATTCGTCACTATCGGAATCATCCTTCTCGCGTTTCTGGTCGCGATGATCGTATGTATTCCGTTCATGGGTCTGGGTTCGATGATCCCGCAATATACCAACGGTCCGATCGCAGATGCATTAAACAGCTGGAATGTCCACCCGTGGCTGGTGTCGATATTCAGCATCATGATCCCGAATGTTATCTTTTTCTCACTTTCCATGGCGGGTTTTGTACTCGGGGTAAATCTCGTGTTCGGATTTCTCGAAGAAGTCGGTTTCCTCGCTCGTGCCGCGTATCAGTTTGATGGTGTGTTAAGCAGGATCGGTCTTCAAGGAAAGGCGGTCGCTCCGCTCCTGATGGGCTTTGGCTGTACGATCGGCGGCTCCTGCGGTACCCGTGTCATGGATAACTGGGGACAGAAGATGCTGGCGATGGCAGCGGTCTGGGCGATCCCATGCGGATCGATCTGGGCGATCGTTCCGGTCATCTCCGGTATGTTCTTCCCGGCCTGGGGCACGCTTCTGATCTGTCTGGGTATCCTTCTTTATATCTTCGTCATGATCTTCCTGGTTTCAAAGATCTTCGGAAAGAAACTTGCTCCGGTGGAAAGCCGTACCGGTATGATCATGGAGCTTCCGCCATACCATAAGGCGCACTGGAAGCATATTTTGAAAGAATCCTTTTTCAAAGCACTGGATATTTTCCTTCGCGCACTTCGTACGGTAACCCTGATCTCGCTTCTGTTCTGGGCACTCTCTTACAGCAGCAGCGGAGCTGTCGAAGACAGCATCCTGTATAAAGTGGGAACGGCGATCGAGCCGGTAACGAAATTCTTCGGCATGGGATGGAGAACATTTATGGCGTTCCTCAGTTCCGCATTTGCCAAGGAGGCGGTGCTGGGTGTTCTGAACTCCGTCTTTATCGGAGACAATTCTCTCCTGAATGCTACCTTTAATGCCAAGAGCAGCGGTGCAGATGCCGGATCTCTGGCAACGGTGATGAGTAACTCAGTATCACAGGCAGAGGCGCTTGCATTTATGTTTGCGGTAACATTTAACATCCCGTGCGTAATGGCTCTCTCAACGACATATCGTGAGTCCCATTCGCTGAAGTGGACAGCACGTGTTGCGATCTTCTATTTCGGATCTGCGCTTCTGCTGTCATGTATCGTATATCATCTGGCTTCACTGTTTATGTAAGGAGAAATGTATGTATCAGATCACTATGAAAATAGAAGGTATGTCATGCAGTATGTGCGAGGCACATATCAATGATGTGATCCGGAAAGTGGTTCCGGGGGCGAAGAAAGTAAAGAGCTCCCACGTGAAGGGGGAGAGTTCTTTTGTCGCGGAAAAACAGCCGGAAATGACTGTGCTGGAAAGAGCGATCGAGGATACGGGATACAGCGTGCTCTCAGTATCTGCGGCGCCCTTTGAGAAAAAGCGTTTCGGTCTGTTCTGAAAAAAAATATTAAAAGGAGATACAAAGAATGATGAAACTGGTTTTGATCCGTCATGGAGAAAGTGAGTGGAACAAGCTCAATCTGTTTACCGGGTGGACAGATGTGGACTTAAGCGAGAAAGGAAGAGAAGAAGCGAAAGCTGCCGGTCAGATGCTTCTTGCCGAGGGGTATGATTTCGATATCTGCTTCACCTCGTATCTGAAGCGTGCGATCCATACACTGAATATCGCGCTGGATGAGATGGACAGAGCGTGGCTCCCGGTCGTAAAGTCTTGGAAACTGAATGAGCGCCACTATGGTGCACTGCAGGGTCTGAATAAGTCCGAGACTGCTGAAAAGTACGGCGAAGAGCAGGTAAAGATCTGGAGACGCTCTTTTGACGTGAAACCGCCGGAACTCTCTGACGACGATGAGCGTTCCGCGACAAAACAGGCCATGTTCCGCGATGTGGATCCTGCACTTCTTCCGAAGAATGAAAGCCTGGAAACCACGATCGAGCGAGTGATCCCGTATTTCGAAGAAGTGATCAAGCCGGAAATGAAGGCAGGGAAGCGTGTAGTTATTGCAGCTCATGGTAACTCCCTTCGTGCTCTGGTAAAGTATTTCGATAACCTGTCATCGGAGGAGATCATCGGTGTGAATATCCCGACGGCGGTCCCGCTGGTCTATGAATTCGATGATGACTTCCATGTGCTGAATCACTATTATCTCGGAGATCAGGAAGCGCTGAAAGCGAAGATGGAAGCGGTAGCTAATCAGGGTAAAAAATCGTAAATTCGGACTTGACAGACTTCCTCTCATGATGCATGATTATGTAGGTTATCACTGATAGCTAACATTGATCGCAAAAAGAAAGGAAGTCTGTTTTCATGCCGAGAGACAAGTCTATAAGCCATGGAAAAGTGAATCAGGCCATCAAGGATGAGTTCCTTGAGAAGGGGTATGAAGCAGCTTCGATCCGCAGTATCGGTGCCCGCGCAGGTATGACCTCTGCCGGACTATACAGACACTATGAGGATAAGGCGGCTATGTTTGATGCGATCGTTTCTCCGCTGGTCCATGAGATCCGGGACTGGACAGAGAGACATATCCGCCAGAAGTATGAGATGGCCGTGAGAAACAGAGACGGTGGCGGACTTTTCGGGGAAACGATCATGGATCTGATCAAGTCGGTGATCCTCCCGAGAAAAGAAGAGTTCCGACTGCTTCTGAATGGCTCCAAGGGTACGAGATATGAGAGTTTCGTACATGATTTTGTGAAAGAAAACCAGAAAGAATATATGCGTGCTCTCGAATTCTTCCGTGAAAAAGGGTATGCGGTGCGTGATGTGAGCGAAGGAGAGGTACATATGCTTCTTTCCGCATATCTGACCGCATGTTTCGAGCCGATCGTTCACGAAGATGACGATGAAAAGATCCTAAGGTACCTGGATACGCTGGAGGATTTCTTCATGCCGGGATGGCTGAAGATCATGGGAATGAATTAGAAGAGAGCCGCAAGGCTCTTTTTTAATATATAAGTTATCGATCAGCGGTTAGCGATAGCTAACCGACAAGAAGGAGTGATTGAATTTGGCAAAAGTGGAAAAGTATGATCACATGAAGCTCATACGGAATTATGCCGGAGGGCATAAGAATCTGATCCTGCTGGGAAGATTTCTGGCAGCGGTCAGCGCTGTGATGTCGCTGATCCCGTTTTATGAACTGTGGCGGATCATTAAGATCGCGGTGGAAGGACAGGATCCGGACCTGATCAAAGGACATGCATGGATCGCAGTAGGTGTAACCGTCGGCGCGCTTCTGGTCTATATACTGGCCCTCCTGTGTACGCATATCGCGGCATTCCGCGTGCAGGCGAACATGCGTAGTTCCCTGATGAGACGGATCATTACCCTGCCGCTCGGAGTTTTTGACGAGGATGGCACCGGAAAGATCCGCCGTATCGTGAATGATTCCACAGCGGCTACAGAAACATATATCGCGCATAATCTTGCAGATAAGACTGTGGCGGCCATTACCCCTGTCGGTCTGGTCGTTCTGGTAATGGCCTTTAACTGGAAGATCGGACTGATCTGTGTTATTCCTGCGATCATCGGATTTTGCTGCATGATGAAAATGATGGGGAAAAACATGCAGGAGAAAATGAAGGAGTACCAGAACGCGCTTGAAGTCATGAGCAGTGAAGCGACAGAATATGTGCGCGGTGTCCCGGTCGTCAAGACCTTCGGGCAGACGGTCCATTCCTTTGCACGCTTTAAGTCATCTATCGACGGGTTCGGAAAATGGTCCACGGATTATACGCTTATGCTCCGTATGCCGATGATCGCATTCATGACATGTATCAATGCGATCTTCCTGGCACTGGTTATCGCAGCTTTCCTGATCACGGGGGATGGTGTTTCAAGCGGAGATATCCTGAATATTATGTACTACATTATCGTTACGCCGCTGATCACTGTGTCTCTGACGAAAGTCGCTTATTCCGGTGAAGCGGAGATGACTTTGATCGATGCGCTCAAGCGTGTGGACCAGATCATGGAGATAGAGCAGCTTCCGGAAAATAAGTCTGATCTGTCTCCCAAAGACAGCAGTGTGCAGCTCGAACACGTCAGTTACCGCTATAAAGATGCGACCAGAGACGCTGTCTCGGATGTGACACTATCGATCCGGCCGGGTGAGCATGTGGCGCTGGTCGGGCCTTCCGGATCCGGAAAAACAACTCTTGCGGAGCTTCTGGTCCGTTTCTTTGATGTTTCCGAAGGAAAGATCGATATCGGCGGAGTTGACATCAAGAATATGTCTTCTTCAGAACTGATGAAGCAGGTATCCTTCGTATTTCAGGACAGCCGTCTGATCAAGACCTCGATCCTGGAAAATGTCCGGATGGGAAGACCTTCCGCGTCAGAAGAAGAGGTGCTGGCTGCTCTTGAAAAAGCACAGTGCATGGACATTATCGACAAACTCCCGAACGGGATCCATACGATCCTTGGAGAAAAGGGAACGTATCTTTCCGGCGGTGAACAGCAGCGAATCACCATTGCCCGTGCCGTCCTGAAAGATGCACCAATACTGATCCTCGATGAGGCGACGGCGTTTGCAGACCCGGATAATGAGACGAAAGTACAGGCTGCATTCTCGGAGATGGCGAAGGAAAAAACGGTGATCATGATCGCACATCGTCTGAGTACGGTGGCAGATGCCGACCGGATCTTCGTTCTGTCGGATGGAAAACTGGAAGAACAGGGATCCCACGATGATCTCATGCGGCAGAATGGCCTTTATAGACGCATGTTTGACGAATACAGCCGTTCGATCGAGTGGAAGGTAGGTGTTTGAAAATGATAAAGAAACTGATGCACAAATATGCGCTCTCAGAGCAAGGCGCAAAAGATATGGTGAAGGCCTGTCTTTTCTGTACACTGACAAATCTCTGCCTGATGATGCCGTCCGGCGTACTTTATATGCTGATTAAGGACCTTCTGGAGGATAATCTCAGCAGGAGCAGGATCGGGATCTATCTGATCGTAAGTGCCGTCATTTTAGCCTTGATTGCTTTCACGAATTTCCTGCAGTATAATGCCACCTTCTTATCTACTTATCGTGAAAGTGGCGTAAGACGAACAGCGATTGCCGAGAGATTAAGAAAACTTCCTCTTTCTTATTTCGGGAAGAAGAATATCGCTGATCTGACGACCAATATTATGGGTGACTGTGCTTCTATCGAAACGGCTTCCAGCCACTGGATCCCGGAACTGATCGGCGCTATTATATCTACCAGCCTGGTCGGTATCAGCCTTTTCTTCTTCTTTGACTGGCGGATGGCGCTTTCCAGTTTCTGGGTGATCCCGGTTGCTTTCCTGATCGTGATCAGCTGTTCCGGTGCAGAGAAAAGGGCGGTGAGAAAAAATACAGCCATCAAGATGGATATGGCGGATGGGATCCAGGAATGTCTGGAGTCGATCCGTGACCTTCGTGCCAACAATGCACAGGATAAATACATGGATGGGCTGGAAAAGAAGATCCGAAGAGTAGAGAAGATGGCTCTTTTTACAGAACTTAAGATGGCTGTATATGTGAACTCCGCTGCAATCATCTTAAAGATCGGTATCGGAACGACTGCACTGGTCGGCGGCGCACTCTTCGCGGATGGATCTATCTCTATTCTCACATTCTTCATGTTCCTTATGCTGGTGTCCCGTCTTTATGATCCGATGCAGATCACGCTTCAGAACTTTGCGGCGATCATCGCTACGGGGATCCAGTGTGAACGCCTTGATGAAGTCCTGTCGCATGAGATCCAGACCGGGTCGGATAAGATGACCAATTCCGGATATGATATAACATTTGACCATGTCGGATTTCAATATTCCGATGATACGATGGTCCTTAAAGATGTAAGCTTTACTGCAAGACAAGGTGAGGTTACAGCCCTGATCGGCCCTTCCGGCGGAGGAAAGACGACGATCTCACGTCTGGCGGCCCGTTTCTGGGATCCTACAGAAGGTAGAATCACTCTTGGAGGAACCGATATCTCCGGGATCGATCCCGAGACTCTCCTTCAGAATTACTCTATCGTGTTCCAGGACGTAACACTTTTTAACAACAGCGTAATGGAAAACATCCGTATCGGTAAGGCCGGAGCAACGGATGAGGAAGTTATCGAAGCCGCTAAAATGGCAAACTGCGAGGAATTCGTTTCACTTCTTCCGGAAGGATACAGCACCAGGATCGGAGAGAATGGAAGCGAGCTTTCCGGAGGTGAACGTCAGCGGATCTCGATTGCAAGAGCTTTTCTGAAGGATGCACCGATCATTCTTCTCGATGAAGCGACAGCATCTCTTGACGCGGAAAATGAGACAGTGATTCAGGAAGCGCTTTCCCGACTGATCAGGAATAAGACCGTAATGATCATCGCCCACCGTATGCGTACGATCGCAAATGCGGATCACATCGTTGTACTAAAGGACGGTGTCGTCGCGGAAGAAGGCACCCCTTCAGAATTGATGGAAAAAGATAGTCTCTACCGTCATATGACAGAGCAGCAGATGCTCGCACAGAATTGGAAGATGGAGTAATGAGTAAAGAAAGAAAAAGTATGATCAGCACGGAAGAACTGTATCAGTATATGGATGGCGCGGCCGGATTTCCCGAGGAGATCGGCACGGCGAAGATCCGGAGGGAAAAGTCAAGAAATGATGTCCTGTACTACCGCTGGGATCTGTCCTTTACCCAGGATACGGACGCAAAGAAATGTGATAATGCAGGGATGGATGAGGTGCAGATCATATTCAATCTGAACCAGAATATCGAGTGGCAGGTGGGAGAGGATCCCGCCTCGCCGCGCTTCCAGAAGGTGATCATGAACCGTGGGGAGGTGTGTATCTACAGGAATGATAACATCGGCACCTCTATGTTTTACCCGAGCGGGCGGCATTATCAGTTCCGAAGCCTGCAGATGAAAACACCGCGTTTTTCAGAACTTCTTCACATGCTGTTTCCGAAGGAAGAGAGTGATCAGATCGAGAAGATGGTTTTTTCGCGGGTAATGAAAACGCGGATCACTCCGGAGATGTTCAGGATCTTATCCGAGATCGACAGCGCCGACCGGTATGCGGAGTTTAAAGATGTCTATCTGGAAACAAAGATGATCGAGCTGACGGCACAGGTGCTTTTCGGTATTGTTAACGGAGAGAATGCGAACGTGAAAAAGGATATATATATCGATCCTCAGGATCGTCTTTCGATCGAGCATCTTCGGGAGAAGATCCAGCTGGTCCCGTATGATGACTACAGCGCACCAAAGATCGCAAAGTCGCTGGCCATGAGTCTTAGTAAGCTCAACCGGCTGTTCCGGATGATGTATGATACATCCCTTCATGCCTATGTGCAGGAGATGCGTCTGGAGTATGCGGCATCCCTTCTTTGCGAAACCCGGATGAATGTTTCTGAAGCGGCGGCGCGTGCAGGGTATAACAATATGAGTTATTTTTCCAAGTCCTTCCGGGAACGTTACGGAATGAGTCCCAAAGAATACCGTGAGCGAAAAGTGTTAGAAAACGATTTGTAAATGGTGGAATCGGATATAGAAATGAGTATAATCCACATAGTTAGCAAATGCTAACCATGTGGATTTTCTTATTAGGAAAGGACGAGCGTATGTTTAAGAAAGTTGCTCCCTATATCGGGAAATATAAGAAGTACACGATCTGGGCCGTGATCTGTATGAGTCTGGGCATTATTGCGAATGTACTTCCGTTTTTCTTTATGTATCAGATCATTTCTCCGCTGATCCGCGGGGAATCCATCAGCACATCCTATATTCTTTACCGGGTCGCTGCAGTTGCTGTCTGTAAGATCCTCTTTGCGGTCTTATACACGCAGGGCCTGTCATTTTCACATTATAGTGCCTATCACACGCTGAAAAATCTTCGTGTGTCTCTTCAGGGCAAACTGGAAAAACAGCCTCTCGGTCATATCCAGGATATGGGAACCGGACGGATCAAGAAAGTGTTTACAGATGATATCGATCAGATAGAACTTCTTCTGGCTCATGCGATCCCGGAAGGAATCGCCAATATAGCGATCCCGATCGTGATACTTGTTTTAATGTTTGTCGCAGACTGGAGACTGGGGCTTCTTTCCCTGGTTCCGCTTGTCGTCGGAATGCTTGCCATGGGAATGATGATGAAGGCCGGCATGACGATGATGAACGACTATTATGCTTCGGCAACGAAAATGAACAACACGATCATCGAATACGTCAATGGTATGGAAG
>JAEEGJ010023168.1_pt1 | contig 13070 bp, 6 predicted proteins | sample 8958761 | NCBI WGS metagenome assembly JAEEGJ01 (sample SAMN16246546, study PRJNA631951) | gut metagenome | biome: gut microbiome; feature: rumen; material: RS-attached | host: Bos | place: Iran: Karaj | collected 2018-10
TTTCTTGATGCCCAGAGAATAGACGATTATCTGAAATATGGAAAAGAAGCAGACGGATATAATGAAACACTGCAGCAGTTTACAAGAATACTGAAAAGCTTTGACGATATTACTTATCTTTATGTCTTGCGAATTGAAGAAAATGGCTGTCGTTTTATTTTTGATACCGATGAAAAAGCCCCCTATTCACCGGGAGAGCTTGTTTCTTTTGATAAAGAGTTCGGGCAGTATCTTCCGGAACTTTTTGAAGGAAAAGAAATTGCTCCTGTAGAGTCCGATAATATTTTTGGCTGGCTGCTTAGTATTTACAAACCGGTTGCAAATGAAGATGGAAAAACTGTCTGTTATATTGGCGCCGATGTTTCTATGAGATATGTTGCCGGCTATACAGGAGTCTTCATCATAAAAGTTTTCCTTATTATGGCAGGCTTCTTTATTCTTATTATTTCCTACACAATCTGGTCAATTGGAAATAATATGTCTTTCCCAATCAGCGCAATTGCTGCCTGCGTAGACCGCTTCTCAGATTCTGCCGAGGATCAGAAAACTCTTGAAGAAAATGTAAAGATTATCCGTTCGCTTAATATTCAAAGCGGAGACGAAATACAAAAACTCTACGATGCAATCTGCCGTATGACCCTGAGCCAGACAGAACAGATCCGCGATATCCGCAGACTTTCTGAATCTACCCTGACAATGCAGGACGGCCTTATTATTACAATGGCAGATATGGTTGAAAACCGCGACTCAGATACCGGTGCGCATGTTCAGAAAACTTCTGCCTACGTAAAGATTATTGTAGAAGGTCTTAAGAAAAAAGGTTATTACCCTCAGAAAATCACACCAAAATTTATGTCTGATGTTGTGCGTTCTGCGCCACTTCACGATGTTGGAAAAATTAACATTTCGGACAGTGTTTTGAATAAACCTGGAAAACTTACCGACGAAGAATTTGCAATCATGAAAACTCATACAACCGCCGGTAAGGAGATTCTCGAAAAGGCCATCTCTACAGTTCAGGGCGAAAACTATCTTAAGGAAGCCCGCAACATGGCAGCTTATCATCATGAGCGCTGGGATGGCAAGGGCTATCCGGAAGGTCTGCATGGCGAAGTGATTCCTCTTTCTGCCCGTATTATGGCGGTTGCAGATGTATTTGATGCCCTGGCATCTCCTCGTGTTTATAAGCCAGCCTTCCCGTTAGAAAAGGCACTTGCAATTTTGCAGGAGGGAAGTGGTACTCAGTTTGACCCTAAATGTGTAGAAGTCTTTATGGAGTCTCTTCCTGAAGTAAAGATGATTCTTAAGAAATATCAGGGAGGGGACTTTGAAAACTAATTTCTTCTTCAGGCATAGAGGCAGCGCTCTTAAATGCCTTTTATCCGCTGCAACTTTAATTCTTCTTTCACTTCCTGCTTTTTCTCAGGGCGGCGGATATGCCGTTACCAGACAGTTCGCCGATGTCGGTTATACAAGTTTTATTTATGATGCAACAAACGGGCTGCCTACTTCAGATGCAAATTATCTGTTAGGAGCTTCTAACGGAACTCTCTGGATTGGCGGCTACAGCGGAATTATCCGCTTTGACGGAAATAACTTTGACCGTCTTCCTACAACAAACGGTCTTACAAGTGGTCGTGCTTTTTTTGAAGACAGTAAAGGCCGCATCTGGGTTGGTACAAATGATAACGGTGCAGCTGTAATAGATGGTGAAGAAATTGTTCAGTACACCTATAAGGATGGAATGCCTTCATCTTCAATAAGAAATTTTGCAGAGGACAAGGAAGGAAATATTTTTATTGCAACAACTGCAGGGCTTGCCTTTGTAAAAGCAAACGGACTTTTATATCAACTTTCTGATTCCCTGCTGAATACCGAACGCGTCTTAAAGCTGGATGCAGATTCAGCCGGAACTATATATGGACAGACAACAAACGGAATTGTTTTTTCAATCAAAAACAGGAATATCTCAGAACTTTATACAAGCGCAGAGCTTGAAATGCCGCCAATTACGACTTTTCTGGCAGATCCTCTTAATGAAGGAAAGGTTTATCTCTGCTGCGAAGGCGGAGTAATTTATTACGGCGACTTTGGAAAGAAAAGCTCTGAATTGCAGAAAATCGATATCTCTCCGATAAAAACTGCTCAATGGATTTCTTACGATTGTTTCAGAGTCTGGATCTGTTCAAGAAATCAGATAGGTTATCTCGATCCATATAACAAACTCAAATTAGTTTCTAATCTCCCTATGAACGGTTCTATAGAAATGCTTACTTCTGATTACCAGGGAAATATCTGGGCCTGTTCTTCTACTCAGGGGGTAATGAAAATTGTTGCCAATAACTTTGTAAATGTTACAGAGGAGGCAGGTCTTCCAAATATAACTGTGAATACAACCTGCCTTCATAATGGTCGTATATATATTGGTACAGAAAGAGGCCTCCAGATTGTAGATAAGAGTAACCGGTCTATACAAGATGAGCTTACAGAATATCTGGGCGATTCTCGTATACGCTGTATTGTTGAAGATAAAGATAAGAATTTATGGGTTGGCTGTTATACAAATAATAAAGGTCTTGTCTGCCAGAGTCCGGATGGAAAGATTACTTCTTTTACAACAAAGGAAGGAATGGCAGATAATAAAATCAGATGTATAAAAATAGCAAAAGATAATTCAATTCTTTGCGGAACTAACGACGGCTTTTCTATTATCAAAGATCAAAAGGTGATTCGCTCAATTGCCAAAAACGACATTATTAAGAACTCAGTTATTCTTACTGTTGAAGAAAGCCTGGATGGTAAAATATATCTTGGGACAGACGGCGATGGAATTTATGTCATTGCCGGAGATGTCATTCAAAGATACGGACGCGATGACGGACTTACAAGTGATGTTGTAATGCGCATCAAGGAAGATAAAAAACATAATGTGGTTTGGTTAGTTACTTCTAACTCAATTCAGTATTTGAGGGGTGGTAGAGTAAAGTCTATAAATACTTTCCCATACAACAACAATTATGACCTTTATCTTAATGCCAGCGATGAAATGTGGGTGCTTGCTTCCTGCGGTATTTATACTGTTAATGTAGATGATCTGCTTTGTAATAGTGTCAGTGATTACAAACTCTACACAATTGCAAACGGACTTCCTAGTTCAGTTACAAGCAATTCTTACTCCGCCCTTGATGAAAACGGAAACCTTTATATTTCCTGCCGCGAAGGGGTTTCCTTTGTAAATATCAATCATTATTTTGAACAGAAAATCAAAGTTAAAACAGGCATTAATTCGATTTATTGTGGTAATCAGAAAATCCTGCCTACGGAAAACGGCACCTATATTATTCCGGCTACTGATGACCGTATTAAAATTACGGCTTCTGTAATGGATTACTCTATGGCAAATCCTCCTGTAAGGGTTTACCTGGAAGGTGCAAAAGATCAGGGAATAACAGTAAACCGTAATGAGCTTACATCTCTTGAATATACAAATCTTTCTTACGGCTATTATACCTTCCATATTCAGGTCTTGAGTCAGAATAGAAATGATATCCTTTTGGACGATACAGTTTCTATTATAAAGCGCTTTAAGATTACAGAGCTTATGGAGTTTAAGTTTATTATCATTACACTCCTGATCCTTGCAGCCGGCTTTATTGTATGGCGTGTAATGAAGTCTACCGTAATCTTGAATCAGTACAGACAGCTGCAGAGTGCAAAGGATGAAGCAGAAAGAGCTAACAAGACAAAAAGCCGCTTCCTTTCAAACATGTCTAAGGAAATCATAACTCCTATTAATACAGTTATGGGTATGAACGAGATGATTCTTCGAGAGGACGCTAAGGATGTTCCAAAGAATTATCGTTCAGCAATCATGAGTTATGGTATGAATGTTCATGAGGCTGCCGAATCTCTTTTGACTCTCGTAAATGATTTGCTCGAAATATCCCGCATTGAATCCGGCAAAATAAATGTTCGCGAAACTGAATATGATGTACAGAACCTTTTACGTTCAGTAATCATTCCTGCCCGCCAGAAAAACTTTACAAAGGGGTTGAACTTAACGGTTGATATTGATCAGATGATTCCGACCCGTCTGTATGGAGATGTTGGAAAAATCAAACAGATTCTTTTGAACCTTCTTATGAATGCGATTAAGTATACAGAGGTTGGAGGAATTGATTTTAAGATTTCCATGGAAGGGCGCACAAATGATACCTGCGATCTTTGCATTCGTGTAAAAGATACTGGTGGTGGAATGTCTCCAGAAATTATTGAAACTATTTTTGATGCTTATGGCGCTTTTGAAAAAGATTCAAAAGAACTGAATCTGAAAACCGGACTTGGTCTTGATATTTCAAGACGCTTTGCAGAACTTATGGGCGGCGTGCTTGTATGTACCAGCGAGGTTGGAAAAGGCTCTACCTTTATTTTTACTCTTACTCAAAAAATCATAGATCCAAAACCGATCGGAATCTTTGTTGAATCAGAAGAAGCTGTCCAGAGGGGAACTTATATACCAGAGTTTATTGCCCCTGATGCAGATGTAATGGTAGCCAGTGAAAATCTTGATAACCTTAATGTGCTTGATAATCTTCTAAAAGCAACCAAGGTGTTTGTAACCCGAGCTTACAGCCGCCAGGAATTTATAGATAAGGTTCGCGACAATTCATTCAATATTGCCTTTATAGATGAACTGCTTTTTGAAGATGATGACAATAAGGTTGAAGAATTCATTACTAAGATAAAAGCTTTGAATAAAGAACTTCCGGTTTACATTATTACAGAAAACTCTTCTGTCGACGAAGCATACTATAAAGAGAAGGGCTTCTTTGGAACTATTTCTCTTCCTGTTGATCCGGTGCTTCTTGAGAAAACCATTATGGGACACCTGCCTGAAGAGATGATGGAAAATCCGGAAAAGAAATAAAAGCGGAGGAAGTTGATGTTTGATTTTATTCGTGATCATCAGATGAATATTATGCTCTGTCTTTGTGCGGTTTGTGCCACTATGACCGTCATGCTTTTTCTGACTAAATTTCTTAGCACCCGACGCAAGTGGATATTGATTTGCATGGAGATTATAGCAACCTTCCTGCTTTTCTTTGACAGAATGGCCTATATATATTCGGGAAATACCAGTGCAGCCGGATATATAATGGTAAGGCTTTCCAATTTTATGGTTTTCTTTTTGACCAGCTCTACCGTTCTGGTTTTTGATTTTTATCTTGTTGATTTGCTCTTAAATGAAGGAAAACTTTCTAAGGTTCCTAAACGTCTTATGTTCGCCGGCTTTACCGCTTCTGCGGGAATGATGCTTGCAATCGTTTCGGCTTTTACAGATTTTTATTATTATTTTGATTATCAGAATGTTTATCATCGGGGACCAGGTTTTCTTATTGCCTATCTGGTTCCTGTAATTTGTCCTCTTGTTCAATATACAGCCATAATCAAATATAGGAAGAGCTTCAGTAAATTTATTTCTACTGCTGTTGCTCTTTATATCTTTCTGCCAATTCTTACAGGAATCATTCAGATTTTTACATACGGAATCTCCATTGTTAATATGACAATGGTTCTGGTTTCTGTTTCTCTATATTTCTTCTCTTATCTTGATGTAAATGCTGCGGTAGAAAAAGCACACGAAATTGAGATTCAGTCTTTTAAAACTGAACAGGCAAGAATGAAGAGCGTTTTTTTGCAGGCTGCTCAGGCTATGGCCAGTCTTCTGGAACAGGGAAATAAAGTTTCCAAGGGCTTTGCTGAAAGGGTAGCTCTTACTGCAAGAGACCTTGCTAAAAAAGCCGGCAAAGGCGAAGACGACTGCGATAAGGTTTTTTATGCGGCTTATTCTTGCGATGCCGGGGAAGAAGCTCTTTCCTATATAAAGACTTTCCCTTACTTATATGAGACAGCTAAGTTTGTCGGCAAAGATTATGATGAAAGCCTGCCGGAATATTCAAGAATAATCACAATTGCAAAAGACTATGTAAAAATGATTAATGATCCGAATATTCCTCCTTTCTTTGTCCGCGATTATTTTATACGTGAAGCAGGAAGAAAATATGATCCGCTTTATGCAAAGTATGTTGTAGAACTTTTAGACAGCGAAACAAATAAGGGGACTTTCGAAAAAGCTGCTGAAGAAATGAAAACAGAACTTGTTTGTCATAAGTACAGGGAAGATGTTACTTCCGGTATTCCTGTTTTACAGAACCTTTCTGATATAACTTTTAATTCTACTGCTCTCGAGGCAGCTGAAGGGGCATCTTCTAAATTTGCCCTTCCATCAATTATTCTTTTTGATTCTTCAGATCAGATGGTTCAGAAAACTCCGGAAACAATTGAATCGCACAGATATATTGAATATTGCGAAGTCTGGTTCGACGGTCACTTTATCTCTACTGGCGTTAGAAATATGGAAATTCGAAATATTTCTGAATCAGCAGGGCAGAAGTCTGATGGATTGGCTACCTATAAAATTACCGCCAGTCGTTTTGAAGATCATATCCTTTTGAAAATGTATGGACCGGAAAAATCCTTTGATTTGATTATTGCCCTGGCCAGTGCTTCTAAATCAGCCTTTATTGGAATTACCGGAGAAAATGTTCATATTCAGAATATAAAGATTGAACAGACAAATCAGCTTACTGCAGAAAACGATATTCCACGCATAGCAGAAAAGCTTAGTTATATTAATCGTATTGAGTCTGATATTCCAAATGTTCAGATTGTTAAGCCTCTTGCCGTCTTTACAAAGGGAATTGAAGTAAAAAATAATATGAAGATTTATTTCCATGCCCAGAGTCTGCCGGATGCAAATCTTGTATGGCATTGTCCTTATGTCATTTTGTACTATTCTGATGATGGAAAGGTTTACGGTAAAAACTATCGAGAATATGCCATGGTTAAGTTTGATGGTGAAGAAAACGGTTCAAATGAAAATGCAGAAAACTCATTTATGATGAAAAAGACTGAAAACTTTACAAACTGGGAAGAGTGGGAAGCGCTTAGTAAAGCCGGTTATGAAAGCCAGGTTGAGTTTATAAAAAACGGTAATGAAGTTACCTTTATAACTCAGAATAAGGGAATCTATATTCAGAACACGACTAAGGTTAAAAATGGAAATAAGGATATTTTCGTAGCCTTTAGCGGTGACCAGGTGGCACTTACTGATATAAGAATCCGCTGATTTTTGCAAACTTGAAGAAAATGCATAAAAAGTGTATATTTATACATTATGAAAGAACGACAGTCTCGCCTTAAGGCTATTAAGAATCTTATCAAAAATAATACTATCGAAAGTCAGGATGATCTGCTTTCCCTGCTCACAAAGGAAGGCTATGAGGTTACTCAGGCAACTCTGAGCCGCGACCTTAAGCTTTTGAAGGTAGGCAAGGTACCTGATGGTCAGAACGGCTACAAGTATGCCCTGCCTGGTGAAGATGAAAACGGCGAGAGCGAGGCTATTTACGTTCAGGATTTTCTGCGCGGCTATGTAAGCATCGATTTTTCTGGAAACATTGTTGTAATCAAAACCTTCCCGGGCCACGCAAATACTGTCTGCAATGCACTCGATAACCTCAACATGGATGAAGTTCTCGGTACCGTAGCCGGCGACAACTGTATGTTTGCCTGCCTCCGCGAAGGCGTAACAGGCGACGAGTTCATGGAGAAGCTGAAAAAGCATATACCCGGTATTGAGGATTAACGATTTTTGAGGTAAAGTTACCTCATGCAATTTACAAGTACACGTAACAATAATTTAACGGTGAGTTTTTCTCAGGCTGTACAGGATTGTATTCCTGACGATGGCGGCGTTTTTGTGCCTTCTTCTATCGAAGATATGCGTCGCTGGATTTATTATATTGATGAAACTACACCTTTTGCTTCTATTGCGGGCTCTTTAACTTCGGCTTTAATGCACGAAGAATTTTCTCCAATTATTTGTGAAACTATTGCCACTGCCGCTTTCCCTACTGAGCCTGTTGTGCGCCAGCTGGACGGCAGTCTTTTTATGCTGGAAATGTATCATGGTTTCCTCGGTTGTCACCGCGACTATGGTGTTTCTTACCTGGTTTCATATCTCGAAACAACCCTGCAGCTCAAGGGTGGAAAGGCTGTTTTTGTTGACTTTACACATGGCGGCCTTGGAGCCTTGATGTCCCGTATTTTGAAGGGCAAGAAAAACATTAAGGCTGTTCTGGTGTATAAAAAGGGAACAGTCCGCGGTCTTGATCCTGAAAGCCTTGCCTGGAACGGTGGAAATATTTACCCGGTAGAAATGGAAGGAAGTGAGGCTGAAATTAAGGCTGCAATTTCCGAAGTTTTTGCAGACCGTGCCTTTGTTCAAAACAATGGTTTGACTGTTGCCAATACAACAAATGTCTGCCGTCTTCTTGGTCAGATTTTCTTCTTCCCATATTCTTTTGCACAGGTTAAGAATAAGTTTAACGGCGAATTCTATTATGCAATGGGTGCCGGAAATTACGGTTCTCTGATTGCAGGTCTTTATAGCTGGAGATTTGCTCTTCCTGTAAACGGTTTCTATGTGCCATCGACAGCAGCTCTCGCGCGAAGTGCAAGTGGTGCTCCGGTTGTTCTTGATTCAATTGTAGAACTGGAAAAGCGTGGCGAAACAAATCCTGCGGTTCCTGCTAACCTTGAACGCCTTGAATCCTTCTTCGGTAAGAACGCAATGATGATGCGTAACTTCATTTATCCTTGTGATGTAAGCGAGGCCCAGCGTGATGCTGCTGCCAAAGAGCTTTATATGAAGTACGGCATTTTTGCAGATAAAGATACAGCAAACGCCTTTGCGGTTGTAAAAGAAAACTGCAGCGAAGTCTTCGACGAGGACGGCGCTTTTATCTTTACAGCCTACAATCATCCATCTCTTTCCTCTGATTACTGCCGCCACGTAATTGGCGAAGCACCAGAAATGCCGGAAGAAATCAAGGCAAGCTTTGCCCCTTTTGAAGAAAAGCTTCCTCTTATAACCGGTTCTGCAGATATCAGAAAGATTGTTGAAGGCCTCTGGAAGTATTAGCAAGCCGGGGCAGCCTTTTTTATATTATAAATCCATTTTAAATGCTTAATATACTTTGGCAAAATGCTTCTGAGCTCTTCTGTAGTCTGATTGTTTGGATTTAGTGAAACTGCAGTTTCCATAATGTCTGTCATGACGATAGGGAGTCTGCCGAAAATCTCAAGAGTTTCTTTTTCTGAATACTGTCTGTGAGCAAGCGGCGGTTTGTGGGACGCGAGGATGTTTGCAGGATAAAACTTACATGGCTTGAATACAGTTTTTCCATCTTTGTCTTTTGAACCGCAGGCTCCGAAAAATCTGCAGATGAAGGGACGTCCTCCGTAAATTGTACAATGATATTCTTTGTTTTCATCCCAGAAAGGACAGCCTTTATTTTCCGGGAAAGGAAAGTCTCCCTCGAGAATCTTATCTGCAACTTCGCTTTGATTTTCTATAATCCAGGCAGCCATAAAAAGTGCTTCACAATCTAAAAGGTCAGGTTCAAAATTTCTGCAGCATTCACCACAGCCCTCAGGACAGGTAAAGCCGGATTCTTTGTACCATTCAGCTTGAGTATTGGCTATGGAAGCATAAAGCTCCTGTGTTTGTTTTAAGATTTCTTCTTCGCGGGTGTCTGATAACACTTTTATAATATTATAAAGTTCGTCATTGTCTGATATCATAATAATCTCATAAAAAAAGGCGCCCATTCCATTTGAAGACAATAATGCCATCAAATCGAATGAGCGCCTTTGCTCAATAAATATTGAAGTATTCTATAATTCTGAAAATCAGCTGTCAATCAGTATAACGATAATTTTTTTGCATTTTCACCTATGCATGTTATAATTAACAAGTTGTGACTTCTTGAGCTTTAGACTCATTTTTTATCAGGTAGCTTATGAACGAGTATTCAAGTGCGGATCATCTTCGTCCTGTCGTATATGTAGATCCGGAAAAATGTTGTAATTGTCATCGCTGTATCAGTGTTTGTCCCGTTAAGATGTGTAACAATGGTTCTGGAGACCATGTATCTGTCAATCATGATTTATGTATTGGCTGCGGAACCTGTATAGAGGCCTGTGTTCATGGTGCAAGGTCGGGAATAGATGATACACAAGACTTTTTCTACGACCTTAAATCTGGAACTCCAATGGTTGCCATAGTTGCGCCTGCAGTCGCTGTAAATTTTGCCGGCAAAGATCTTGAATTGAACGGCTGGCTTAAGTCTCTTGGTGTAAAGGCTGTTTTTGATGTTGGTTTTGGTGCGGAGCTTACAACTAAAAGCTATGTGGAAGAACTTAAAAGAGATGATCCGCCAATTATGATTTCGCAGCCCTGCCCGGCACTTGTCAGTTTTGTTGAAATCTATAATCCAAACTTAATTCCATATCTGGCCAAGGCAGACAGCCCGATGGCCCATACTGTTGAATGTATCCGTCATTTCTATCCTCAATACAATGACTGTAAAATAGCAGTTGTTTCGCCATGTTATGCCAAGCGGCGTGAGTTCGATGAGAACGGCCGGGGAGATTATAATGTTACGATGAAGAGTCTGGACCACTGGATTAAGTCCAATGGAATTGATCTTTCAAAATATCCAAAGGTTCCTTATGAAAATCCTCTGGCAGAGCGTGGCGTTTTGTATTCAACTCCGGGTGGACTTATGCGTACTGCAGAAAGATTTGTTCCTGGTATTTCTTCTGTGACACGAAAGATTGAAGGGCAGCCTGCCGTATTTGAATATCTGGATGGTCTTGATAAATTGCTGTCTTCCGGCGGCAAGCCGCACTGCAAACTTGTAGACTGTCTCAACTGTGAAAAGGGCTGTAACAGAGGTGGAGGAACTCCGGTAAATGATCTTCCTCTGGATGAGTCAGAAGCTCTGGTTGAACAGAGAGCCATTGAGCGACGAAGGGAGTGGAAAACTGCCGGCCGAAAGCCTGGACTTTTAGCGCTCAAAAAACTTGAGAGAACTGTCAATGCATACTGGAAGCCTGGTATCTATAACCGAAAGTATCATGACCGCAGTGAAGCAGCCAGAAAATTTATTAAGATTCCAAATAACGAAGAACTGCAGCAGATTTACTACAGCATGGAAAAGCATTCAAAGGCAGATCTTTATGATTGCTGTGCCTGTGGTTATAACGGCTGTAAGCAGATGGCCATTGCAATTTTTAATGGTCTCAACCGCAGGGAAAACTGTCATCACTATGTTCAGAATCTTGCTAATCAGGATCATGAGAAAGAAATCCGCGAGGCAGTTAATAGTATTACCGAGGCTGTTCGTTCCGGAAGTGAAGCCCTCAAGAGTAATGTTCATGACCTTCAGGAAATAAGAAATATGAATACACTGACCACCGAAGGTATTAAAGCCCTGAATAAAAAGATTGATGGTATCTGGGATATTGTTGGTATAATCAACAGTGTTGCTGACCAGACAAAAATCATTGCCTTTAATGCGGAGCTCGAAGCTTCAAGTTCCGGTGAAGCGGGAAAGAACTTCCATATTGTTGCAACAGAAATCCGCCGTCTTTCGGATACAATCATCGACAGTATCAAAGAGATTAAGAACAATATTGATGAGATACAGCTGGCATCAGACCGGCTCATTCTGGATAGTGAGAAGGGTACAAAACAGATTGATATAAGCTGCGAGAATGCAAAATCTCTCGAAAGAGGCTTTGGAAGTATTATGACTACTTCACAAACATCATCTTCCGAGGATGGCATTTTTGCAAGCATTCAGAATATTGCCCAGGGGATTGAAGAATTTTCTAAGAATACCGCCGGGCTTGGTGCTTCATAAAGAATTACTTTTTCTGAGTCTTCTTAGCCGGTGACTTTTTAGTTGCCGGCTTTTTTGTTGCTGATGACTTTGCGGCAGGCTTCTTAGCAGCCGGAGCTTTCTTCGTAGCTGCAGGCTTTTTCGCAGCAGGCGCCTTCTTAGCAGTCTTTTTCACCACTACCTTCGGCTCAAACTCCTTCAGCATGTTTTCGCACTTGTAAGCGGCCTTTGTCTTGGCTGCAGACAAGAGCTTGTTGAACTTCTGGATGTTTGCGAAGTCGCCTGTCTTGCCTGCAAGGGCGAGCAGTAAGATTACCTTATTCAACGAGTCGTCGCTGAGCTCTTTGTTGAACCACCAGATATTGTCGAAGTTATTTGTTCCAGACAAAAGTCCGCACCAGCGGCTTTGCATCATAAGTTTTGTTACTTCGAAGGCGGCCAGCTTTGAATCTTTCTTGATTGCGGCTGTGTTTGTAGCGCCTGCGAGAACAAAGAGTTTTGTAAGATTCCATCTTTCGTCTTTATCAGAAAGTTTTTCTTCGCGAAGATATTCGTTGAACTTGCGGCCAAAGGCAAACTCTAATGCGCAGCCGTTTTCTGCGAGAGAACCGCAGAGTGCCCAGCACAAAAGAAGTTTTTCGAGACCTGCGTCTGCAACTTCCATGAGGTTTGCAAACGCGCTTACGTCTGCTGCCTTGAGAAGAGCCTTCTGTAAATCTGCAGGGGCTTTTACTTTTTTAAGATTGTGGATTGCAACCAGCTTCTTGAGACGGGCTGTAATTTCTGCTGCTTCTTTTGCAGCGTCGAGTTTTACATTCTTACCGGCAAACTTAGAAGCGGTCTTTATAAAGGCTGTAAGCTCTTTCTTTGAGGCAGTCATTATGTCTGTCACTTTCTTTGCGGTGAGGGCAGCAGGCTTTTTAGCGGCTGTCTTTGTTTTTGAAGATTTCTTTGCAGCGTCCAGAGTCTCGGAGCTTTCTGCCTCACTCTTATCCTTAATCTTTTCATAACCAAAGGCTTCAAAGAGAGGTGAAATTACCTTACCGGCATAAGCGTGTAAATCAGCATAGAGGTCCTTATAAATCAATTCCTGCCATGCGGTTTCAATATCTTCACAGCCACGGCCAGCAAGGAAGTCGCATAAAATGCGGTAACGTCCGTCGGCTTCGTCGCTCACCTGATGAACGTTGAGGTAAACCTGATATTCAAATCCGTTGAGCATTACAAAGAGCCCCTTTTCGCAAACCTCGCTGCTCT
>JAEEGJ010023169.1_pt1 | contig 13069 bp, 13 predicted proteins | sample 8958761 | NCBI WGS metagenome assembly JAEEGJ01 (sample SAMN16246546, study PRJNA631951) | gut metagenome | biome: gut microbiome; feature: rumen; material: RS-attached | host: Bos | place: Iran: Karaj | collected 2018-10
ATGCCGGTATTACCGTTACCGAGATCGTTGACGTTACCCCGATGCCCCACAACGGTTGCCGCCCGAAAGGCCGTCGTAAAGTTTAATTAACCGTTTAAATGTAGATTACTATGGCAAGATATACTGGTCCTACTACAAGAATCGCCCGCAAGTTCGGCGAGCCTATCTACGGTCCGGACAAGACGTTCGAAAAGAGAAATACGCCTCCGGGACAGCACGGCCTCGCCGCCAAGCGCAAGAAACAGAAAGAATACGGCATCCAGCTCAAGGAGAAGCAGAAAGTCAAATACATGTACGGTGTGCTTGAGCGTCAGTTCCGCAACACCTATGACAAGGCTGCCCGCATGAAGGGTCAGACCGGTGTCAACCTCCTCCTCCTCCTCGAGTCCCGGCTGGATAACATCGTTTACCGCATGGGTGTCGCGCCGAGCCGCGCTGCCGCCCGCCAGCTGGTCCTTCACCGCCATATCACCCTGAACGGGGCTGTCTGCAACGTTCCGTCCACGATTGTGAAGCCGGGTGAGACGGTGGCCGTCCGTGAGAAATCCAAGAGCCTCGAAGTCGTCCAGAACTGCGTCGCTTCTGCGACGAAGTACTCCTGGATTGAGTTCGATGCGAAGGAACTCACCGGAAAATTCCTCAATGTGCCTGCACGTGAGGATATTCCTGAGAACATCAACGAGCAGTTGATCGTCGACCTCTACTCCAAGTAACCGATTTAACACCCCATTATTATGGCAATCTTATCATTCCAGAAACCCGACAAGGTGATCATGCTCGAAGGCACCGATACCGTCGGCCGTTTCGAATTCAGGCCTCTTGAGCCCGGATACGGACAGACCATCGGCAACGCCCTCCGCCGCATCCTCCTTGCTTCTCTTGAAGGCTTTGCTATCAGTCAGATCAAGATCTCCGGCGTGGACCACGAGTTCGCCACCATTCCCGGCGTCATCGAGGGCATGCAGGACATCATCCTCAACCTCAAGCAGGTCCGTTTCAAGAGGATGGTCGAGAGTGTCGATTCCGAGGTAGCAAACATCGTTATCAGCGGCAAGCAGGAGTTTACCGCCGAGGATATTTCTAAGGGATTGTCTTCCTTCAAGGTGTTGAATCCCGAGCAGCACATCTGTTCGCTCGAACCTTCCGTCAAACTCGAAATCACCATCACCATTACCAAGGGCCGCGGTTTCGTTCCGGCCGAGGAGAGCAGGGATGAGAACACTCCGATCGGAACGATCGCCGTGGACGCCATCTACACTCCTATCAAGAAGGTGAACTGGACTGTCGAGAACTGGCGTGTCGAGCAGAAGACCGACTACGAGAAACTGAACCTCGAGATCGTTACCGACGGTTCCATTTCTCCGAACGCGGCCCTTCAGGATGCTGCCGGCATTCTCATTTACCATTTCAAGCTTTTCACTGACGAGCGCACCGTGACCATTGGTCCCGCCACGGAGTCCGAGTCCAAGGAGCTCGACGAGGAGTCGCTGCGCATGCGCCACCTCCTCCTCACCAAGCTCTCCGACATGGGCCTTTCCGTGAGGGCGTTCAACTGTCTGAAAGCGGCCGATATCGACACTTTCGCCGACCTCGTGTCCTACTCCAGGGCAGAGCTCATGAAGTTCCGCAACTTCGGACGGAAGTCTCTCAACGAAATCGACCTCCTCGTCGAGAAGATGAAGCTTTCATTCGGAATGGATGTTACCAAGTATAATATTGAACCCAAGAAAAAGACCGTATAACAATGAGGCATAATAAAGCAATCAATCACCTTGGTCGCAAGAGCGGTCACCGCAAGGCTCTCCTCGCCAACATGGCTTCTTCGCTGATTCTTGAGAAGAGGATCAACACCACCGTCGCGAAGGCTAAGGCTCTCAAGAGCTATGTCGAGCCCCTCATCACCAAGTCCAAGGACGATTCCACACATTCACGTCGCGTAGTTTTCAGCTACCTGAAGAACAAGGAGGCCGTCTCCGAGCTGTTCCGCAATGTCGCTCCGAAGATCGCCGACCGTCCCGGCGGATACACCCGCGTGCTGCACACCGGTTTCCGTCAGGGAGACGCTGCAGAGATGGCTCTTATCGAGCTGGTCGACTTCAATGAAGCCGCCCTCGCTTCCGCCACTCAGAAGGCCGCCAAGAAGAGCACCCGCCGCAGCCGCGCCAAGAAGGCCGAGGCTCCTGCCGAGACCGTCGCTGAGGCCCCTCAGGCTGAATAATTCGCAGTTTAGAATTGAATATTTAAAGAAGTTCTGCCCGAAAAGGCGGACTTCTTTAATTTTTATTATCTTTGTAGATGTAATAATCTCAAATTATGAAGAAGATTACCATCAAGGATGTCGCCCGCGAGGCCGGCGTATCTGTTACGCTGGTATCCTTCGTCATGAATGCCAAGGTCGGGGAGGACGGCCGTCTGGACTGTCCCGTCAACCCCGAGACCGCCGCCCGCGTGCTGGAAGTCGCGAAGCGGCTTGGCTATAGGCGCAACGCCGCTGCCGCCTCGCTTCGCAGCGGACGCTCCAACACCATCGCCGTCATCACCACGGACATAGCCAATAATTATTTCGCGGGTATCTCCCGCTATATCGAGGACAAGTCCGCGCAGTACGGCTATACCGTGCTGTTCTGCTCCTCGGACGAGAATGCCGAGAAGCTGGCTTCCGTGATTGATACCGTGCTGGCCTATAATATCGACGGACTCATTGTGGCGCCGGTTCCCGGCGGCCGCGACGCCATCTCCAAGGCCATCGATTACAAGGTCCCCGTGGTCCTTCTCGACCGCGACATCGAGGGTATGGAAGGAGTTGGCAAGGTCCTTCTGAACGACGTCGAGGCGGGAGACATGGCCACCGAGTTCCTTATCGGCAACGGCTACCGCAAGATCGAGATGATCTCCTACGACCTGGATATCTCCAGCATTTCGGAGCGCGCCGAAGGCTATCGCCGGACCATGGCCGCCCACGGGCTGGAAAGCCGCGTGGACACCATCACCTACGGCGATACGCAGAAGCGCCTGCCGAGCATCATCAAGGATGCCATGGAGCGCGGCGTGGAGGCATTCTTCCTTCCGACATATTCCCTTACCGCGCTGGTCATCGCCGTGATGAACGAGCTTCACCTGCGCACTCCGAGGGACCTGGGTATCGTCGCGTTCGACGAGAGCGACCTCTATCGCCTCGGCCCAAGCACCATCGCGCATATCGTCCAGCCGCTTCGCGAGCTGGGCGAGAAGTCCTTCGAGGTGCTGCACTCGATGATCGAGAACGAACCTTGCGAAACCACCATCATCCTCAAGCCGGAACTTGTTCCGGGAGGATCGGTCACAAAAAAGGCTTAGGGTTTTTCCTAAGCCTTTTCTTTTATTCCCCGTACAGATACCGCCGCTGTTCCGGAGTGAGCACGTCGATCTCGCAGCCCCAGGACGCGAGCTTGCGCTCCGCGACAGTGCGGTCGATCTCTTCCGGTACGTCTATGGCCATGCGGCCCCTTTCGCGCGGAAGGGCGTCGCGGTGATCCGCGAGCCAGCGAGCGCTCAGGGCCTGGATGGCGAAGGACATGTCCATGATTTCGGCCGGATGGCCGTCGCCCGCCGCCAGGTTGACGAGGCGGCCTTCCGCGAGGATATAGATCTTGTTTCCGTTTTCGAGGGTGTATGCCATGATGTTGCGGCGGGCGGGCTTTTTGGAGACGGCCAGCTTCGCGAGGCCGGCGACATCGACTTCGCAGTCGAAGTGGCCGGCGTTGCAGCAGATGGCGCCGTCCTTCATAGCGAGGAAATCCTCGCGGGTGATGACGCCCTCGCAGCCGGTCACGGTGATGAAAAAGTCGCCCAGAGGGGCCGCCTGGCGCATCTTCATCACGCTGAAGCCGTCCATCACTGCCTCCATGGCCTTGACGGGGTTCACTTCCGTGACTATGACCTGGGCGCCAAGGCCCTTGGCGCGCATCGCGACGCCCTTGCCGCACCAGCCGTAGCCGGCCACGACTACGGTCTTGCCGGCCACGATGAGATTCGTGGTGCGGTTGATGCCGTCCCATACGGACTGGCCGGTGCCGTAGCGGTTGTCGAAGAAGTGCTTGCACTCCGCGTTGTTTACCAGCACCATCGGGATGGCGAGTTTGTGCTCGCGGTCGAGGCGCTGGAGGCGGAGGATACCCGTAGTGGTCTCCTCGCAGCCGCCGATGACCTGCGGTATCAACTGCGGGAACTCCGTGTGGAGGAGGTGGACGAGGTCGCCGCCGTCATCGATGATGACGTTCGGCCCGACTTCGATCACCCGCCTGCAGTGGCTTGCGTACTCCTCGGGAGTGGCGTCGTACCAGGCGAAGACGTTCAGCCCGGCATGCACCAGGGCGGCGGCGACGTCGTCCTGCGTGGACAGCGGATTGCTGCCCGTGACGAACATTTCTGCGCCTCCGGCCGCCAGGACCTCGCAGAGGTACGCGGTCTTGGCCTCCAGATGGACCGACAAGGCTATTTTCAGGCCCTTGAAGGGCTGTTCAGCCTTGAACTCGTCCTCCAGGCCATTGAGCAGCGGCATGTGATGCCTGACCCACTCTATCTTCATTTCTCCGTCCGGCCACAGGGCCGCGTTCCTGATCTCGCTTGCCATATATTGTATAGTGTTTGTCGTTGTCGTCATCCTTTTGCAATGGTGAAAGGCCTATTTTTCCGCCAGCAACCTTTCCGCCTCTGCCGCGATGTCCATCCCGGGCCTCAGCCAGAGCGTCCTTATGCCCGCAGCCTGCGCCGCCTCGATATTGTCCGCGGCATCGTCGATGAACAGGATTTCCTCCGGCGGCAGCCCTATACTTTTGATGACGTGAGCATACACCTTCGCCGACGGCTTGAGCATCTTCATCTCGTATGAATAGAACTCCTTTCTGAAAACCTCTTTCGGATCCAGACCGTTATCCTTCATCATCTCGCAGAAATATGCCCGGGAAATAGGATTGTTGTTGCTGAGGACATACAGGTCGTAGCGGTCCCTCAGTGAGCGGATGAACTCCAGTGAGTCCTGCTCAAGCCCGTCCAGTAAGGAGCAGAAGCAATAGCGGACCGTTTCCAGTGTCGTGCCGGGGCGGCTATGCTTCAGGCACTCGCGGTAGAAGTCCTCCGGTTGCGTGAGGCCCTCCTCAAGGTCGCTGATGAATCCCTTCTGGTGGAACCTGTCCAGGTAGTCCTCAATGTCCGTGAACCCGGCGAGCTTCTTGAAGTTGGCTATGCAAGTGCCCATATCCAGTCTCACGATCACTCCTCCCATATCGAAAACAACTGCCTTTATCATATCTGTCTCGTTCGTTTCACTATAACCGTTCCGTTCATTTCATTCAAGGATGCAAAGATACGGATTTTCCCGGTATCGGGAAAATCAGTTCTCTTCGAGCTTGTTTGATGTCTATCGGAGGATTCCCGGGCCCGTTTCGTGCGTTTTTCGGCCCGCCTGCCGCTCTTCCTGTCCCTCCCGGCCCGTTTCGAGCACTTTCCGGCCAGCTTGGCACTCCTCCTGTTCCTCCCAGCCCATTTCGAGCACTTTCCGGCCCGCCTGCCGCTCTTCCTGTCCCTCCCGGCCCGTTTCGAGCACTTTCCGGCCCGCCTGCCGCTCTTCCTGTCCCTCCCGGCCCGTTTCGAGCATTATCAGGCCCGATCCGCACATACAGCGTCTAACCGAGGTGCTTGTTATCCCCAAGTTTTTCCTATATTTGTATCGTGAAACCGCCCTGGTGGTGAAATGGTAGACACGAGGGACTTAAAATCCCTTGGCCCGAAACGGCCGTGCGGGTTCGATTCCCGCCCGGGGCACCTAGAGATGTTTTTGAGGTTTTTCAAGCATTTCTTAAGATTGGAAAAGTCTAACAATTAGCTAGTTGCTGTTGTTAGACTTTTTTAGTTGGTGCTTGCTATTTCGGAAAATAGCTTGTATTTTTGTCTTGTAAGAAAAATTTACAAGCTATGGCTGTAACCTTCTATCTCTTCACGAGACCGGACAAGAAAGGCGACCATCCGATCTACACTTCCATTTATCTGAACGGGAGCAGGTTCTGCTCCAGCATCGGGTATAGCATCAGCCCTGAAAAGTGGGATGACGAAAAGATGAAAGTGAAGCATGGCGCGAGCAATGCCCGCAAAGTGCCTTTCAATACCATTAATTCCAGGATCGCAGCAATTTCGTCCAGGTTCGACACCCTTGAAGCGAATAACGCCAAGTTATCCAAGGAACAGATCAAGAAGCAGCTTGCAGAAGTGGTCGGTCGTGCAGCAAAAGAGTCGGACACACCAGAGAAGTATGGCCCTGTCAATTTCTTCCACTATTTCGATGCTTTCATCCTTGATGGTAAGTTGAATCATAAGTGGGCGCTTAATACGGTCAAGAAGTGGGGGACACTCCGTGCTCATATGAAGAAATTCAACCCGGACATTACGCTGGATGACTTTGATAAGGAGACCCTCGATGCCTATGTCCGTTTCGGCGCGACGGAAATCCATATGCTGGATGTCTCGATCAGGAAGGAATTGAGCCTTCTTCGCTGGTATCTCGGCTGGTGCGTTGACAAGGGATACACTACGAATCAGACCTTCTCCAAGTACCGGGCAAGATTGAAGGATACGAAAAAGCCTGTCATATTCCTTGAGAAAGATGAGCTCCTGAAGTTGTATGGTTTCAAGATTCCAAAGAACGGGACAGAGGTGGTTCTCCATGATATGGATGGAGAGGAATACAGGAAAGTTGTTACGGAGAAAGCGTCCATGGACAAAGTCCGGGATCTGTTCTGCTTCTGCTGCTTCACTTCGTTACGCTACTCAGACCTTGCCCAGTTGCAAAGGACAAACATTCAGGACGGCTATATCCAATTGACCACGATCAAGACCGATGACACGGTCAATATCCCCCTCAATGAACAAGCCCAGGCAATCCTGAACAAGTACGCGGCCTTTGACTTCGACGGACTGGCCCTTCCTGTTATCAGTAACCAGAAAATGAACCAGTATCTCAAAGATATCTGCGAGCTGTGCGAATTCACAACACCTGTAACCATTGTCCAGTACATTGATGGAAAGAGAAAGGATATCTGTCAGCCGAAATGGAAACTGATGGCCACCCATGCCGCCAGGCGCACATTCATCTGCACTGCCCTGGCTGCAGGAATCCCTCCCCAGGTCATCATGAAAATGACCGGCCATTCTGACTACAAAGCAATGAAACCCTACATCGAGGTCGCGGAGAGAACCAAGGATGATGCAATGGTGAAGTTTGCCAACTTTCTTAAATAGAGCGAGCTATGAATATACTTCTCATTATTGCCTATTCTCTCCTGGCGGTCCTCGCCGTGTGGGCAGCCTATTGGTTCTTTAAGGATCCCGGGCATTTCCTTCTTCTCGACAACAAATACAGGATGATGGTGAGAATCCGCGAATGTTATTTAAAGGGACAGAAGGCTCAGCCTCAGGACAGCGAAGATTACTTCCTGAGAAAGGCGACAAAGATCATCAACGACTATAAGCCAGTCTTCGGGCCGATTGAGATAAAGGCAGATCTCCGGTTCCACAAAGAGACCGTCACCAATATGCTTTCCAGAAGGGAATACTATCAGTACTATTTCACGCAAGGACGATCCAACCTGCAATGGTTCCACCAGATGTATGAAGACTACCGATCCGGGGTCTATGCGACTTACCCATATGATCGGGAAAGCAAGCTTGAGGCTGTTTTACCAGAGCCAATTAAGAAAAATAAAACGCTCGTTAGCGATATCACCAAGTTCATCGATGCCGGATGGCTGGATGAGAATGGTCGGCCTGTTCCCGGTGCTAAAAAGGAACAGCAACTGGCTTTAGCCGCGTCTATGATGTGTGACCATGCCGGGGTCAAAAAGTATTCTGAACTATTCGGCTCTTACTGGGAAATAAAACCTTCAACGATGAGATCGAACAAGCGGAATGCGCTGGAAAGTGTTGACGGGGCGTCAATAATGATGGAAATCAAAGGAATTCTGGGATAATCTCGTACAATATGATATGGTTTCCTATTTCTCGAACTGAACATCAATGACTATTACCCTTCATAATTGGAAAACCGATGACAAACTAGTGCTGATGGCGCTGTGCAATGCCGTGGACAGGACCTTCCTGTCGGACCGGCTGCCATATCCCTACGATGAGGCAGATGCCGATTGGTGGCTTGGGATGGTGGCGGAGAATGACGGCAAGGAAGGCGTCTGGCGAGCCATCGTCGTGGACGGACAGATTGTCGGCAGTATTTCCGTGGAGAGTTTAGCCGATGAGAATTACGCCGTCGGGGCGATTGGCTATATGATCCTGACGCCGTTCTGGTCCCGGGGCATCGGCACAGAGGCCGTACGGCAGATCTGTGAGATTGCTTTCCGGAAGCTGACGCTGGAGCGCATCATCGGAGAGGTGTTCCCTGAGAATCTAGCATCGGCAAGAGTACTGGAGAAGAATGGCTTCCGGCTGGAGGAAACGAAGGTCGGCGCTATTGTGAAGGGCGGGAAGGCGATGGATGTGAGGGTGTATGTGAAGGCTTGATTTTTTGAATCAGTAACGGTTGTTACTGAAGCTTATCTCCGTTTGGTCCCTAATCTTGGGATTAACTTTGGTCTGTGCTTCCAGATTCCTGGGTGGTATGATTGGCAAAAGGCAGGTATCATGCATATTTGGATATTTGGCAGCTATGCGGAGGAGAAGAGCGAGGTGGTGGAAGCGGGACGGATTAAATAAGTGCCGATTCTTTTAAGAATTGGGGTGAAATCTCGAACATTTGGCTTTCTTGATTGTTATATGAGTGTAAGTTTCCGGGAGAAAGGCCGGTTGTGCGGTGGCCCGGAATCAGGAGAATGAAGACTGATATGCTTGACAGAAAGATACTTGAGAGGCTTTTTCGTCAGAACTACAGCGGGATGATTCGTCTGGCCAGCGTTCTGCTCAGGGATGACAGCGAAGCCGAGGATGTAGTACTGGACGTGTTTGAAAGGCTGACGAGGATGGAGTCCTCGGCAAGCATCACGACCGGTTATCTTATGACAGCCGTGCATCACGGTTGCATGAATGTTATCCGGAAGAAAAATCGGCACGAACAAGTGCGCGATTTTTATCCGGTGGAGTTGGAAGATGAAACCTATCTTGCCGTGCAGCGGCTGGAGCGACTGGCCGAAATCCAGCACTGCATTAACAATATGGGAGAACCTTGCCATTCCATTTTTCGTATGCGTTTTGACGATGACCTTACAATAAGGGAGATTGCCGAACATACGAAACTATCCGTCGGTACCGTACACAAGTATCTTCAACAAGGCATCCAGCAAATTATACTTCACTTCAATCAGAAAATGTCATGAGCACAGAAGATTACAGCAAGAAAATATGGGATATGCTCGACAACCCGCAGGCATATTCCGAGGAAGAGATACTTGCTTTGCTCCACGACAACGAGGAAGCCCGTGAGGCCTATCGTCAAATCGTGGAAGTAAAGCGAAGTTTCCGGCAAGTTCATGCTGCGGACAAGTCAATCGATGTTGATAAGGCGTGGGAGCGGTTTGCAGCGGAGCATCCGGTGGAAGTCAAGCGGCATAGGTCGCTATATACCAGTTGGTTTACAGGTGCGAGAAAGTATGCCGCCATTGGCGTCGCAGTGCTGATGATGAGCGGCTTGTCTTACGCGGCCATTGTTCAGATACGGACAAGGAATGAGATACGGAAGGAACAGCCTGCCGTAACTGAGAGGAAACCGGCCACAGTCCGCAAGACCAAGGCTCCTGTTGAAGCAGTTGACACGGTGCAAATCCAGCCCAAGACCTTTGACAATGTGCCTCTGGAGAAGATGCTGCCTGAAATCGCCGAACACTACGGCATGGATGTCCGCTTCCTCTCAGGAGAAGCCAAGGAACTCCGGCTATTCTTCACTTGGAATCCGCAGGAGTCCATCGATAAGGTAATTGATAAGTTGAATCAGTTTGAACGCCTGAACGTGAAGCGGGACGGACGGAGCATAATTGTGGAGTAGGCTATGAAAAAGTTATTTGCCCTTATGGTTCTCGGCCTGTCCCTGATTCAGGCAGAGGCGCAAACCATCAGCCAAACCTTTAATGATGTATCGCTTTCGGAGGTATTGCGCACATTGAACGATGCCACTTCAAGGTACGATGTGAACTTCATCTACAACGAACTGGAGGACTTTCGCGTATCGACCAGCATTCAGAATCAGACCGTTCCGGATGCCGTGCGCCAGGTGGTCGGGTTCTATCCTATGCGAGTTTCTGTTGCGGATTCCCTGATAACCGTGGAGTGTACCCATAAAACAGACAGCCATCTGCGGGGCCGACTGGTTGACGAGACCGGGGAGCCGGTCGTGTATGCTACAGTCGCGCTATACACGCCGCAGGATTCGACCTTCCTTAATGGAGGTGTCAGCAATGACAGCGGGATATTTGTGATTCCGGTGGAGATGATGCCGGTTCTTGCCAAAATTTCGTTGATTGGTTACAAAGAGCACTGGATGCTGTGCGAAACGGAGTATGCGGGAACGATACGGATGGAACCGGAATCTTTTGAACTGCAAGGAACGACCGTCACCGCTGATCGACCGCAACTTGTTCAAAGCAAGAATGGCTCGCTTGTCGCTAATGTGCAGGGCACACCATTAAAACAATTCGGTTCAGTCACTGAGATGCTGACCCACCTGCCTCTGATGATGAGCAACGGCGAGATAGCCGGTCATGGCAAACCGGAAATCTACATCAACAACAAGAAAGTGCGTGACGAGGAAGAACTTGACCGCTTGCGTGCCGATGAAATCCTCTCCGCCGAGATTATCACCAACCCCGGCCCTGAATATGGTGCCAATGTTACGTCAGTGATTAAGCTCAGGACAGTCCGTAAGGCGGGAGAAGGATGGAGCGGCAATTTCTCCGCAGCATACCGTCAAGGACAAGAACACTATGAGAGTGCCAATGTTTCGCTGAATTATCGCACTCGAAATGGCATGGACTTCTTCGCCCGTGGCTACTTTACGGATAACAACAGCCTCATCACTGCCACCTCCAACGACCAGTTACAGGCCTCATCCTTGTGGGATTATGAGAAATCCGCCGAGTGGCTCTCCCGGGTGAAATACTACTTTGCTGACCTCGGTTGGAACTGGGAAATTAACGACCACCACTCCATTGGCCTGACCTACACTGCAAACAACTATATCGGTGATTTCAAGACCCAGCGCACCTTCGACGAGCAGGTGTGGCAGGACGGCACGCTTGTCGATGGCGGACATAGTGTGACGACAACTCTGGGGAAGCCCCGGATGACACACACCGTAAATGCCTACTATGTTGGCGAGGTGGGCAAATGGAAGCTTGACTTCAGTACCGATTTCTATAATGCTCATAGTGTTTCCGACATGAGCGGCGGCACGGAAGGTTCCACGACCGTCAGCAGCCAGACTAACACGGAGAACCAGCTTATTGCAGAGAAACTTGTCATAACCGCACCAGTCCCAAAGGGGAACCTGACTTTCGGGGAGGAGGCATCTGCCGTTGACCGCACGAGCGATTTTACGCAAAGTGGCTTCTCTGCCGACAATAGTGTTCACCAACAGACCGCCATGTGGTCGCTCTTTGCAAACTATGCTCTCCATCTCGGCAAGTTCTCCTTCAATGCCGGGCTACGCTGGCAGAACGAACACAACCGCTACGACTACAACGGACAGCAAGATGACGAAATGAGCCCCGACTACCATGTGTTCATTCCCCGTGCCTCGGTCACGTATAACTCTGGTGACTGGACACACAAACTCTCCTTCTTCACGGCTCGTCAAAACCCATCTTATAATCTATTGTCTTCCGCTATCAACTACCGAAGCAAGTATGAGTACGACACGGGCAACCCGCTGTTGCAGCCACAAACGACACAGCAATTGTCATGGTCATCCAATTGGAAATGGTTTTATGTTGAGGCGTACTATCAATATACCCAAAATCTCATACGTTCCTTCCAGACAGCCTACGATGACATCAAGCATCCCGGTGTGATGATTATGGACTATCGAAACTCGCCCAAGTGTCAGGAATACGGCATAGAGCTGAATTTCTCGCCGAAAATCGGCATCTGGCAGATGAACTACACTGTCGGGCTGGGGTTCGCTGATGAAGATGTGGAAGCCCTTGGCATCACCCACAAGTGGAATGGTCTCATCTCCAGTTTCACGCTCGACAACACCTTTACACTGCCTCACTCATGGCTACTGAATATCAAGGGCAATTTAAGCCCCTATAACGAAACTCGATGCGCCCAAACAAAGACTACGGGCAGTCTCAACATACGTCTCAGCAAGCAGTTCCTAAAAGACAAGAGCCTCACTGTCGCCATTCTTGCCAACGACCTGCTGCATACTCAGTACACGGGAATGACCGCTTATAGCGGCATCAATATGCGTACTCAGTTCCGCCAGTATAACGACAGCCGACGCATTGGCATCGACCTCTCTTGGCGATTCAATGCTACTCGCAGCCGATATAAAGGCAGTCATGCTGGAGAAAGTGAACGCAACCGACTGTAGATTTTTTCTCGCATGGGCAGTCGTCGGTGTTGAGCCGACGCTGCCCTTATTAAAAAGATACGACAAATGCTTTGGAGGAACAAGAAACAGGGATTTTTAACTTAATATGTAAAAACGATGTATGATGAAACGCATATTGAACTTTGCTTTTTGCGCGGCGCTGCTGGTGGCAGGGCTGTGCGGGTGTGAGAAAAATCTGGTTCCTGAGATTGACCTGGCCGATAATCTGGAAGGAAGTTGGGAGAAAGTGTATCCGGAAGGAGTGCAGGATGCAGGGCTGGTGATATGGGATTTCAAAGCGGGCGACGCGGATCCTCAAACGTGGATTCTAAGCATCTATGTCTCAGATGTGTTTACCGGTGATTCGGAGGCAAAGTACATCTACCAGCAGCATCAGAACGGCTATCCAGGCGTGGGCAGTTCCACTCCGGCGCTTTATCTCTTTGAACTGGATCATGACTTCAAGCAAGAGGACCGGAAAGCTGCGTATACGCCTACTGTGGG
>JAEEGJ010023177.1_pt1 | contig 13064 bp, 23 predicted proteins | sample 8958761 | NCBI WGS metagenome assembly JAEEGJ01 (sample SAMN16246546, study PRJNA631951) | gut metagenome | biome: gut microbiome; feature: rumen; material: RS-attached | host: Bos | place: Iran: Karaj | collected 2018-10
TCTTTTTTGGGCGGGTTGACGGTCAGCGAATAGGTCGCGCCGCAGTTGAGGCAGACGCGGCGGGAGGACATGCGCGCCTCGATCTCCTCATCGGAGATGTCGAGCGCGAGGGCTCCGCTTATGCCGACGCCCATCTTCTCCAGCATCTCGGCCTGATTGACCGTCCTGGGCATACCGTCCAGAATGACGCCGGAGGCGAATTCTTCGCGGGCCAGGTAGTCCCTGACGACGCCGATTATGACGTCGTCCGGGACCAGCTTGCCCGAATCCATATACTTTTTGGCTTCAAGGCCGACGGGAAGGCCTTCCTTGATGGCGGCGCGGAGGATATTCCCCGTGGAAAGCGTCGGGATATCGAGGCGCTGCGCCAGAAGCGCGGCCTGAGTGCCCTTTCCTGCGCCCGGAGGGCCGAGCATGACTATCTTCATGACGTTTCCTCCTTATTCAAGGAATCCCTTGTAGTGCCTCATGAGCATCTGGGTCTCGAGGGCCTGGACGATCTCGAGAGCGACGCCGACAACGATTATGATCGAGGTGCCGCCGAGTGCTATGCCCGTCATCTTGGTCACGCTGCTGAATATCAGCGGCAGGACGGCGACGATGCCGAGGTAGATAGCGCCGAAGAGCGTTATCTTATTGAGCACCTTGCGGATGAAATCGCTGGTCGGTCTGCCCGGACGGAAGCCGGGGATGAAGCCGCCGTTCTTCTTGAGGTTGTTGGCGACCTCGATGGGGTTGAACTGGATAGTAGCGTAGAAATAGCTGAATCCGAGTATCAGCAGGAAGTACAGCACCATGTAGATGACCGACGAGGTGTCGATCGCCTTGAGGAAGCCGGCCCAGAACGTCCCGGCGGCGGGCTCCTTGCAGAAGGAGGCGATCGTAGCGGGAAGCGAAGCGATGGCCTGGGCGAAGATGATGGGCATGACGCCGGACATGTTGACCTTCATGGGAAGGTGCGTGCTCTGGCCGCCGTACATCTTGCGTCCCACGACGCGCTTTGCGTACTGGACGGGTATCCTGCGCTCGGCGTTGGACACGTACACTATCAGGACGATAATGGCGAGCGCGCCGACGATGATGCCGATGAAGCCGAGCCAGTGCAGCGAGCCGGCTCTGAGGTTCGTGACCATGGAGACGACGCCGCTGGGCAGACGGGACACGATGCTCGCGAAGAGGATGATCGAGATACCGTTGCCGATACCGAACTCGGTGATCTGTTCGCCGAGCCACATCAGAAGCGCGGAGCCGGCGCCGAACGTGATGATGATGACTATCGCTTCCCAGACGCCGTTGGACATGAGCATGCCGTTGCGGCTGATGAGGTAATAGTATCCGAAGCCCTGGAGAAGGCCGATCACGACGGTGGCGTAGCGCGTGATGGAGGCGATCTTCTTGCGGCCCTCCTCGCCGCCCTCCTTGGACATGCGTTCAAGGGCGGGGATGGCGATGGTGAGCAGCTGGATGATTATCGAGGCGTTGATGTACGGCTGTATCGACAGAGCGAAGATCGTCGCGCTCGAAAACGCGTTGCCGCTCATGACGTTGTACAGGCCGAGCACCGTATTCTGCAGATTATCGAAATAAGTCCGCAGCATCTCGACGTTGATATAAGGAACGGGTACGGCGTTGCCGATTCGATACAGAAGGACGATGAAGAGCGTGAAGAGGATCTTCTTGCGCAGCTCCTCTATCTTCCAGGCGTTACGAAATACCTGAAACACTTATATCACCTCCGCCTTTCCGCCAGCCGCTTCGATCTTTTGTTTCGCAGCCTCGGAAAAAGCGGACGCGCGCACGGTCAGATTCTTGGTAAGGTCGCCCTGACCGAGGATCTTGACGCCGTACAGGCATTTGGAAATGATCCCGGAATTGACAAGCAGCTCGGCGTCAACGACCGTGCCGTCCTCGAAGCGGTTGAGAGCAGACACGTTCAGAGAAGTAAGCGGCTTGGCAAAAATATTGTTGAAGCCTCTTTTGGGGATGCGCCTGGCGAGGGGCATCTGGCCGCCTTCGAAGCCGACGCGGACGCCGCCGCCGGAACGGGCCTTCTGGCCCTTGTGGCCGCGGCCGCCGGTCTTGCCGTTGCCGGAGCCTATGCCTCTGCCCTTCCGCTTGGTCTCCTTGACGGAGCCGGGGGCGGGAGAAAGTTCGCTCAGTTTCATTACTGCGCCTCCACTTCCGTAACCTTGACGAGATAGCTGATCTGGGCTATCTTGCCTCTGGTCTGTTCGTTATCAGGCTGGATGGTGACGCAGCCGATCTTCCTCAGGCCGAGGGAGTTGGCGGTCGCCACGTGCTTCTTGAGTCTTCCGTTCAGGCTCTTGACGAGCTCGATTTTAAGGTTAGCCATTTGCAACACCCTCCTAACCCAAGATCTCGGCAGGAGATTTGCCTCTGATCTTGGCGACCTGCTCGACGTTGCGCAGGGAGCGAAGGCCCTGCATCGTCGCGGCGACCACGTTGTTGGGATTGTTGGAGCGCAGGCACTTGGTCCTGATGTCCTTGATGCCGGCAGCCTCGGCCACGGCACGGACAGCGCCGCCGGCGATAACGCCGGTGCCTTCGGGGGCGGGCTTCATCAGAACGCGGCCGGCGCCGAACTCGCCGATGACCTCGTGGGGGATGGTCGTCCCGGAAAGGGTGATGGTGACGATGTTCTTCTTGGCGTCCTCAAGACCCTTGCGGATGGCTTCGGAGACCTCGTTGGCCTTGCCGAGACCGTATCCGACGCGGCCCTTGCCGTCGCCCACGACGCAGAGCGCCGAGAACTTCATGACACGGCCGCCCTTGACCGTCTTGGAAACACGGTTGAGAGAGACTACCTTCTCGGTGAACTCGGAGGGCTCCTCTTCACGGCGTCTGTTGTTTCTGTCGTTGTTGTATGCCATTTTTCTGCCTCCTCCGATCAAAACTGCAGTCCGGCTTCACGGGCGCCGTCGGCCAGAGCCTTGACTCTGCCCTGATAGACATAGCCGCCGCGGTCGAATACCACGCTGCTGATGCCCTTATCGAGCGCACGCTTGGCAACGGTCTCGCCGACCTTCTTGGCCGCGTCGCAGTTGCCGCCGAAATCCGTGAATTCCTTCTCGACGGTGGAGGCGGAGACGAGAGTCGTTCCGTTCACGTCGTCGATGATCTGAGCGTAGATGTGGTTGAGGCTGCGGTAAACGTTGAGCCTCGGTCTCTCGGGCGTACCCGAGATCTTGCCCCTCACTCGGGCGTGGCGCCTGCGGCGCGCTTCCTCTGTCTTGGGTCTGTTTATCATTGTGGGTACACCTCCTTTTACTTACTGCCGGTCTTGCCTTCCTTGTGGCGGACGACTTCATCGGCGTATCTGATACCCTTGCCCTTGTAAGGCTCAGGCGGTCTCTTGTTGCGGACGTCGGCAGCGAACTGGCCGACCTTCTGCTTGTCTATGCCTCTGATGATGACCTTGTTGGGGTCGGGCACATCGATGGTTATGCCGGGGATCTCCTCGACGTTGACCAGGTGCGAGAAACCGAGCACCATGACGAGCTTGTTGCCCTCTTTGCTGGCCCTGTAGCCGACGCCGTTGATCTGGAGCTCCTTGGAGAAGCCCTGGGTCACGCCGACGACCATGTCATTGATTAGGGTGCGGGTCAGCCCGTGGAGGCTGCGCTGCTCTTTGGTGTCGTTTTCGCGGGTAACGTGAAGGACGCCGTTGTCATTCTCGACGCTGATGCAATCGGGGATCGTGCGCTCGAGCTCGCCGTTGGGGCCCTTGACGAAGATGTGCTTGCCGTCGATCTTGACTTCGACCTTCTCGGGAATGGTAATCGGGCTTCTTCCTATTCTGGACATCTCGTTACCTCCCCTTACCACACGAACGCAAGGACTTCGCCGCCGATATGGAGCTCTCTGGCTTTCTTATCGGTCATGATGCCCTTGGACGTGCTGACGATGGCGATACCCAGGCCCTTGAGGACCTTCGGAAGCTCGTCGGCTCCGGCGTAAACGCGGAGGCCGGGCTTGGAAACGCGGCGGAGACCGGAGATGACCTGCTCCTTGCCGGCGTTGTACTTGAGAGCGACGCGGATGACGCCCTGGGTACCGTTGTCGATGATCTGATAGTTCTTGATATAGCCCTCTTCCAGCAGTATCTCGGCAATAGCCTTCTTCATGTTGGAGGCGGGAATATCCACGGAGTCATGCTTGGCTGAATTTGCGTTGCGGATCCTGGTGAGCATATCCGCAATGGGATCGGTGATCTGCATGTGGGATTTCCTCCTTATTAGAGTTACCGCTTTCGCGGTTGACGCGGCGAGGTTCCGTCCCGTCAGGCGGGACGGCCTTTCGCCATCGTGCCGTGGATGTTTATCTTGGAGCTTCGCCCGGGACCGGGCTCGGCATTACCAGGACGCCTTCTTGACGCCGGGGATCTGGCCCTTGTAGGCCAGCTCGCGGAAGCAGATACGGCAGATGCCGTAATCACGCAGATAGGCGTGGGGACGGCCGCAGAGGCTGCAGCGATTGTAGCGGCGGGAAGAGAACTTCGCGGGGCGCTGCTGCTTGAGGATCATAGATTTCTTAGCCATTTTCGCGTCCTCCTTACATCTGGGTGAAGGGAGCGCCCATAAGGGTCAGAAGCTCCCTGGCTTCCTCGTCGGTACGGGCAGTCGTGCAGATGACGATGTCCATGCCGCGGATCTTGTCGATCTTGTCGTAATCGATCTCGGGGAATATGAGCTGCTCGCGCACGCCCATCGCGTAGTTGCCGCGCCCGTCGAAGGAGTTGGGGTTGATGCCTCTGAAGTCACGCACGCGCGGCAGAGCCACGTTGATGAACCTGTCGAGGAACTCCCACATCTTGTCCTGTCTGAGCGTGACCTTCACGCCGACGTTCATGCCCTCGCGGACCTTGAAGTTCGCGACGGACTTCTTCGCCTTGGTGACGACGGCCTTCTGGCCGGCGATCGCGGAGATCTCATTGACGATGGTCTCGAGGCCCTTGGCGTTGTCCTTGACATCGCCGCAGCCGACGTTGATGACGATCTTTTCGAGACGGGGGATCTGCATCGGGCTCTTATACTCGAACTTCTTCATAAGAGCGGGAGCGACTTCGTTGATATACTTGTCTTTAAGTCTGGGCATATCCTTGATCCTCCCTTATATCGTCTCGCCGCACTTCTTGCAGACGCGGACCTTGGATCCGTCCTCAAGAATCTTGACGGCGTGCTTGGTGGGCTTGGAGCACTTCGGGCATACGCGCATGACCTTGCTGGCGTAGATGGGGGTCTCCATCTTGACTATGCCGCCCTGCTCGCCCTGCTTGCGGGGCTTCTTGTGCTTCTTGGCAACGTTGATGCCCTCGACTATGACCTTGCCTTCGCTCGGCATGGCGCGGAGGACCTTGCCCTGCTTGCCCTTGTCCTTACCGGAAAGGACGATAACGGTATCATCGGTTCTAACGTTCATTCTCTTGCCCTCCCCTATATGACTTCGGGAGCCAGAGACAGGATCTTCATATAATCCTTGTCGCGGAGCTCACGCGCAACGGGCCCAAAGATGCGGGTCCCGCGGGGGTTCTTGTCTTCCCTGATGAGGACGGCCGCGTTCTCATCGAAGCGGACGTAGGTGCCGTCGGCGCGGCGGACGCCCTTCGCGCTGCGGACTATGACCGCACGGACGACGTCGCCCTTCTTGACGGTGCCGCCGGGAGCGGCCTTGCGCACGGACGCCACGACCACATCGCCGATATTGCCGTACTTGCGGCGGGAGCCGCCGAGCACGCGGATCGTCTTGAGTTCCTTGGCGCCGGTATTGTCGGCGACCTTCAGATAAGTTTCTTCCTGTATCATTTCGGCGCCTCCTTACTTAGCCTTTTCGATTATCTCGACCAGACGCCATCTCTTGTCCTTGGACAGAGGGCGGGTCTCCATCACGCGAACGGTATCGCCGATGCCGCACTCGTTGTTCTCGTCGTGGGCCTTGAGCTTATAGGTTCTGCGGATGATCTTCTTATAGAGCGGGTGAGCGACATGCTCAGCGACGGCGACGACTATCGTCTTGTCCATCTTGTCGGAAACGACCTTGCCGACTCTGGTTTTTCTGGATGTGTTCCTGACTTCGTTCATCAGTCGTTACCTCCAAGCTCTTTCTCGCGCAGGACGGTCTTGACGCGGGCTATGTTGCGCTTGACCTCGGTGATCTTGACCGGATTGTCGAGCTGGTTCGTTGCGTGCTGCATCCTGAGGAAGAAGAGATCCTTCTTGAGCTCGCCGAGCTTCGTATTGAGCTCGTCTTTGGTCAGGGAGCGAACTTCACTTGCCTTCATCATTCTTCACCGCCTGTCTCTTCCTCGCGCGCGATGACCTTCGTCTTGCAGGGCAGCTTGTGGCTGGCAAGACGCATGGCCTCATGCGCGGCATCGGAGCCGACGCCCGCGATCTCAAAGAGAACACGGCCGGGCTTTACTACGCTGACCCAGTACTCGGGGGAGCCTTTACCGGAACCCATACGGGTCTCGGCGGGCTTCTGAGTGACGGGCTTGTCCGGGAATATCTTTATCCAGACCTGACCGCCGCGCTTGGTGTATCTCGTCATGGCGATACGGGCGGCTTCGATCTGATTGCTGGTGATCCACGCGGGCTCCAGCGCCACAAGGCCGAACTCGCCGTAGGTGACCTTGTTGCCTCTCGTGGCGACGCCGGTCATGCGGCCTCTCTGCTGCTTGCGGTATTTAACTCTCTTAGGCAGAAGCATCAGTTAGCTCCTCCTTCCTTCGGGGCAGTTCCGCCCTGGGGCCTCGGGGGCCTTGCGCCGCCCTGGGGTCTCGGGCCGTTGTTGTAGCCGCCCTGCGGACGCTGTCCGTATCCGCCGCGGTTGTTGCCGTTGTTGCCGCCGAAGCCGCGGTTGCCGCCGCCCTGACGGTTGCCGTCGCGGCGGTTGCCGCCGCGATTGCGGCGATCATTGTTCCTGCGGTCGTTGGCTCTGTTCATATCCATGACTCTCGGAGTGGAGCGGAGAGTCTGGCTGAGGACCTCGCCCTTGTAGATCCAGACCTTGACGCCGATACGGCCGTAGGTCGTGGCGGCCTCCGCGAAGCCGTACTCGATGTCGGCGCGGAGAGTCTGGAGGGGGATGGTGCCCTCGTGGTAGTGCTCGCTGCGGGCGATCTCGGCGCCGCCCAGACGGCCGGACACGTTGACCTTGATGCCGCGGACGCCCATGCGCATGGCGCGCTGCATCGCGTTCTTCATCGCGCGGCGGAAGCTGATGCGCTTCTCGAGCTGCTGGGCGATGTTCTCGGCGACGAGCTGAGCGTTGGTGTCGGGGGTCTTTATCTCGACGATGGAGAGGGCGACCGGCTTGCCGATCATCTTCTCAAGCGTCAGGCGGAGCTTCTCTATCTCTGCGCCGCCCTTGCCGATAACGACGCCGGGACGGGAGCAGTGGATATAGATGCGGACCTTCGCGCTGTCGCGCTCGATCTCGATCTTGGGAACGCCCGCGCTGTAAAGGGTCTTCTTAAGATATTCGCGAATCTTGAAATCCTCGGCGATAAGAGCGCCGACTTTTTCGTTTCTGGCGTACCAGCGGGAATCCCAGTCTTTGATGACGCCGACTCGCAGGCCGTGAGGATTAACTTTCTGTCCCATAGCTTACTCCTTCTCCGCAACGACGATGGTGATGTGCGAGGTCCTCTTGAGTATCCTGGCGCTGCTGCCTCTGGCCCTGGCTCTGCCTCTCTTGAGGATGGGGCCGGGGTTGGCGAAGCATTCGCTGACGTAGAGGTTCTCGGGATCCATCTCGTTATTGTTCTCGGCATTGGCGACCGCGCTCTTGAGCAGCTTGAGCATGAGCTCGCAGCCAGCCTTGGGGGTGGCCTGCATGAGAGCCTCGGCAGTGCGGGTGTCCTTGCCGCGGATGAGGTCGCAGACTATCTTGACCTTGCGCGGAGAGATGCGCGCATATCTGAGGTGTGCTTTCGCTTCCATGTGACTGCCTCCTTACTTACCGGTCTTGCTTCCGGCGTGACCTCTGAAGGTGCGCGTGGGAGCAAACTCGCCCAGTTTGTGGCCGACCATGTCCTCAGTCACATAGACGGGGACGTGACGGCGGCCGTCATGAACGGCTATCGTGTGGCCGACAAAGGACGGGAATATCGTGGACGCGCGGGACCAGGTCTTGATGACCGTCTTGTTGCCGGTCTTGTTCATCTCGTCGACGCGCTTCAAAAGCTCGGGAGCCGCGAACGGGCCCTTCTTGATACTTCTGCTCATCTGATTTTCCCTCCTTACTTAGCGTTGCGGCGCTTGACTATGAACTTGTCGTTGCGGTTCTTAGTCTTGCGGGTCTTGTAGCCCAGAGCCGGCTTGCCCCAAGGGGTCACGGGGCCGGGACGGCCGACGGGGGACTTGCCTTCGCCGCCGCCGTGGGGGTGGTCCACCGGGTTCATGACGGAGCCGCGGACCGTCGGGCGGATGCCCATGTGGCGCTTGCGGCCGGCCTTGCCGATGGAGATGTTCTCGTGATCGAGGTTGCCGATCTGGCCGATGGTGGCCAGGCAGTTCATGCGAACGTAGCGGACTTCGCCGGAGGGAAGCCTCACCTGGGCCATCTTGCCCTCCTTCGCCATGAGCTGGGCCGAGCCGCCCGCGCTGCGGACGAGCTGGCCGCCCTTGCCCGGGTAGAGCTCGATGTTATGGATGAGCGTACCGACGGGGATGGCGGAGATGGGGAGCGTGTTGCCCGGCTTGATATCGGCATGCTCGGAGGAGATGACCGTGTCGCCGGCAGCGACGCCCACGGGGGCGAGGATGTAGCGCTTCTCACCGTCGGCGTACTCGACGAGGGCGATGAACGCGCTTCTGTTGGGGTCGTACTCTATGCGCTGGACGGTTCCCTCGACGTCAAACTTGTCGCGCTTGAAGTCGATGATCCTGTACTTGCGCCTGTTGCCGCCGCCGCGATGGCGGACGGTGATCCTGCCGTAGCTGTTGCGGCCCGAGTTCTTCTTGAGAATCTCAACAAGGCTCTTTTCCGGCTGGGCCTTCTTATCCACGCCGTCAAAGCCGGAGACGGTCATGTGTCTTCTGGCAGGAGTGATGGGTTTGTAGGTCTTAACGGACATTATTCATCACACCATCCCTTCAAAGAACTCTATGGTCTTGCTGTCGTCGGTGAGCTTGACGACGGCCTTTTTCCAGTCGGCAGTCTTGCCTTCGGGATAACGGCCCTGGCGCTTTTTCTTGCCGGGGACGTTGGTCGTGGTGACCTTCTCGACTTTGACGCCGAAGATCTCCTCGACGGCCTTCTTGATCTCGGTCTTGTTGGCAGTCTTGTCTACCTTGAAGGCGTACTTCTTGAGGTCCACCGCCTCCATCGACTGCTCGGAGATGATGGGCTTTATAATGATGTCATAGGATGTCTTCATCAGGCATAAACCTCCTCGATCTCGCGGAGCGCGGCCTCATCGACGATGAACCAGCCGGCGTTGAGGATGTCATAGGGAGAGAGGACTCCGGAGATGGTCGTCTGCACGCCGGGGATGTTGCGCGCGCTCTTGACGACGTTCTCGCGGACCTCGGGGGTAACGACGAGGGACTTGCCGCTCGCGCTGACCGCGTCGAGGAACTTCACGAAATCCTTGGTCTTGATGGCGTCCATGGAGAGATCCTCCACGACGATGACGGCGTTGTCGGCCGCCTTGGCGCTGAGCGCGCTGCACATGGCAAGGCGCTTGACCTTCTTATTGAGCGAGTAGCGGTAGCTGCGGGGCTTGGGCGCGAACGCGATACCGCCGTGCGTCCAGTTGGGAGCGCGGGTGCTGCCGGTGCGGGCGCGGCCTGTTCCCTTCTGACGCCAGGGCTTCCTGCCGCCTCCGGAGACCTCGCCGCGGGTCAGGGCGCTCTGCGTTCCCTGGCGCTGATTGGCCAGATAGTTCTTGACGCTCTCATGCAGGACGGCCTCATTGGGCTCTATCCCGAACACGGCCTCGGAAAGCTCGATCTCACGGAGCTCCTCGCCGGCCATGTTGAAAACTTTGGCTTTAGGCATTGTCAGTCTCCTCCCTTACGCTCTCTTGGCCGATTTCTTCTGCGGGTTGGTGCTTACGGTCTGAACGCCGGGCTTCTTGGTGATGTTCTTCACCGTGTTCTTGATATACACGATGCCGCCCTTGGGGCCGGGGATCGCGCCGCGAACGGCGATGAGATTGAGCTCGGGATCGACCTTGACGACGTCAAGGTTCTGGACCGTGACCTGCTCGACGCCCATGTGACCGGCGCCGATCTTGCCCGGGAAGATCCTGGAGGGATCGGTGCTCGAGCCCATGGAGCCCGCGTGCCTGTGGACCGGGCCGCCGCCGTGGCTGGTCGGGGTCCTCTGGGCGCCCCAGCGCTTGATGACGCCGGCGTAGCCTTTACCTCTGCTGATACCCGTCACGTCGACCTTGTCGCCGGCGGCGAATATATCGGCCTTGACGACGTCGCCGACGTCGAGTCCGTCGCAGTTCTCGAGGCGGAATTCCTTGAGGTGCTTCTGAAGAGCGACTCCGGATTTCTCCAGATGGCCCTTCTCCGGCTTGGAGAGCTTCTTGGCCTCGATCTCCTCGAAGCCGAGCTGGACCGCCGTGTAGCCTTCCTTGTCGGGAGACTTCTTCTGTACCACCGGGCAGGGACCGGCCTCGATGACCGTTACCGGGATGACCTTGCCCGTCTCATCGAAGATCTGGGTCATGCCGACCTTTTTCCCGATGATGGCTTTCTTCATCTTCATTATGAGTATATCCTCCTTTGGTTATTGGTCGGATCGCATGGCTCGCATTCGGCCGGAGGCTTCCGACTTGACCCCGTCCGCTCTCGCAAGCAGCGGACGACAGGCATTCTTAATAATGTCGCGCGCGTCGCGCGCAGGGAACGTCAGAGCTTTATCTCGATCTCGACGCCGGCGGGAAGCTCGAGGGACATGAGAGCTTCGATCGTCTTCTGGGTCGGGTTAAGGATGTCGATAAGTCTCTTGTGGGTGCGGCGCTCGAACTGCTCGCGGCTGTCCTTATACTTATGAACAGCGCGGAGGATCGTCACGACCTCCTTCTTGGTGGGGAGAGGGATGGGGCCGGAAACTTTCGCGTCCGTGCGCTTGGCGGTCTCGACTATTCTCTCGGCGCTCTGGTCGATGAGCTGATGGTCGTAGGCCTTGAGTCTGATGCGGATCATTTTCTTTGCGGTTGCCACTGGGTTTTCCTCCTTCGTATGGTGAGTGTTCATACGTGCGAAATTTTCAATCAACGAAGCCGTGCGTATCACTCCGCCCCAAAAGTTCCGACCGGCATGGCCGGTCGCTCCTGAGCGCGGCGATATACTTACCCGAGGGGGCGGGTGGGCATATCGGAGCTTGAAAATCTCAGTCGCCCGATCTTTCGGACATACTCTGCGGAAGTTACCTCGGGCACTGGCCGAGCAATCTCCCGCTTCATCGCACATCGGGGGCATATTTCCCCCTTCGCCCTAAAAGGCGCTCTGACAGAATAACAGACGAATACAATAATGTCAATACTTTTTTCGGGGCTTTTTCAGAAATTTTCTATCCCGTAGAAACGTTTGCCGTTTTCGAGCGTCAGCTTCGCGGCTTCTGACTCGGATATGCCCATGAAGCGCGCCGCCGTCTCACATATATATTTAATGTAGGAGGAATCGTTTCGCCTCCCGCGCACGGGCACCGGCGCCATATAGGGGCTGTCCGTCTCTATCATGATGCGGTCATGCGGCACGGCCGCGACGATCTCCGGAGCCCTGCGGGCGTTTTTGAAGGTTATGGAGCCCGTGAAGGAGATATACCAGCCGAGGGCGAGCAGCTCCCTCGCCGTCTCCAGCGAGCCGGAGTAGCAATGGAACACGCCCTTTACGCCCGGGAAGGCACGGACGGCGCGCAGGCTGTCCTCGTGCGCCTCGCGGTCATGAAAGATGACGGGCAGGCCGAGCTCTCCCGCGAGCTCGAACTGGGCATAGAGCGCCCTCTGCTGCACTTCGCGGGGGGCTGCGTCCTCATAGTGGTAGTCGAGGCCTATCTCCCCGACGGCAACGACCTTGCCGCCGCGGCAGAGCGCCCTTATCTCCGCGAGGGTCTGCGGAGTGAAGTCCGCGGCGCTCTCGGGGTGGATGCCGGCGGCTGCGTAGACGAAGGCGTGCTTTTCGGCTATCTCGGCGGCCAGACGGGAGCTGCGCACGTCGGAGCCGGGATCGACCACGAGCTCCACGCCCGCGTCATAAAGCGCGGCGAGCACCTCTTCCCTGTCCGCGTCGAACTGCGGATCGTCGTAATGCGCGTGAGTGTCAAAATACATATCTTTCACCGTATCTCTACATTTATATATAATATATAGTTTTTGGTTTTGCCTGCCGGGCTCCGGCGAAGGAGCCCCGCGCCGCTCTTCAGGATGACGGGACCGGATCGGAAGAGCCGCACAAAACCGCATTATAAGATTACTACAAAGGCGCGCGCTTTTCCAGCTTTTTTCGATTTAATGCAAAAAAGAAGGCTTGCAGGGGCTCTTCCCGATTGAAATCAGCTCCGGCTTATGCTATTATTTCTATTTATAGCAGGGAGGCGAATTTATGTTCGGAAAAACTCAGCGCAGCGGCTCTCCGGGCTGGATTGTCGCATTTCTGGGCAACCCCGGCCGGGAGTACGCCATGACGCGGCATAACGCGGGCTGGCTCGCGGCGGATTCGCTCTGCGCGAAAAAGGGCGTCAGGATCGACCGCGCGCGCTTCAAGGCCCTGACCGGGACCTGCGAGCTCGGCGGGCAGCGCGTCTTCCTCATGAAGCCGCAGACGTTCATGAACCTTTCGGGCGACGCGGTCGCCCCGGCGGCGGCTTTTTACAAGATACCGCGCTCGAACGTCATCATCATACACGACGACATAGCCCTTCCGCCCGGGAGGCTGCGCATAAAGCGCGGCGGCTCCGACGGGGGACACAACGGCATAAAGAGCCTCATAGCCAGGCTCGGCGGGAGCGACTTCATCCGCGTCAAGATAGGCGTCGGCGAGCCCTCCCATCCCGACTACGACCGCATCGACTGGGTCATAGGAAAG
>JAEEGJ010023178.1_pt1 | contig 13063 bp, 15 predicted proteins | sample 8958761 | NCBI WGS metagenome assembly JAEEGJ01 (sample SAMN16246546, study PRJNA631951) | gut metagenome | biome: gut microbiome; feature: rumen; material: RS-attached | host: Bos | place: Iran: Karaj | collected 2018-10
AATAACGGAAGAACAGGAAAGACTTCTGTTTGACTGGCTTGTGGCACATGGTCATTCGTATGGGGAAGTTTTTGAGGCTATCGCATGTATGCTCGGTAGAGATGAGGCCTATCCTCATAGAATACGCGATACTGATTATATGTCTAAGGAAGTGGTTAAATATTATGAAAAACATATAAAACATATAAAAGATTCAGAACATTGAAATGTTCAAACTGTCATGAGCGTTGTGCTACAAAGGGTGAGATGTTTATGATAAAATACTATATTAGGTTATAAGAGGAATTCAATGGATACAGTAGATCTTATTATTGATTCAGCCACTGCTTTTTATAACGAGTTGCGCAAGGATCAGTATGGGCGTTATCACTCATGGGAACACTGTTATAAGTGCTTCAATGATGCTCGCCATGTTCGCAAACCGGATTATGATTATTTAAGTCTTCATCTCGCCTTTTATCTTGCAAGTTGGGGAATGTATAGAGGTTCGTCATTTCTATTGCAGAAGGATTATAAGGTTCATATTCCTATTGTTAATGAACTATTAAAGAAAAAATATGATCGCCTTGCAGGAATTGATTGTGAGGATTTGAGAGACGAGGATGTCCTTAAGCTTCTTACCGGTATATGAAGTGTTTGCGTATACAATTTAAGGATGCTATTCCTATTGTGAAGGAGATAGCTTATTCCAAAAGATAGAAATATAATATGTGACCGCATAATGACCGCAATAAGTCCGGTAAAAGAGTATAATACGTATAATGTATATATATTTTGCGATTACGCATAGAGGATATATACTATATGTGGCGGAAATCGGTTGTAACTATTGAGTACGAATTGATTTCTTGATAGATAAAAGATACTGAAAAGCTGTCGTTAGGGGAAGGCGCTTGCTCTGGTGTTGGTGAAAAATTGCTGGAGTTCGTGAGAGCCGGAAGCGTTGAGTATGTGTTATCCGATTTTTTCATATGATGACGGTACGGAAGTGACAGCTTCTAAGCCGGATGATAAAGGGAATATAATGCTTTATATCGAAAGATTCGATCGTAAAAGCGACGGATTTATTAATGCTAAAGTCATGCTTCCAGAGCTTTCGATAGTATCTGTAAACGGGTATGACAGTAAAGAGCTGGATGAGCTGATTGAAGAATACTCAGAGGTCAAAGAAGATATTATTGACTATGTTATGGAGAAGGCAGAGCAGAGTGCTTGAACGTTGGTTAAGATTTTGGTTAAGAATCCTAACCCGGGATGCCCTAACCTCCTTTCTTACTGCATTTGAGGCGCTTTAGGTGACAAATTCGAATCTTGTCACTCCGATGAGGAATTAATCCCGGAAGTTCGCTAAGTAGGCGGCTTTCGGGATTTTCTTGTTCGATAAATCACCCTAAAAGTTGGTTACCCTTGGTTACCTTTTGGTTAAATCCTATCTTGAAGGAACACGATTCACATTACTCTATAGAGAACGCTATAGAGAAGGCTATACCCTTTACAATGCGGCATAATTATGATACAGTTGTGCTACAAAAAAGGAGGTGCACGTCCATGCCTATGATAATGCCAATCCGGGACTTAAGAAAAACAAGCGAGTTATCAGAACTTGCACACAAGAAGCAGGAGCCTATTTTTATCACAAAGAATGGATATAGCGATCTTGTGGTTATGAGTTCAGAGTTATATGAAAAGTTTGCCTACATAAACAAGGTTGACCAGGCAATCGAGGAGGCTGAAAGAGAAGTTAGCGAGGGCGCAAAGCCTGTCTCAGTCAAGGAGGCCAGAAAGAAACTTGACAAAAAATACTATGGCTAAGTATGAGGTAATGCTCTACCCGAAAGCATATCGCGATATAGATGATATCTATGCTTATATTGCATTGGAGAAACAATCACCGGAAAATGCGAAGGGTCAAACGGACAGGATCTGGGATGCAATTGAATCCTTGGAAATAAACCCGTATGCTCATCAGGACAGACTGGTCGGCGGTTATGCGGGGAAGGGCTATAAGCAGCTTCTGATAGATAATTATATGGCGATCTTTAAGATCGACGAGGCCAATAAGAAAGTGTACGTGGTGACAGTTCAATATCAGGGAAGAGATCTATAGGCCAAAAGATGAATATACGGATAAGATGGAAGGCAAACAATTCGGGTTGTCTTTTTCAGGTGCTATTATGCTGTCTGGAAACGCAGTAATGGAGAGAATATTGGTGAAGAGAAAACTTACAATCCCGGTGGTTATAGATTCGCAAAAGGAAGTGAATAATTGAAGCATATGAAAGTTACAGAAAAACAATGGGCAGCGTTTTTTAATGAGATCAATCCGGGCTTTTTCGACCCGGATCATGATAAAAGAATGCAGAAGGACAAACCTTCCTCCGAGATGTTCCTCAATCTGCGGGAATTTGATGAAAACTGCTATGAGAAGAAATTTTCTGAAAATGTAACATTCGGATATTTGAACAAAGATCATGATGAACTGTTAGCTGTAGTGAAGAAGGTGATGCCGATTTGGGTCCCGCTTTTTGACGGGCGTACAAATGTATATTGCGGTTTCGTGGATGGAAAGATTGTCAGCTTTTGCATGGTCGAGGATTTGGGAGAGCATATATTAGTCGGAGAGAGGGTAAATATCGGAAGCCCGGGATGTGCCGGAACGTTACCGGAATACCGCAATCGCGGGATAGGATTGGTTATGCTCCGTAATGCGACGAAGATCCTCCGGGATGCGAAGTATGACTATAGTTATATCCATCATACTTATGAGACCGAATGGCTTAAAAAACTCGGATATGAGGTCGTTCTATGCTGGGACGAAAGAGGCATACTCTGGTCTTAAGGTGAGCGTAAATATTGACAATCTAGCCGTTTGAGAATATTGTTTTAGAGGATTAGACTTGATGAGGTTCAATAGGAGGCTTTCGTATGAAAAATAGGCTGATTTCGCTTTTTCTTACAGCGTTCATGATGATCACTGTGTTGTCGGGATGCCAAAATGCATCTTCAGGCACATCGGACACTTCCGCAGATTCTTCGGATAAGGTTGAGATCAATATATATCACTGCACGTTTAACATCGCATCGGCAGATAGCGCAGAAGTTTCTGCGATCGAAGATGCGATCAATGACTATATCGCAGACAAGATCAACGTCAAAATAAAACTCACGGATTTGGGCCAGGGCGAATATGAAGACAAATGCAATCTTGCCATAGCAAACGGCGAAGCGAATCTTTTCTGGACTGCCAGCTGGATGGGTAGCGTGTCCACCGATAACCTTGTATCCGGGAAGGCCGCATACGACTTAAGTGAATTACTTCCAGGAACAGATTTATATAATTCCATACCCGAAGCAGTATGGGAGTCTTCCCGATATAACGGAAAGGATTATTTTATTCCCTGTTATAAGGAGTCATCAGAAGGATATGATCTAGTTTATCCCACGGAAAAAGCGTTGAAATACGGATGGGATCTGTCGTCCGTGAAGAAATTGGAGGACCTCGAGCCCATGCTTGAGCAGCTGAAACAGGATGGCGTGAAGTATCCGCTGCTTTTACAGTTGATGCCTTTCTTTAGTAAATTCTACCTTGATGATTATGAATTCATCCTGGGAGGTACGATGATCGCTGTTGACCGTGATACCAATGAAGTGGTGGATTGTCTCACCCTTCCCGAATACAGAGAATTTCTGGACCTTATGAGCGGATGGGGAGAAAAGGGCTACATCAGCGAAGAAGAAGCCACGATGACGGTACCGGAAAATGCGATCAATACCACTGACTGGGGCTTCGCAGCATGGTGGGACGTGCCGGTCAATGAAGATGCCTCTGTAACCTACGGGCAGGACTGTGATGTCATCCATATGACCAAGAATTATCTCAATTCCTCGAGTACCTTGGGCTCGTGCTTTGCAGTCTCCTCTGCAAGTACGAAGGAACAGGCAAAGGCCTGTGTGGATTTCATGGGGTTGATGTATACGGATCCGGTACTGGCCGGATTATTCACCTTCGGTATCGAGGGAACCGATTATGATATTGAGGATGGTTTTGTTGTCAAAAAAGGCGGACTCTATGATCATAGTTCATGGGAATCAGGATCGATCGTATCGATCCCTCTCGAGGCGGGTGAGCCTGAAAACAAAGTGGAATTGTATGAGAAATTCAATGAAAACTCCGTGGAAGCTCTTGCGAATGGGTTCCGGTTTGACTTTACTCCCATAGAAGCCGAGTGGACAGCGTGTTGCGGCCTCTTTGATCAATATGGTTTTGTACTTGAGCAGGGGGGATGTCCCGCCGCTGAAGTGGATGCCAGACTGGAAAAATTCCGTTCAGAGCTTGATGCTGCCGGATACCAAAAGGTTTTTGCCGAAGTAGTAAAACAATATGATGCATGGAAAACTTCAAAATAACAAAGTACTCAAAAGGCTATTTTTTAAACTGTTGCCGGTACAGATCGTGCTCTTCGGTATGGGCTCCATCAATTCCATCATAGACGGAACCATAGCCGGGCATTACATTGATGAGAGAACGGTCGGTGCTATCGGCCTGTTTTATGCGGTGATAACGATCATAGGGGCGATCAGTTCGATAATCCTTAGCGGCGGATCAGTCATCAGCGGAAATCATATCGGATGCGGGGACATTCAAAAGGCCGGCGGCATCTTTTCCCTATGCATCGTTCTTTCCCTTATGTTGGGTGTGATAACCACGCTGATATGCGTCTGCTTTCCCGGGCCGATTGCCACATTCTGCGGTGCTGATGATTCCTTAAAAGAAAGTGTTGCACAGTATGCAAGGGGCTACTGTCTCGGATTCATACCCATGTTTTTATCAGAGCAACTCTCGTATTTCCTTCAGGTTGAAAATCAGAGCAGGAGAAGTTATGTCAGTGTTGTTGTCACGATCTTCTGCAACATAGCCCTCAATCTTTTCTTTGTTAAAGTACTTGATCTGGGGATCATTGGACTTGCATATGCGACCAGTGCCTGTAATTGGATATTCTTCCTGATACTGGTATCCTACTATTTTTCAGATAAAGTACAGTTAAAATTCAGTCTCGGAAGTATTCCCTGGGAAAAGACCATTGACCTGATCAAGATAGGAAGCCCCTCCGCTTTGGAGCAGTTGTATTTGGCCGTAAACAGCCTCACGATGAACAGGATCATACTGAAATACGGGGGAGCGCAGGCTCTTTCCGCAAGGGCTTCCCTGGAAATGCTTGGGGGATTTTTCATCGCAGCACAAGTGGGGTGCGGTGCGGTTGTTAAAACACTCTCCAGTGTCTATATCGGTGAGGAGGACAGGGATTCCATCAAATATCTGATGAAGCTGGTACTTACGAAAATCATGGCCCTCACGTTCGCGATCATGATCCTCATGATGCTGTTTTCCCAAACCATGGCACTTATCTTCTTCCCGGACAAAACCTCTGACGCATACGTTCTTACAAGGCAGCTGTATGTGATCTATGCGCTGGCCCTTCCCTTGATACTTGTGATTCAGATACAGTCCAATTATCTGCAGGCAACCAAAAACAACATTGCGGCTCATGTCTCATCTGTGGTGGATGGTTACTTTGCGACGATTATCCCGGCGGTTGTCCTGGCTCCGGTGATCGGCATCCTCGGTGTATGGTGGGCGGACCCAATCGGGGGTGTGATTACCGCACTGGTTTATCCTATCTATGCCATCATTTATTGGAAACGTATTCCAAGGAATACCGATGAGTGGCTGTTACTTAGAGACGACTTTGGGGTAAAGGAGGATGACCGGTTGTGTATTGATATAACCGGCATGGAAGATGTCATAGGGTCTTCTTCGAGAATACAGAGCTTTGTGGAAGAGCGTGGATATTCCCACAGGACAGCCTTTTTCTCTGCGCTCGCCCTGGAGGAGATGGCCGGCAATATTGTTAGCTACGGGTTCGGTGCCGATCGTAAAAAGCATGATATGGATGTAAGGGTCGTCTCAACGAAGAACGGCGTATTACTCAGAATCAAGGACGATTGCAGAGCGTTTAATCCTGTGGAAATGAATCAGATATTTAATCCCGATGATCCTTCCAAAAACATCGGGATACGCATGATATCAAAAATAGCAGATGAATTCTCGTATCAGAATACCTTCGGACTGAATGTTCTGACTATCGTGATAAAATAGTTATAAGGGGGTTACAGGTTGAGCTTTATGAAGATACCCCGGAGATTCCGGGCACTCATCTTAATGGCACTTCCCGGAGTTCTTATCCTTTTCTTTTTTGATTATATGGTGATGGGAGGTTTGGTACTGGCCTTTAAAAATTTTGATTACAGGCTGGGGATATGGAGCAGTCCGTGGAGCGGAATTGAAAATTTCAGGTTTCTGATTGCATCCAGATCCACATTCTTTACCATTACACGTAATACGCTTATGTATTACGTGATATTTACCGTCACGGGAATGATCCTTGAGATCAGTCTGGCGATTGCGATGGATCAGCTGGTCTTTAAAAGGATCGGGAAAGTGATGCAGAGCATATTTGTGATCCCGGTATTTATATCATTTACAGCTGTCCAGTTCATTGTTTATGCGTTCTTAAGTACGGACATGGGGATGATCAATCATCTGTTTGGCGTATCTGTCAGGTGGTACCTTGAGGCAAAGTACTGGCCGGTGATCCTGACTATCGTAAAACTGTGGAGCGGTACCGGTTATGGGGCGGTGCTTTTCATGTCAGTCCTTGCGGGGATCGATCCCGGACTGTATGAAGCGGCCCAGATGGATGGGGCGGGAAAGTGGCAGCAGATATGGCACATCACCCTTCCATTACTGAAGCCTATGGTCACCATAATGCTCCTCTTATCTGTCGGAGGAGTCCTGCACTCGGATACAGGGCTGTTTTATCAGGTAACAAGGAACAGCGGATCGCTATATGACACCACACAGGTTCTGGATTCGTATATATTAAATGCCGTTTTCCATAACGCTGATTTCGGATTTACGGCGGCAGCATCATTTTTCCAATCGGTTGTCGGAACTATGCTGATCCTTCTTGCCAACATGGCGGTTCGCCGGATCAATCCTGATGATTCATTGTTTTAGGCGGTGACAGAATCGATGCGAAAGAAAAGAAAGATAACAACCGGGGAGATAGTTCTTTTTTTGATATTGCTGATGCTTGCAATCACCACAGCAATCCCTGTCCTGTTTGTCTTTACAACTGCATTTACCGATGAGAGTGTCCTTGCGAGTGAGGGATACAGGCTGCTGCCTTCCGCACTGTCGCTGGATGGGTTTCGTGCAGTTTTAAAATATGGGAAGAAGCTTTTCGTATCATATGGAGTGACTATATTTGTCACGGTAACAGGAACCGTATTCGGAATACTTGTTATGAGCATGTATGGATATGTCCTGAGCAGGAAGGATTTTCCGTTAAGGAAGTTCCTGACGGTATTTCTCATGATTCCTATGCTCTTTAGCGGCGGTCAATTATCAATGTATATCATATTCACATCCCTTTACCATATGAAGGATAATATTCTGTTATTGATATTGCCGCAAAGTGTGCAGACCATTTATGTCATTATCCTAAGGACCTATATCACAAGCAGCGTGCCGGGGGAGTTAATGGACTCTGCCAGAATTGACGGTGCCGGAGAGTATACCACTTTTTTCAGAATTGTATTTCCGCTTATGAAGCCTGCGTTGGCATCCGTCGGATTTATGATGGCGACCATGTACTGGAATGACTGGCAGAACGCTCTTCTGTTTATGGATAGTGATAACAAGAAGCCTTTGCAGCTTCTTCTTATCAATATACAAATGAGTATAGAAACACTTTTATCGAACAGAAATATCCCTTCGGCTGCGCTTGCAGCAATGCAGGGAAGGGTTCCGCAGTATTCCGCGACAATGGCGACCGTTGTGGTTGTTATTTTGCCTGTTATGATTGCATATCCCTTTTTTCAGAAGTATTTTATTAAGGGGCTGACGATTGGTTCCGTTAAGTATTGATTTGGAATAATGCTGTTCAGCAGAAACCGTTTAGTAAGGTAGAACCCCTTAAGTAACCGGAGGTAGAACCATGTTCGTTATGGATGGATTTGTTTGTGGTGGAGAACCAACAGAAACCATAAAGATAACGAGTGTCAAATCCGACGAGCTGTTAATATTCTGTTCATATTATCATTTTGGAATTTTGATATAATATAAAAATATGAATACATCCGAAAAAGTGCTATTTATACTTGAATCCAATAAAGACACCTATACTTCGGGGGAAGAAATGGCGAGACAGTGCGGCGTTTCAAGGAACGCCGTATGGAAAGCGATAAGTGACCTTCGGGATAAAGGCTATGAAATAGAGGCGATCAGCAACAAAGGCTATAGACTGGCAGATGACACTGATATCATATCTGCTGAGGGAATAAGAGCCGGGTTACCGGAAGATCTTAGGAAAGCCGACATTTTTGTGTATGACAGCTTGAATTCCACAAGCGACAAAGCCAAAGAGCTTGCGATGAAAGGAGCTCCCGGCGGGACAGTCATTGTTGCAGTTACACAGACGGGCGGAAGAGGACGTAAGGACCACACGTTCTTTTCTCCTAAAGGCGGGCTCTATATGAGTGTGATCTTAACTCCGGAACTTCTGTACGGTAAAGATAGCAAAGCAGTCACTTCATTTGTGGGAAGCGCTGTGGTTGGTGCAATAAAAGAGCTTACAGGTATAGAGCCTTATATTGAAGGTATTAATGATCTGTATGTTAACGGGAAAAAAATATGCGGTATCCTGCTCGAGTCTGGAAGCGAGTTTGATAGCAGCAACCTGCAATGGGTAGTGGCGGGAATAGGTATAAACTTTGATTCGGATATAAGCAGGTTTCCTGATGATGTTAAAGAAAGAGCCTCAAGCCTGTTTGATACCGGTAAAGCCACAATAACAAAGAATATGCTTATAGCGAGAATAGTTGAGAAAATATCATAACGTCAACCATAAACACAATTTAGGTTGACAATCTTTTTTAGCTATGTTACCTTCAAACATGCATGTGTGGAATGATGTTTCATGAACGCAGGTATCTAAAGGAGGATAAGGCACTATGAGCAGCGCAGGTTCAGTTAAGACAGAAACAGGGGTAAAAGCATTAGATCTGATATATATTGCGATCGGAGCAGCATTGATATCCATATGCTCCTGGATAAGTATACCGACAGCGGTTCCGTTTACACTTCAGACATTTGCGGTATTTTTCGTATTGCTGCTTCTGGGAGGCGAAAGAGGAACGATCGCAACCCTTATATATATTCTGCTTGGAGCGGTTGGAGTACCTGTTTTTGCCGGATTTAGCGGTGGTGTCGGAATACTCTTCGGAAGTACAGGCGGATACATTTTTGGCTTCCTGTTTACTGGCCTTATATATATTCTGTTCATGAGATTATTCAGGGAAAACGTTGTTATCAAAGTAGCGGCGCTTGTTATTGGACTTGCAGTCTGCTATGCATTTGGAACGGCTTGGTTCATGCATGTTTATATGCAAGAAAATGGAGATACCGGGTTGATCACCGTTCTTGGATGGTGCGTATTTCCATTTATCATTCCGGATCTGATAAAGATGGCACTTGCTGTAATTATTTCAAAGAGGATAGAGCCTGTGATTAAGGCTTGACGATTGCGATGTATGAAATTATCAGGCTAAGACCACATCATCTGCTATGCACTCAGGGATACAGTGGGAAAGGTTATTCGGATGATTTTGTTTTAAATATGAACAGGATAACCGAGAAACTTAGAAGCGACCGAAACGCGAGGGTTGAAATTGTTTTCACTACGGACAGCTTATGTGATGATTGCCCGTACAAAGTTTCAGATGGAATATGTAAAAGCGACAATAAGGTTCTTGGATTTGATAAGGGTGTTATAAAAGTGCTTGATCTTGAAGAGAGCGCTTATTCATACCAGGAACTTATATCAAAACTTGATGAATATCTGTCATCGGGAATTGAGGATGAACGCCTGCAAGCAATATGTGGGGATTGCAAATGGTATGCTGTCAGTGCCTGCTGGACGCACATCAAAAACAAAAAATATGTGTTTTAGGTTTCGCGTTTATTAGGAAAATGACTGATTTTGTTAACTATTAACAGTTTGTTCATTATTTGAGAGAAAGCGTCGCAAATGTTGGTTTTGCGGCGCTTTCACGTATTTGACGCATTGGATTGGATTTTAGTGATTTCAGAGGGCTGTTAATAATTCATTCATATCTTCATTAGGGGATTTTTGATATAATTCGTTTCAGAGTATGATTGTACTAATAAATCGTTAATTAATTGACTAAGACGAAGATGAGCGAAGTAACTTACAGCAAAAAGAACGATGAAATTGAGTGTGTCCGGTATGAGAAATCTCGAAAAACATATCTTCCGCACACGCATACAAATCATTTGACGATAGGTTATATTGAAGATGGAAAGGTCTGTATTACAATAGATGGTGAAAGTTGTATCTATACGCAGGGAGATGAGTTCCGAATAATGCCCAATGTCCTGCATGAGGTAAAACCTGCGGACGAAAATCCTTATTCTATGGTGGTTATGTGTATCAGGACCGATGCGGTTGCGGATGATGATAATCTGAAGGAACTTCAGGATACCATTATGGAAAAACCGGAGAATATTTACCTTATAGAGGAAATGGCGGAAGACTCCCAGGTCAGTCCATACCATATGATACGAAAGTTTAAGAAGGCATTTGGGCTTACACCGCATCAATTCCAGATACAGTGTAAGGTCAGAAAAGCTCAGAAACTGCTTGAAACAACCAAAAGCATCCCTGAAGTGGCTTATGAAGCAGGATTTTGCGATCAAAGCCACCTGGACAGATGCTTTCAGAAAATAGTGGGCATGACGCCCCGTCAATATCAGGATGCATTAATAAACAACGATTAACAAAGTGCTGGGGAAAAAGTTCAGTTTATTTCTTCTCGCTTTCTGCTGATCAAAAATACACCGTTTTCATCTGCAATTCTGATTAAAGGCTCACAAAGCATTTCCTGTATTACAACTTCACCTAAATACAAAATACGGCATCCGTCTAACAAGTGTCCTGCCCATGTTTTATTTCCATTTCCTACGACTCCGTGAATGTGAGGCTCACCATTCACGATGGTTCCATCAAGCGAAGCCAGTTCCAACGGCTCCTTTAATTCATGTACATCATATCCCATTGGAAATCCTACAGTATTGGACATTTGAATATTTGCAATATCAAAAGTCGCTATCCCAGATAATACAACTGCATCCTGAACTTTTTCATTCTGACATAGTTCTGCTATTTTTTCGCGAAGCAAATCTCCTCGCTCCATTCGCAAAATATATGTTCTTCCTATGTTTTTAGCAATAAAATGTCTCATATAATTCTCCTCTACTTTTATTCTAACCAAAAGCATCCCTGAGGTGGCCTATGAAGCAGGATTTTGCGATCAAAGCCATCTGGACAGATGCTTTCAGAAGTTAGTGGGCATGATGCCCAGTCAATATCAGGATGCACGGGCAAATGATGATTAGCATAATGCAGGGAAAAACTTGGCGAACAAATATAGTCCGTCTTTTCCTGCATGAACTTCGTGATGAATTGCCTTTGGCATTATGGAGATAACTCCCGGCTCATAGATAAGTTCACATCCATCATTGATACAGGTGCCTTCGCCGGCGATCACTTCGTGGGTTTCAAGCTGAGTTTCATGAATGTGGTCAAGAATGCTTTTGCCAGGAGCAATCCGCACCAGATGATAACTGTACTCGCCGTTTGTATCCTTTGAGGTGATTATATGTTTCAATTCGACACCTTCAAAGACTGGATGTTTCGACCAAGCGATATCGGCGAAAGAAATGGTTTTGCCCGGCAGACGCAGCTGCCCGTTGTTAAAGGATTCAAATACTTTAAGATTCATGTTGATGTTCTCCTTTCATTTGATAATGTGATGATATCAAAGGGGGAGCTTTCAGAATTGGATAAAATTGCTATTTTCAGTTTTGCAAGAGGAGGGGGAATAATAGTCGATAAAATCGCAAGGTAATCGTATTAAGTGGGAGATATTAAGGCTCAAACAAAGGGGAAACAGTCTGAAACTGTTTCCCCTTTTAATACATTCGATAGGGACTGGCTGTGTTATGAATGATTAAGAAAGGGTTATGAAGGCATTTGACAAAACCGTTATAGGATATTATAGTGTTCAGTAACGTAAATCTTGAAGCCAAAAGAAAGGAGGATGGCCATGCAGTCAAAAATGAATAACACGGAACATGCAGTAGTTAATGACAGGGTGCAGGTCATCCGTCTGATGGCATAGGCTGACGCTTAATACGGCGTCTGCCGTATATTATTGAATCAGACAGCTATGATCTTTGCATCCCTTGTCGAGGGATGTATTTTTATGTCCGGCCGTCATGCCGGCATTCAGATATTTCCACACATAAAATAGAAAAGGAAAATTATATGAAAACAGTAGAAGGAAAGTATGCTTCCGCACTGGTCTATTCTGACAGTGTGGAAGACTATGCGTTGGCGCAGATAAAGCTCCTCTGTGACGACATGTCTTTTAAGGGGAGCAGGATCCGTGTAATGCCTGATGTACATCCGGGAAAGGTAGGTCCAGTCGGCTTTACGGCAACCGTGACAGAACGCATCCTGCCGTCGGTTGTAGGCGTTGACATAGGATGCGGGATGTCTGCCGTAAAGATAAAGGAAAAGAGGCTGGACTGCGCCCAGCTGGACAAGCTGGTACACAGAAGGATACCGGCAGGAAGCGCTATCCGGAGTGACATGCACAGATTTGCCGCTGACTTTGATTTTGCAAGGCTTGAATGTGCCGAGCACATCAGGCTTGAGAAGGCAATGCTTGGCATAGGCACCCTGGGAGGAGGAAACCACTTTATCGAGGCAGACCGGGGAGAAGACGGAGAGCTCTATGTAGTGATCCATTCGGGGAGCCGGCATCTTGGAAAGGAAGTAGCGGAATACTATCTCAAGGAAGGCCAGAAGGCACTGAAGAAACAAGGTGTAGATGTTCCTTACGAGATGACATACCT
>JAEEGJ010023179.1_pt1 | contig 13063 bp, 13 predicted proteins | sample 8958761 | NCBI WGS metagenome assembly JAEEGJ01 (sample SAMN16246546, study PRJNA631951) | gut metagenome | biome: gut microbiome; feature: rumen; material: RS-attached | host: Bos | place: Iran: Karaj | collected 2018-10
CACTGCACGACGAAATGGCCGCAATGTAGAGGCTCAGTGCGATAATATAAAAGACGGTCAGAAGGCAATGTCTTTTCATCTGTTTGGAATTCAATAGGTTTAGGCACAACAAACATAGAAAAAAAACTGATTGCTCGCAAGCTGACAAAGGGGACGGTTCTCTTTGGCACTTCTGATAAGGCTCAAATCATCCGATAAAGCCCGCAAGATGCCAAAGAGAACCGTCCCTTTTGTTAGCTTTTGATTGTGTCCGATGTCCGAACGCTCACAAGTCACCCCAGTAACCACCGCGCAAGCAGGTAAGCCGCACCACCCACAATCAAGATGGGACCCAGGAAATCGCTGAACACAATCACCAGCACGATTATGGCAACAGCAACGATGCCGCCAACGATGGCACCGGCAGGAACACCGTTCCCCTGAGGTGACGGCTTGGGCTGCTGGTTGAGCTCCCGTTCCTCTTCCATATGTTCCTGGAAGTCAAAATCGTCGTATTCAAGCATGATAGTTGCATCTAGTTTCGTATCTGCGAATATAATCAATTTCCTGATTACCAACTAATACATTATCTTTGTGTCATATGGAATCCGTCACTACAAGAACAACTCCAAACCTCATAACTACCCTAAAACCTGGCGAGATCTTCGTCTTCGGTAGCAACGCCCGCGGAATGCATGCCGGTGGAGCTGCCCGCTACGCCCTGGATCACTTTGGAGCAGAGTGGGGAGTGGGCGAGGGTCTTCAAGGTCAATCCTACGCCATTCCCACGATGGAAGGCCTGGACAGTCTCAAATTCGCCGTTGACCGCTTCATAGCCTTCGCCAGTCAGCATCCCGAGTACAAGTTCCTGGTAACCCCCATAGGCTGCGGCATAGCCGGTTACCGCGAATCCCAAATAGGGCCGATGTTCGCGCACGCGGCCGAACTCCCCAACGTCTATCTTCCCGCCAGCTTCTGGGCTGTTCTTTAGTGGGGCCGATGCCCGCACGATGCAGAACCGGAATGACCTCATTATTATTGAATTGTCAAAAAAAACTAATTATTAAAGCCACCATTTATCAATACTTATTTTTGCAACAAATAAAGTTGACCATATGAACCTGTATTACAATTTTGACAACAGTCGTTTTTCCTTGAGTGATCAGGGAAACTGCAAAAAGGTATTTGAATCACATACTCGTGAAGGATGGAAAAATAGGGATGTAATAGAAGAGGGGAGATTTCGTTTAGAGATTATTCCGAATTTTTATCCTAAGAGTCATAACAGAGAATTCCTAAGTGCTAATCTTTATGTAGATGGTGTACAGCTGCTGCCCGTGTCGCAATCTTTTAGGATACCCATAAAAGGAAGATATTTTGACTTACATGAGATAGCGTTTACTCAATATGGAGCTGGTAATAATGCAGATAAACAACCAACAACGGTTTTATTCAAAGATGATTTAGACTGGAGTAAGTTACTGGAATCTATTTGCCAAATAAGCGAACAACCTGAGGAGTGGCAAAGGAGAGAGTTTCAGTTATTGCTGGATTCTTTAAAAGTGGAATTTGAAAAATTTCCATCCTTTGTAGGAAAGTTATTGAAAATATATGCTCCTTATGCAGAATTACTTGATTATGATCTGTATCCATTGTTGAAATTACCATGCATTGAAGCTATGCAGTTGTTGCTTGAAAACATAGATAATAATCAAAATAAGAATGGTGATATGCCTTCATTGCTTGAACATAAAGATTATATATGGCATTGCTTAAAATATAATCTGCAATGCGCTAATCATTAACATGATAACGGAACCGTCCCTTTTGTTGGCTTCTAATTCTGGGCCGATGCAATCATACTGATTAGCCCTGATTTGTTATAGTGTGGTACTAATTACAAAGATACGCTTTGTGCCGATATAGCACTATAATCACATGTTTATGTACCTGACAGGATTCGTGCTCCTGCCGTAATAAGATCTCACATCCTTTCCAACAGAATCTGAGTTAGAATCCTCTATACCAACGAACTCACATCGACCTTGATGTTTAGGACAATCAGTATAATTCCACTCCTTTGGAATATAAACAGCCTTTACTATGCCATCAACAACCGCACATACATGTGTTACTAAACGCGCTTTTTCAAGTTTTACAACCCAATATTTACGAGTCATTTCATAAAGGTTCTCTCTTACAACCTTTCCTACTTTTACACAGAGAATCCTATCATTCGGATTCGGTTTTAGTTCTGTTGCCATATGTTAGAATGCTTTGAATCCCAATTTCTTCTCCAGTCCCTCATAGTTCTCCTTGAGGGCTTTGAATATTGAAGCAATTTGTTTGCGTTGTATAAATTCTCCTATCAAAGCAACATCATGGATAGCTGCCAAATCTGTGGCTACACTTTTTGTGTAACCTGTCAGAGTTTTGGCACCTGTGTCCTTTTTGAATTGTTGTGAAACTTCTTCCGATCCTAAAAGCGTTCTGCAACTACTAAAATGTACGAATCTGTCGTTGAACACTTGACCACCAATTTCTTGGAGCTTATCTAGAGTCAAAGGCTCTTTCTCACCTTCTAATTGTATGGCATGAGTATCTCCATGAAAGCTGAAGTATAGAACATTATATTTTTGATACTCTTTCTTTTGGAACTGTTTCAAATAATAAGTGAGTTCACTAAGAGTTGCTACACGTCTATAGAAATATGGTACACCATACAATTCACCAACAAACCTTATCAGAGGCTCAGTATTCAAACTCGTGTGGTTACGTTTTATGGTTATTTGCCACTCTGTTTCAATGCAAATTATACCTGCCATAAAGAGTTATTAAAGCTTGTAGTAATAGGTCTTTATCATTTCAGTCATCATGGAACGTCTCTGTTCAAGGAACGTTTCATAATCTCCATATTCCATATTAAGTATGCTTGCAGGAATACAGTTATCTTCCAGGTTATTGTAGAATTCCTCTTCTGTTTTGATTGATCTGAATGTTTGATCTTGTTGTTTAAGTATCTCATTCAGGGCCTCATTAAGGTAAATCTTGGGTGATTTCTTTCCAATCTTGATATTGATAGGAGTATCAAGGTATGCATAGTTAGCAACCTGGTTATACTGATTCTTATCAAAACCATTGTCAACCAGGTATTGCTTGGGAAATATATGATGTATATCACCACCCAGATTAACAAGCTCACCAACTGGGATATGGGATAGCAATGAATCCTTCTTCAAGAAATTCTGAGCAGCAAGAAATACTTGATAAGTCGGGTTCATAGGTGACACAAAGGTTAGATTTTGATTCAACTGGATATTCCAGAAATTATCTGAAAGTGTTGCATCCTCTATAGTTTTAAGAGTAGCTTTTACTCCTATTTCACCAATCTGTTTTATATCCTTAGCAAAAGAAGTCTCTGGTGAAGCGCTATAGCGTCCCGTTAATACAGAAAGGACATACCAGCGTTGCACAAGACTCTTAATCTCATCAACGGGTACTTCTTTGGTATCTTGGAGTAATAGATATACTGCGTATGCAAAATCAATGGCCATTACAGAATTAACAAGCTTCTTTGAAGTAAATCCTGCAGACCTTAAGGCAAGCATAAACTGCTTAAAATTGTACCCATTAATAACGTTTTCAACGCCTTCTTTAAGCATGGTATATGTTTCATCTACAATACTAGCCTCAAATTCGCGGGTATCAAAGTTACGTCCAGAAAGGAGCGCTACCAAGTCTGCAAGTTTTGCTCTTTTCTTCTTGTGCATGAATGCTACTCTGAGAACATCATCGCATTCTGGGTCGTACACTGTTTCTGTGTCATCTTTAAGCCAATCAAGTTTTGCAAGATATGGTGTGCTTGCAAAAGAAGTATCATTAAGCTTAATCTTATTATAGAATGTTCCGTCTTTGCATAGGTGTGCAAAGTAATCAATAACCTTACGTAGGGTATTACCATCATGATCTTTGTCTGCAGCAATCTTTGACATAACAAAGTCGCCTTGACTCAAAGCTGTACCCTTGGAGTTAATTCTAATGAATATGTCGGTAACAACATCTATATCTAATGATGCGTCCAGCTCAATAACGCCAATATTGCAATGCTGTAGATTCTTGAGACTTTCAATAATTCTATGAAGTTCTTCTTCACCCATTTCTGGGTTATCCTCAACATATTGATGTATGAACTTAAAACTGGAAAAATCGGGTTTGAATAACTCTGCAATATCCGGAATCCATCTTTTACCCTTCAAATGTGCAGGAGTTTGTACCGCAAATAATTCAGCATCAGGATTGTCCGTTAGTGCAGCAAATGGATCAAAGGCTATTTTAACACGGCCTTCACTGTAATCATCAAAAACAATATTCTTCCCGGCTATTGCAGTCATCAATGCTGTTATTCTTTGCTGACCATCTATAAGAACCTTCTTTCCTTCTGAAAGTGTGCCATTTTTAAGTCTAACAGAAGGATTCTTCCATATGATTATATAACCTGTTGGATATCCCTTATATAAGGAATCCATCAAATCGCGAACTTGGGATTTTCGCCACACAAATGGTCTCTGAATCTCTGGAATAGCAATATCATCAGCTTCAATTAAACCAAGAATCTGGCTAATAGCCAATGGGTAGTTGTTATATTTCTGTTTATCCATATTTCTAGTCTTTCTTATTCATATTCGGTTCTGCAGCCATATGATACTGCGGTTCCATACTATAAACCTTAGGCTCGCTATCTCCATTATCATAATACTCATACTCATCCGGACTAACATCAGCCCACTGCTCGCACTGCTTAATAACAGTCTCCAGTGCTGCAACCTCTTCTTCTGGTGGGTACTTGTACTTCTTCAGCAATCTCTTCACCTTAGAGCGCATACCGGCACGTGCAGATTCTTTCTTCTGCCAGTCTATAGTGCGGTTCTTCCTGAGTTCCTCAGTAAGTTCCTTTGTTAAACTTACCAGCTGCTCATTGGTGTAGAAATCCTTAACGGCCTGCGGTCTGGTCAATGCATCGTAGAATGCTTTCTCCTCAGCATTCAGGCCCAAACTGTCGGCCACCTTCTCACTCTTAGCAATCTCTTGAGCCAGGTCTAACAACTCCTTGATAACCTCCTCATTGGTAAGCATACCTTTCAGGTAGTTAGACAGGGCCATATTGATCAGGTCAGAGAACTTCTGGGCCTGTACCAGGTTAGTCCTCTCATATAGGTGTACACGCTCCTTGAGCAGTCGTTTCAACAGCTCAATGGCTATGTGTTTCTCCTTCATCTTGGAGATTTCCTCCAGGAATGCAGAATCAAAGAGTGAGAACTCCTCCTTAACGTCCGAGAACAGGTTAATGACTCCTTCACTCTTGATGCTCTGCTTCAGCAGCTCACCAATACGCTCATTGATCTCCTTCTTTGAAACCTTAGTCTTTACATTCTTGATTCTACCTATTGTGGTACGAACGGTTTCAAAGAATGCTGATTCATAACGCTGCTGTTCATCCAGCAAACTGCGGCATAGACTTGCTGAGTTCTTAAGGAGTAGGCCTTCCTTTAGGAATGTGTTGCAGGTCTCTTCCTTATCCGGAGCAAGCATAAAGTTCACAGCGCCCTTAATGATTTCAGCTCGGTCAGCATCAGTACCGGTCTTGAACTTATCATAGTTGAATCCATGGAACAGGTCTCGGCATACCTCAATCTTCTCCTTGAACTTAACAAAGGCGGTATCTTTAATGTTGGTGTTACCATAGTTCTCCTGGTCTTGCTTGGTATAGTCACGCATGGCCTCTTTCAGGGCCTTTGCTATGCCTATATAATCAACCACAAGACCGCCGGCCTTACCCGTGAACACACGGTTTACACGTGCTATGGCCTGCATCAGGTTGTGGCCGGACATAGGCTTGTAAACGTACATAGTGGCCAGTGATGGAACATCAAATCCAGTGAGCCACATATCTACCACAATGGCAATCTTCATAGGATCATTGTCATCCTTGAACTTTTTGGCCAGTTCCTTCTTGTATTGTTTGTTGCCTACAATCTGATGCCACTCTTCAGGATCATTGTTTGAACCGGTCATTACAACCTTTACCTTCTCAGTCCAGTCAGGGCGGAGTTCAAGAATGCGGTTGTAAATACGTATGGCAATTGGTCTTGAGAAAGCCACAATCATTGCCTTACCGGTAAGCTCATACTGGCGGTTCTCCTCATAGTGCTTTAGTATGTCACGCACAAGTGAGTCTATCGTTTCCGGAGCGCCCAGAATCTCCTCCAGGTGTGACATCTCATGCATGCTTTCCTCAATCTGCTGGGCTGTAGCACCTTCGTCGGCCAGCTGCTCATACTCAGCATCTATCTCCTTGATGGTAGCCTCATCCAGTTTCAGGTTCACTACACGTGACTCATAGAATACAGGGCAGGTAGCACCGTCCTTTACGGCTTGAGTCATGTCATATATATCAATGTAGTCACCAAACACCTCTTGGGTGTCGCGATCTTTCTCTGAGATAGGAGTACCGGTAAATCCTATAAATGAAGCATTAGGCAGTGAGTCATGAATTATACGGGCCAAGCCCACGCTTATCTTACCTTGAGCATTTACCTTTTCTTCAAATCCATACTGGCCTCGATGTGCCTCATCAGTCATTACCACAATGTTGCGGCGCTCTGACAGCGGGCCGTCAGATTCCTCAAACTTCTGCATTGTGGTAAATATGATACCGTTTGCCTCGCGGCCCAGCAGCAGTTCTCTCAGGTTCTCTCTGCTTGCGGCCTGCACAGGTTTCTGGCGCAGAAACCGTTCGCACTTTGAGAATTGTGTATAGAGCTGATCATCCAAGTCATTGCGGTCTGTAATGACCACGATTGTGGGCTTGTTAAGTACTGACTGTATAAGGTGAGCGTAGAACACCATTGAGAGTGATTTGCCGCTACCTTGTGTGTGCCAGAATACACCAATCTTACCATCGCTGTTCGTAGCACGGACAGTTCTGTCAATAGCTTTCTTTACTGCAAAATACTGGTGGTATCCAGCCAGTATCTTTGCAGAACTTGATTCATCTATGCTAAAGCAGGTAAAGTTCTTTACAAGATCCAGGAACCTGTCTCTCTTGAACATACCCACAAAGAAAGTATCGTAATCAATAAAGTCCTTGGTCTCTTCAATGCCGTCCTTTGATTTCCACTCCATAAAGCGGTCCTCCTTGCTGGTAATTGTACCGGCTTTGGAGAGCGCCATATCACTCATTACACAAAATACGTTGTAGATGAATAGGGATGGAATCTCTTGTATGTAGTTCCTAATCTGGCGGTATGCGGCTGAAGCATCAGTTTCTTCTCTTGATGGTGATTTCAGTTCTATCAGCACCAAGGGCAGGCCGTTCACAAAGATCATTATATCAGCCCGCTTCTCAGACTTCTCAACAAACGTCCATTGGTTGATGGCCTGGAACGTATTGCGGTCGGGATGCTCGTAGTCAATCAGGTAAACAATGTCATACATTGTATCACCCTTCTCCTGATACGTCACCTCAATACCGTTCTGCAGGTACTCCATGAACTTCTCGTTCTTCTGCACCAGTGGACCGGTATCTATATCGCGCAACTTACGCTTTGCCTCCTCAATAGCCTCAAGGGGTTTGGTGGGGTTCACCATCCTCAGACTATGAGTCAACTGAAAATCATAGTACGGAACCTTATAGTCACGCTCTATATCCGGACCATAAAGATGCTCATACCCCAGATTCTCAAGTAGGGTAATCAGCGCATTTTCGTAACTTTCCTCGGTAAATATGCTCATAGGATAATCCTTTATTTACGACTCAAACTTTTTATTTGGCTTGTGTTTGATCTTTAAATCCTTTTCTAGAGTTTTCCTCTCTATCTCAAATTCATTATGTTCAACAAAATCCCTCTGATAAGCAAGTGGGCTATTGTATAGATCATTCATTGAGTCAAGTTTATTCCTCTTATGCCTCTTATTATCGCGATTATTCTTAATAGAAAGAAATAACGAAGATACAGAAGCAAAGGCTGCAACAGCGGTTAGTATAAGGTTTAGTTTATCCATAAATTATGATTTATGCGATTGTTAAGTTCTATTTTATTATCAAGTGATGAAAGAATTGCAGCAATCTTTTTCTGTTCGATAAGACCAGGTATAACACATTCTATTTGTTCGAATGTATCTCTAGTGATAGTATCAAAAACACTGCCGTGAGTTTTCGATTTAAGTTCAGCTACTATTGTTTTAGTGAGATAGTATAGATAATCAGAATCAACTAATGAATTAGCTCTAATACCGAAACAGGATTGGTTGAAAGCCATAGGAAACGGTATAACAGCTATTTCTCCAACGGTACCTCGTGCAGATATTATAATATCTCCCTTCTGTAGTAGTTTAGTTGAACTATTATTTAATCCCTTCTCCGTAATGTGTTTTTCTGTTTCATAAACATACTTATTCTCATTTCCAAAGTCTTTAACAGATAACCAAGGTATAGGGCCATTCCAATAGGTGGGCTCGCTCGTCTTGGGCGTTCCTCCTCCTATTAGCTGACATAAATCGGAATACCTAAATTTTTTCCACTCTTCCATAAATGAGAATTTAGCAAGTCGTATTGAGAGAAATAACTTCTCCATTCATTAGTTTTGGTAACAAAGTGTCTCGTTGTTCCGATAGTTTTTCATTCTCGTGGCCATTAAAAAGAATTTGTTGATTAATAACGGTGGCTGCACGTGAAAACTCTTGAACAACATCTTTATCGGGAATAATAATGGGTTCTCCATTAATTAGCCCTGTTAGATCAAGGTTCTTTATACCTGTCGTTCCATTCTCATAGGAGAACATTACTCCTTTATCATACAATTCATTCCATAAATATGAAATAAACAAAGAGTAGCCTGGGATAGGTCTTAAAGCTTTGCAGAAATTTGTGCAGATTAGAGAGTTGTCATAACGACTAATAAGCGAATCAGTAATACGACAGAATCGTCCTGTCGATTGTGTTGGTGAACCACCTGAAATTTCAATCACAAGATCGTTGTCCTTAAGAAACTTCGCATCAAAATGTTTCTCTTGTATATATCTAACTGGCATTTTCCCTGAATTGCCAACCTTGATTGATGGGATATCTGCCCCTCTAATACAAAAAACTCTCTTTGAATAGATCCCTTCTTGGATATCTTTTCCCCAATCACCATTGTAGGTATCTGCAATTAATTCAGAAATAGTACCAACGTGCCAACTTTCTGGAATCATTCCGAGCTCAGAATCTATAAACTTTCCTTTCTTAAACGGTTCAAAATCAACGAACCAGGACTTATACAATGCCTGCGCCTGTTCCTCTAAATTATGATTTATGCGATTGTTGAGCTCAATCTTATCATCAATAGCAAAAAGGATGTCCGCAACCTTCTTTTGTGTAGTTAACGTAGGTAGAGGTATCTCAAAATCCTTAATAAGTTGAGCATTTAAATTTTGCTGTGCACCACCATTTGCAAGAGATGCAAGTTGTGAATATGAATTTGCAATAGCATAGTACACATACCGGAAGTCTGCTTTATTTTCATCAATCATTAAGTTGCAGCAAGCTTGATTAGTTGTCATTGGAATCATTCCAATAGCGCATTTTGCTGCAGTTGCGCCATACATGGCTATAATTACTGATTTAGCTTCAATCCATTTGGCAGATGAGTTTTTGAGACCAGCTTCAGTAATAGTTGATTCTGTGTTATATATTCTATTGAAATTGATTTCTTTAGTGTTCAGCCATGGTATAGTACCCCCATAATACTCTTCAATGGTGCTTTTGGGAGTACCTCCACTACAAATCCTTTTGCAGATAGAACCTATTTTAGTCAATTTCCACTCTTCCATAAATGAGAATTTAGCAATTAATGTGACCATTTAATAAACTTGGCAATAGTGTATCACGTAGAACTGTTAATCTTTTGTTTTCCAGATCATTCAATGAAACACTATTATCAATAACACTAAGCTGCTTTTCCAAATTATATAGATAATTGGGCTTAAATAGAGGTACTTCCCATTTCATTATTTGGCTTTTATCCCCTCGTGGCATTTTACTACCTTTTGCCCCAGTCATAACATAGTCAAAGAATGAATCTGAGCGGAGTAGGTGATATAATACGGATGGTGTATTATTAGTAGAGCGGAAGCATAAAACATCATTTGAACAACCTCCTTTATTTGTAGCTTGCCAAATCTTCTTGAAATACGGCCTAATATTTGAAACCAGAACGTCTTTTAGAATAAATGAAATACACTTTCCATCAGGAACTGAAGACGAGAGTTCAATGCCGCCTTTATTTGGTTTCATGTTGTCGGTTGAAACATAATTCTCATTATTAAGAATGCCACAATCAACTCTATCTTTAACATAACAACAGATGCTGCCTAGTGCGTCTTTCTTAATGGCTTGATTATGAATGGCATCAATCAAAATCTCATCAGCAGTTTCCTCTAAATTATGATTTATGCGATTATTAAGTTCAATTTTATCATCAAGAGAAGAAAGCAATTCAACAATCATTCTCATTTTTTCCTCTGATGGTGCATAAACTGGGAAGTTCCTTAGTGAATCTAAAGTTAGATATGATTGAGTAGAACCGGAAAGTCGGCTATAAATATACTCTTTAGCGGTGTTAGACTGTAACCAGTAATACAACCATTTACTTTTAAGATTGTCCCCTCCCATTTTGAATATGGCCATATTCTTAACAGCAAAATCTATACCTGGAGAAATCACACGAACAGTGTTTCCTATAGTTCCAATCATACTAAATAGAATATCATACTGAACAACTCTACTTCTCTGTATTACCTTTAAATAATCAGTTTCAGATATCTTATATGCGGAAGAAAAGTCAATAGCATTCCTCTGTAGATGCTTTGAAGTAATTAAATAATGCCCCTCATCTACAGGCTTGGGACTATCGTGAGTACCATCTGTTACATTCTCACAAAAGTCTATCGCTTTATATTCTTTCCACTCTTCCATAAATGAGAATTTACTTGTTAGAATTGTCTACCACTGGTATTGTTTTGTTTCTTAGTAATACCAAAAGCAGTATCTAAGCAGCGTGTAATAGCATCTCTAACGCCATCCGCTTCATTATCCCCTAGACCTTCTCCTGTTACGCTACAGACAAGTGAGTGAGTCTTAGCTGAAGAGAACTGCAAAGAGATTTCTGTGGCGTACCCCAGATTAAGATATCTTCTTCCTATTTCTCCATAGCTAATAACCAGAGTCTTGTCGCTGATATCATCATCAATATTGGCTACACGAACATACCCTAGTTTCATGAGATATCCTGATATGATGTCCATTGGGTCAGTGGACTTTATTGTCGTAGCACCAAATACTCCCAGATTGTTACCGCTTACATAGCCAGTGCTACTATTTTTAACACCAGCAGGATTAACAAAGAAATATGTGTAGTTTTTCAAATCATCTTCCGTATTGCGGTTTATTGTAGTAGGGCGCAAGGAACCGCAACTGGAGAGTAATGTTGCTAACAAAAATGCTGATAGAAATATTTTGGTCTTCATTATCCTATGAATTTACGGTGTGACAGTTTTACATTGGTTTGATTCACCATTGCGTAGCGCATGGTTGTATCAATCTTCACGTGGCCCAGCAGTTTCTGTACCTGTTCTACTGGCATCCCTTTATCAATGGCCATAGTGGCCAGTGTGCGGCGAAACTTGTGTGGGTGTATGCGGGGTATCTTGAGCCCACGGCCCAGTTGGCGCAGACGTACTTCTACTCCTGCTATCTGGAGCCTCTCATGCGGTTTGTCCAGTGATACAAACAGTGCCTGGTTCTTATCCTTGCGGGTCTTCAAGTACTGCTGCAGGTGTATCTTGGCACGGGCGTTGAAATAGACCAAACGTTCTTTGTTTCCCTTGCCAAACACTATGCATTCACGCTCCTGGAAGTTTACATCTGTGCGGTTCAACTTAACAAGTTCACCTACACGCATACCGGTAGATGATAGCAGGTCTATTATGGCCAGGTCCCGTATGTTCTTGCAGTTGTCACGGAGTATCTCCATGTTCTCATCTGAGATTGTCTCCTTTACCTGCTCACCGGTCTTCACTTTGTGAATACGGCGTACCGGGCTTTTCAGAATGAAATCTTCATCCTCAAGCCATGAGAAGAATGATGAGAATATCCGGCGTATGTTATCTATGGTTACCTTACTGGACTTGTGTTTCTTCTGGAACACAGCCAGGTATGCACGCAGGTCATCAGTAGTGTAATCCTTAACAGCCTTGGGCATATAACGGAACAGTTGCCGTATGGTGGTTTCGTAATACTTTATGGTTTTTGAAGAGCAACCTTCAACCAACTTGGCGGATAGGAATATATCCAGCAGACGAGTGTTAGAGACAATATCCTCCTGGACTTTGTCTCTATCATCTATCAGCGTATAACCGCTAAGTACCTGCAGTAATACGCTGTTTAGTTGAGTCATCTGATCTACCGTCAAGGTTCCTGACATCGCTTCCGTTACTTGGGTGATAAATGTTTCTTTCATATCCTCGCTATTTAATGGTTAAACAGAGAGGACAATTTAAATTATTTCAGCTCAAAACCAATTGATGCCAGCTGCTTGCGGATTTCATCCTCCAGCTCGTGTGACTTCTTGAACATATCAGAGAGCTCGCTTGTTAGGCGTGTCATTTTCTCCTCAAACGGCTCACCGTCATCCTCAGTCTCTGCTATGCCTACATAGCGGCCTGGAGTCAATATGTAATCTTGCTTGGCAATGTCATCAAGAGTAGCCACAGCGCAGTAGCCCTTTTCATCTTCAAGAGTGCCTTCCACATACTTATCGTATGTTCCGGCTATCTTCATAATGTCATCCTCAGTGAGTTCACGCAGACGGCGGGTAACCATTGTGCCTAGATTGCGAGCATCAATGAATAGAGTTTTACCGGGCTGTTTCTTTGATCTGTTCAGGAACCACAGTGATACCGGTATGCCGGTAGAGTAGAACAGCTGGCCAGGCAGTGCTACAATGCACTCTACAAGGTCTGCTTTCAGAATGTTTTCACGTATGGT
>JAEEGJ010023180.1_pt1 | contig 13063 bp, 10 predicted proteins | sample 8958761 | NCBI WGS metagenome assembly JAEEGJ01 (sample SAMN16246546, study PRJNA631951) | gut metagenome | biome: gut microbiome; feature: rumen; material: RS-attached | host: Bos | place: Iran: Karaj | collected 2018-10
TCCACATGATGCGTGACGAGAAAGAACCCCTGGACATCGGACTGGGTGAAGCCCTGTGGGACATGCTCCCCTCCGGGAAACAGATGGGGGGCGCCCCGGCCAACTTTGTGTACCATGTCTCTCAGTTCGGCATCCAAGGCGTCGCTGTCAGCGCCTTGGGAAAAGACGCCTTGGGTGACGAACTGATGGATTGCTTTGAGCGGGTCGGTCTCCGGGTTGAAATGCCACGCGTCGAATTCCCCACGGGTACCGTCCAGGTCACCGTGAACGATGCCGGAGTCCCCTCATATGAGATCAAGACGGGCTCGGCATGGGACAATATCCCCTTCACGCCGGAAATCGAGGCGCTCGCCCGCCGCGCAACGGTCGTCTGCTTTGGCTCACTGGCCCAGCGAAGTCCGGTTTCCCGGGAGACGATTGCCCGGTTCCTGGATCTGCTGCCGGCGGACAGCCTGAAAGTTTTCGACATCAACCTGCGTCAGTCCTTTTATTCCAAGGAGATTGTCGATTCGTCGCTGAAGAGATGCGACATTCTGAAAATCAACGATGAAGAACTGGAAATCGTGAAGCGGCTGTTTGAAAAAGAAGACTTGTCCGAGGAGGCGTTCTGCCGCGGTCTGATGGAAACCTACGGTTTGGAAATGGTCATCCTGACCTGCGGGACGGCCGGAAGCCGGGTCTATGCGCCGGAGGAGGTTTCCGTCATGGACACGCCGAAGGTGGCCGTCGTGGACACGGTCGGTGCCGGCGATGCGTTTACCGGCGCATTCGTGGCCGCCTTGCTAAAGGGAAGCCCGGTGCGCAAAGCGCACGAGCTGGCCGTAAAAGTATCTGCCTATGTCTGCACCTGCGCCGGAGCAATGCCCCGGTTGCCGGAATCGCTGATAAAGGATTAATAGATGGTTGTGTTTGGAAGTCCGGGGGCGGTGACGTTCCCGGACTTTTTATTATACGAACAATCCCTTCACCAGGAACCAGGCGATCGGAATCAGCAAGGCGGGGATGTAATTCAGCGTCTTGCAATCCTTGATGTCCAGGATGGACAGGCCGGAGGCGATGATGAGGACGCCGCCCACGATGGCGAGCTCATTGACCAGCGTGCCCTGGAAGATGGGGCTGGACGAGGCCAGGGTGGCGGCCAGCCAGATGGCGCCCTGCCAGCAGAACAAGATCGGCGCCGCCAGGATCATGCCGATGCCGTAAGTGGTCGCGAACACGGTTGATGTCACCAGATCCAGCGTTGAATTCGTAAAAAGGAAAGTGTTATCCCCCTGCAGCGCACTCAGAACCGGGCCCACGATGGAGAATGTGCCGACGCAATAGAGCAGGCTGGCCGTAACGAGGCCCTTCGCGAAACTGTCGCCGCCTTTTTTCGACAGCGCGCGCTTGACACGGCCGTCCAGGTCCAGGGCCGAGCCGATGAGACCGCCGAGGGCGAGGCTCAGGATGAACAGGACCGGGAACTCACTCTTGGGCATGTTCGCCACGAAGGAGTTCGCACCGAGGGCGAGGGACGCGAGGCCCATCGCAGTGAAAAGGGTTTTCGTGTATTTTTCCTTGAGCCCCTTTTTGAAAAGGGTCCCGATAAGGGTGCCGGCCACGATGCAGGCCGTATTGACAATGGTTCCAAGCATATCTTTCAACTGAAAAGCTCCGTCACCTGATCCTTGTATTTCCGGGAAATCGGGAGCTGAATGTCACCGATATTCAGGAGGTCCACGTCAACGCCGGTAACGGCGGACTTATTGACAAGATAGGAGCGATGGATACGGATGAATTGGGGCTTGAGGGTGGCTTCCCATTGGGAAATGGGCGTTATGTTCTTGAACCGGCGGCCATCGGTGGCGACGACGGTGGTAGCGTCATCATTGGATTCCACGTACAGGATTTCCTCCCGTTGAAGGGTGACCGGTTTCCGGAATGACGTGAACGTGACGGGAGCCGGCGGCGTGGGGCGTTTCCGGTCCAGCCACGATTCGAAGAAATAGCTGCCCGTCGCAAGCACGGTCAGGACCAGGACGATGAAAACCGGATTTGTCAAGATCTCAGGGAAAGCAATCCACTCGGAGACGTTTTTCCGGTACATCATGATGTAATAGTGGGCCAACAGGAAAAGAAGCATCTCCGCCACCAGGATTCCCAACACAATATAAATCGTATTCTTGACACCCGCCCGCCTGTTTTTGAACTCGACCTTCGGGAAAAAGTATTTGGCCGCCAGGGCGCCAGGCAGGAACATCGTGCCGATGAACAGCGCCTCCACAAACCGGTATCCCAGACTGGAGAGGAGAATCGCCACCAGCAGGATGGAGACAATCCAATATGATATGACCAGCAGTCGCTTCATCGCCTATACAAAAATAACATAAAATCCCCATTTCTCGGCAGTCAAAAGCCGAATTTGGGGATTTAGCATTTCTCTACGGGGTTTCGGCTTGGGCGGGTACGGCCAATCTGCTACTTTTGCTGCAGAAAGTTCAACCCTCAAAAAACATTTGCCATATGATGAAGTTTTTCACATTCTTTGTCGAAGGAGGTCTCGGATTCATGTCCGTCCTTACCGTTCTGCTGGTCGCCCTTTTCTTTGCCGCGTGGAAAGCCCCCCGCTGGGTGAAAGAAATCGGCCTGTTCGCCCTCTTGTTTGGTTTCCTGGGGCATGTGCTGGGAATGTTACAAGTGTTCGACGCCCTGGTGGATCTTACAGCGGGCGCAAAAGGGTATGCCGACCTTTTCGACGCGATTCACCCTGCCGTTATCTTCGGAGGACTGAAGGTCACTTTAATCAGCACGGTCTACGGCATCATCATCTACCTGATCTCCCTCGTCATAAGGGTGATCCAAAAGCCCCGCCTGTAAGATTATAGCGCGCGGAAGGTGACGGAATCGGTCTTCCCCGAGGGGGAGACGACCGTGAAGACGGAGCCTTCCGGCGCGACCATCAAGTCGGGGAATTTCCAGATGACACCGGTGTCTTCACCGGAGTTAACCAACGCACTAACCTCCTCGCCGTCCTTCAAGAGTTTGAGGGACGGCGCGTTGGAATACACCGTGAGCGTGAAGGGCTCGTCGGCCGGACGGGCGGTGAGGCGGCGGCCGGCGATATAGACGGTCTCCTCGTGGTGGTTCCACCAGGCCTTGTACAGGTAGAAGACGTCCTTCTTCGTCGCCCGGTCCCGGGTGATCAACCCCTTGTCATTCATATACATCCGGTCGGGATTCTCGGTGAAATTGATGCCGTCCTCACTGTCCAGATAACCTTCGTGGCGGTCCGCTACGGGAAAATCGAACAGGATCCACAAAGACGTGAACCCCAGCCAGGGCATCCTTGCAATCTGCTGAGCATGAGACTCGTGGGAGAGGTTGCCGTACTCTTCCATGTGCTTGTCATCCTCCCAGTAACGGCGGACGGCCTCTTCGTCCCAGGTATGGCAGTAAGGGTTGATGCCAACGCCGTATTCCGAAAGATTCGCAGGGCCCATGTTGTCACGGATCCAGGTCATCGACTCCGTCACGCCGGAGAAATCGCCCGGAGTATAATACCAGCCGAAATAGCGGTTCTCCGAGTAGTAGTCCGCCCGAAGCTGCGTGTAGAAATCCCGCTCGAAGACGCTGTCGTCCGTCAGGCCCACGAAGCGGGTCGGATCCAGCGACTTGGCATAGGTGTACAGGCGGGCGGTCTCATCGACAACCCTCCGGGCGTCCAGCGTACCCTGGAAGTTCTCCCGGTTACCCCAGCTGTCCAACTCGTTCCACATGCCCCAGAAGACGATGGAAGGGTGATTGTACAGGTTCCGAATCATCTCCGCCATCTGGCTGTGGATGTTCTCGAAATAGACCTCCGACGCCCGGACGCCGCAGATGTTCACCCACGGAATCTCTGTCTGGACGATGATGCCCATCCGGTCGCAAAGCCGGAAAGCGTAGTCGTTGTGCGGGTAGTGCGCCAGCCGGAGGAAGTTACAGCCGAGCTCGCGGACGGTCTCGTAATCGCGGTCATAGTCCTCATAGGTCAATGCCGTCGCCTTTCCGTCCATGTCCTGGTGCATGCTCACGCCCCGGAGCGGGTAAGGCTTCCCGTTCAGGGAGAACCCCTTTTCCCGGTCGATGGAATAGTACCGGAAGCCGACCTCCGTCATTACGTCATCGTCCCCGGCGGACAGTTCCACCGTATAGAGATACGGGTCCTCCACGCCGTTCCACAAATGCGGGTTCTCCAGCGTGAAAGCGTGCTCGTAGGCCCCGGAAACATCGTTTTTCGTGTGCTTGTAGACCACCTTTCCAGAGGCGTTCCGGACCTTCAGGGTAACATCGGCCTTGCCGTGGAGCGCCGCCTTGACAGTCACGCTGGCAGAGGCTTCGGAGACATTTTCCTGCGTGACATGCAGGCGGTATGGCCCGAACTCGGCCGGGTCGAAATAGACGTCCCCGGCGGGCACGTACAGCCATGCCGGATTGTGCAGGCCGCCATTCTTGTTGAAGTCCGAACTCACGGGAATCATGTCGATGTCCTCCGTATTGTCGCACACGACCTCGACCATATTCTCCCCTCTCACCAGCAGGCCCTTGAGGTTCACGGCGAAGGCGGTATAGCCGCCCTTGTGGACACAGGCCTCCCGCCCGTTCACGCGGACCGTCGCTTTCTGCGCCGCGCCTTCGAACAGGAGATACGCCGGCCGTTCGGGATCCCTTATGTCGATGGTGCGCCGATACGTCGCCGGACCGCGGTAATACCGGGCGCTCCGGCCGTCGACGGCATTGTACGAATGCGGGACCGTCACGCGCTCCCAAGCGGTTCCGTCCTTGGAGAACTCCCATTCAACCAGGGCCATGCGACCTTTGGGAGCATGGCGCAGCGCGTCCTGCGCGGAATGGGCGCAGCTCCAGAGCAGCGCCGTCAGCACCATCGCGGAAAGAAGAAGTCGTTTCATAGGTATCCGGGTTTATTTGAACAGCAACTGGACGAAGGAGGTGAGGTTGCGGCGCCAGACTTTCCACTCGTGGCCGCCCGGGTACTGCTCCCAGACAACGCCTTTGTAGCCCTTTTCGTCCAGTTTCGCCTTGAAGTCTTTCATCCCGTCGATGCGGTTGTCCTCTTCGCCGCAGGAGAGGTAGATGACGTCGAACTTGTTGTATTTCGACGGCTGCGAGTAGAGGCCCGGCATGAGGGCCTCGCCGTCGAAAGGTGCGCCGCCGATGGCGGAGGCGCCGATCAGGCCGGAGGAGAAGATGCCCACGTTGGCGAAAAGGTCCACGTTCCGGAACGCGATGAAGAACGACTGGCCGCCGCCCATCGACAGTCCGGCCACGGCACGGCCCTTCCTGTTCTTGATGACGGGATAGTTCTCCTCGATGAACGGGACGATGTCCGCCGCCAGGGAAGAGTAGTTGTCGAAGCCTGATGCATAATGCTTTACATCGGCCTTCACGGGGATCCCGAGGGTCTGGGCGGCGTATTGGTCGGGGTTGCCGTTGGGCATGACAACGAACATGGGCTCCGCCTTGCCCTCGGCGATCAGGTTGTCCAGGATCTGGCAGGTCCGGCCGAGCGTCGCCCACGCATCCTCGTCTCCCCCGCCCCCGTGGAGCAGGTACAGGACGGGATACTTGGTCTTCTTGTCATTCCGGTCATAGCCGGCGGGCGTATAGACATACAGGCGGCGGATCATGTCGTTCTCCGCCGAGTGATACCACACTTGCTCCAGGTTGCCCGGGGCCGCGCTCTGCGCGTACACATCGGCATAACCGCCCGGAATCAGGACGGCATTCATATACCGGGCCCCGTCGCGCACTACGGACACATTGGCAGGATCCAGGACCGCGACGCCGTCCACGTTGAAGGTGTAGGTGTACAGTTCCGGCGACGGGAGGTCCGCCTTCAGCGTCCAGACACCGTCAGCGCCCTGGGTCATCGGCATGGACCTGTATCCCATCCAGGAGGCCGACACGCTCACTGTGCGTGCTTTCGGGGCGGCGAAACGGAAGGTGATGCTTTCCGTGGTGATTTCGGGAGACTGTATCCGCGCGCGGAACTGCAGCGAGTTCATCTCCTGCGCCCCGGCGACGAGGCCGGCCAGCGCGACAAGGGCGATGCAGAGGAGTTTTTTCATATCGACTGTGGCTATACGGCAAATATACGGCATTTTGGATGATATTTCCATAGGTTGGCGGAAAAAGCCTCCGAGGCCGGTCCCGAAAGGACGCCCGCTTGCACCTTTCCCGAAAAGTTGCTAATTTTGCACCGCCGTCCGGGACACCCCCGGACACGCACCGGCCCCTTAGCTCAGTTGGTTAGAGCAGCGGACTCATAATCCGTGGGTCGTGGGTTCAAGTCCCCCAGGGGCCACATCCTGTCGGTCTTCCAGGTAAAACTGGGAGACCGATTGTTTACAGCATTTACTATTAAATTTATCGAATGAACAAAAATCTTTTATCCCCGAAAACCGGGAAGGGACTCCTTCTCGGACTTGTCGCGTCCCTGCTTTTCTGCACCGGCAACGCCTCGGCGCAAGACTATATCGGCGGTTCCATCAGCTTCCAGAGCAGTATCGTCAGCAGCAACGGCACCACCAACACCACCACTTTCAATGTGGCCCCCGATCTCGGATGGTTCATCGGAGACAAATGGGCGGTGGGTATCCGACCTTGGATCGGACACGGCAAATCCACTTCCGGCACAGAGACCGAATCCACAACCTTCTCCCTCGGAATCAAGCCCTATGCCCGATACCAGTTGCTGGCACATAACCGCTTTGGTTTATGGGCGGAAGCGGATCCGCAGCTGAGTTTTACACAGAACAGAAGTAATACGAAGAATGGCCTCTTGCTGTCGAAAACCCGTTCGACGACCTGGGGCGTGGTGGTTTTGCCTGTCTTGACCTATCAGTTGAACCGCCGTATTGCCCTGGAAACCCAGCTCAACCTGTTCTCCTTCTCCATGCTGAGCAACCATACCGTCCACAACGACGAATTCGTGAGTTCCTTTACCTGCGGCCTGTCCGCCACCACCAAAGACGTCATGGACACCCTGGGTGATATCTCCATCGGATTCGTTTACAAGTTCTAGTCTGAATAACAGGCATTTGCATAAGAGGAAGACCCTTGTGGTCTTCCTTTTTTCGTATCGAAATGTTCTACAAGTTTTACAAAAACACGCACAAAAACGGACTGAGGAATGCATTTTGCATAAAAGCACCGAAAAAGAATTATGAGCAGAAAAGTCCTATTTTTCCTCCTGGCGGGGATTCTTTGTTTTGCCGCCATTTCCGCGAGTGCGCAGGACGAGCCTGCCGCCGGCAGGCCGACGCCTAGTTCATCCATCATTAAATCCAGCCTCTGGGGCCCTCGTTTCGAGCTCCTGACGATAGAGGGAGTGGCTGCACCGAGCCTCTTCAAGATCGACAAACATACCGGAGATGTCTGGATGCTGTCCGGCAGCATCGGGGCTTCCAACAAGTTGACGAAGATTTTCCGGGAAACGGACATCGATGACGATGTCGTCGAGGGGCAGATCAACTATCAACTCACCGTCGTCTCTTCCTCCCGCGCCTTTCTGCTTAATCTCAACACCGGGGTCGTATGGGAATACTCGGAGGAATTCTTCCGAAAGTCGAGATCGTTCAAGGTGCTGGGAAATCGGTTCTAGCATTGGCACACCTCACATAATATATTAATAATCAAACGAATGAAAAGTCATCATTTATCCTCTAAAGGAATCCTTCTCGGCCTCGTCGCCTCCTTCCTTCTCTGCGCCGGCAACGCTTCCGCACAAGACTATATCGGCGGATCCTTCAGTTTCAACGGGAATTCCAACAAGACTACCATGTCCTCCACGTCCCATCGGACGGGCGGCACGGTCCTCAGTATAGCGCCCGATCTCGGGTGGTTTCTCGGAGACAAATGGGCGGTCGGCGTCCGTCCTTGGGTCGGATTCGGCAGCAACACCGACAGTGACGAAAACCTGTCCAAAACCTTCACTCTGGGGGTAAACCCCTATGCCCGATATCAGGTACTCGGCCACAACCGCTTTGGCCTATGGGCGGAAGCGGATCCGAAAATCGGCTATACGCAGAACAAAAGTGAGGACCGCGAGCATGTCTGGACGTCTACTTCCCGGGCGACGACTTATGGCATTGAACTCGTTCCCGTCCTGACTTATCAACTGAACAGCCGCATCTCCCTGGAAAGCCGGCTCAACCTGTTCTCCTTTTCCATGATGGGAAGTCACACCGAATCCGGAAGTATGGAACAAAACGCCTTCAACTGCGGCCTGGGCGCCTCCACCAAGGACGTTCTCGGAACCCTGGGCGATATCTCCATCGGATTCTTATACAAGTTCTAGCCTGAGCCGGCGGTATTTACGGCAAAGGCCCGTTTCCGCTATCGGTTCAGCAGTTTGCAGTTATCGAGGAAGTCGTAGAAGAGCGTCGTCCAGATGTTTACCGACTGGCCGTTTTCGCGGTAGCCGAAACCGTGGAAACCCCGCGTGAAGGAATGGATTTCCAGTGGCTGGCGCGTCTTGTTCCATGCGTTGTAGAGCGCGGGCATATCGCCGAATCCGTTGGCGGAAGAGGCTTCGCCCGTGCTTGCTGCAATGAAGAGCGGCATCGGGTCGTCAGGGACCTGATCCTCGAACCAGGCCGGATAGATCATGCCGAGGAAGTCCGGCCGGCTCATTTCATCGTGGTCGAGCGCCACATGATAGACGATGTTGCCTCCCGCCGAAAAACCGATGATGCCGATCGCCTTGGGATTCACCCCGTACTTGTCCGCATTGCTGCGGATATAGCTGATGGCGACGCGGGCGTCGTCCCAGGCCATTTTCCGGTCATAGCCTTGCTCTTCAGCGATCTTCGCGTGCTTTTCGGTGAGTTCCCGCATCCGCGCGTCCCTTCCCTGGTTGCCGTAAGAGTGGTCGGCCACGTATTTGGCCTCTTCATAATCGCCGCCGGAGAAAGCGGTACGGTATTTCAGGACGAAGGCGGCGATGCCGTGCGCGGCGAGCCATTTGGCCACGTTGGGGCCCTCCTGATGCCAGGAAAGGGCCGTGAAACCACCGCCGGGGCAGACGACCACGGCGGCACCCGTTTCGGTGCCCGCAGCCGGGAGATAGGCCCATAATTCGGGATCGACAACATTCAGGATGCATTCGCCCACCTCGCCGGGGTTGAAGGACGTGGTGTACTCGAAGAGGTATTCCTGTTGCGTCCAATTCTCGCTGCCGGGAGCCTTGCCTTCGTAAAGGCGGATCTTCTCCGGCTGCGCGGAGGCGCGGGGCGCCGAACGGACCGTGGCGAGCCAGTTCGCGTCCGTACGGGGCTTGGGCGACGATTCGACCGCATGGACCTTGACGTTCTGGCCGCCGAGGACGACCCGGTCCAAGAACGAATCGATCTCGTTCCAGAACCATTTCAGGGGCAGGAGCGCCATGACGTGGTCGCCGCCGGCGTACTCGTTGAGCATATAGGGAACGTCCATCTCGTCGAGCTGCTTGCTGATGTAGGCGGGACCGAAACCGTGCCGGGTCGGGCCACTTTCCACGTCAAAGGTCACAGTCGGATCCGCCGCGCCATGGAAGAAGCACATCGGGCAGGGTTTCCCGCCCCATCGGAGTTCCGTATCGTTCTCTCCGGTCAGATAGACGGCACCCGCCATGGGGACCACACCGGCATAGTTGAAACCGGCCGGAAGGTTTTCCTTCGCGAGCCGATGGCCGGTGCTGATATAGTACTCCGCGTTCATGCTGTTGATGGCGCCGGCGCTGCTGCCGCTGATGACGATCTTGTCGGGGTCGATGTTGTATTCCTCCGCATGCGCAATCAGCCACGCCGTCGCCGCATAGAGGTCCTCAACGCCTATGTCGATGGAATACTGGAAAGGATTGTACCCCTCCGGGGGCGTGACCAGCGGCTTCCCGTCCCTGCCACGGGCGGAGCCGAGGCGATAGTCGATGGCGACACATACCCAGCCCTTCTCGCAAAGATGGTCATATAACGGATTGCAGAGCGGATCCACCCGGGATCCCATCGCCCAAGCGCCACCGAAGGAATAGATGAACACCGGACGCTTCTCCTCCGTTTTCCCGCTGTTGAACTGATAGATGTCCATCAGGACGGGCTTGCCGTCGCGGACGACAAATTCCACGGTCGTCTTACCAGCCTTGGACACGATCTCCACCGGTCGCCGCGGCTGTGCGTTCACGGACAAAGCCATGACGAGAACCGCGCCGAGAATCAGGAACTTCTTCATAGTTCTGCGTTTTTATTTCCCTAACAGAAAGAGAATCGGCACTTCCAGGCGCGAAGCCCAGGCTTTCTCCTCATGGGCCAGCCCCGGGAATACCTTGCTGACATAATGGGCCGCATCCCAGCCCGCCTCCTTGAACATCCGGTCCAGGCGGTCCTGATACTTCGGATACTGAGCGTCAAGGGTCTGGTCGCCGCGGTCCATGTACATCTTGCAACTGTTGGGCGCGAGGTTCGCCTTGAGGTAATCCACATAACACTGGTTCGCCGCGTCGATGGAGGCCCGCTCCGCTTCGACATTGGCCAGATACAGGGTGGAATGGGTCGACAGGCACCCTGCCCCGCCGAACACCCCGGGATACTTCGTCGCGGCATAGGAGGAAATCAGGCCGCCCATGCTGGACCCCATGTGGAAAGTGTGATCCCGGTCCTTCCGGGTCGAATAGGTCTTGTCAATGAAGGGCTTAACCTCCTCCACCAGGAAACGCAGGTAGTTGTTTCCCAGCAGGTCATCCTCTCCCATCCGCCTGCCCTTCGCATATTCTTTCAGCTCTGGGGTGTAGAGACCGGCCACGTCCTGAGGGAAGTACTCCTGCATTCTCGAGCGGGAATTGGCCACGCCCACGACGATGCAGTCCTGAATCCTCCCCTCCTCCAGCAGGCCGCCGAGGACCTCGTCAACCCGCCATTCCTGATGGTTGAACATCTTGTCCGGGTCGAACAGGTTCTGGCCGTCGCTCATGTACACAACGGCATATTCCTTATTCTTCGTGTAATCGTCCGGAACCCAGACATACACGTTTCTCGGCGCGACAAGTCCCGACTTGGATTCGAAATTCGGATAGAAATCCAGTTTGCCCAGGGAAACCTTCGGCTTGTCAGGATGGCCTTCCCCGATGGTTCCGGCCGTCTTGTCGACGTCATTGAACCGGAAGATGGCGGCGGAAACCGCAGACAACTGGATGACATCTCCCTTCTTGGTCTGCTTGTATGTGCACTTCTTATAGCTGCCGCCGATGAGTTCGGGCTTGGAGCCTTCCTTCGGGAGCGTCACGCTCACCTGCTTTCCGGACGGATTCAGCACCACCCAGCAGCGTTCGCCGCGCCATTTACGCTCATAGACCATCGGATACGGCTGGTCAAGGCTGCTGACCAGTTTCCAGGAAGCATCGGCACCGAGTGCGGGAACCTCTTTCCGGAGCCGAAGCAGGCCGCGGACGTACTGGAGCAGGGAGTTCGGGTCGGCCTCGGCCTTCTCCACCGTCATCCGGTCCGGGTCCGGATCCTGCGGGATATAGATCTTGTCGACGGGCGCGGTCGAGAATCCGGCATTGGCCGTGCCGTCCCAAAGCATCGGGATGCGGCAGCCGGCCCGGAAGCCGGAACCGTCCGTCGAGGGCGCCGCCGGGTTCTGCTTGAGGCCGATTTCATCGCCGTAGTAGATGAACGGAACGCCCGGCATCGTCAGGAAGAAAGTCATTGCGACCTTGAGCTCTTCCGGCGTGGTGCGCCCTTCGGTGCACACGCGGTTGAAGTCATGGTTGCCGGAGGGCGTGCATACATAACCCTTTCCCTTAACCGCCTCATACTGATAATCATACAGGTCATACCAAGTCTTCAGGCCGCCCTGTCCCGCCTTGTCGAAATACGGCTTCGCCGCCCCGGCGGGTCCGAAACCCCGGTTGAAAAAGAAGAGCGTGGAATAGTTGTACTGCCCGTCATGGCAGAAGAAATCCAGGTCGAAACCGGCTTCGATGGACTGGGCGGGATTGAACCATTCCGCAATCAGCACGCCCTCGGGATACTCCGCGTCAAACCACGGGACGAAGTCTTCCTTCCAGAGACGGATGGTTTCCTTCTTGTCAGGGTCGTTCTTCACGAGGCTGGCCGCCATGTCCACCCGGAAGCCGTCCACGCCCTTGTCCATCCAGAACGACATGATGTTCTTGAGTTCGCGGCGCATCGACATCGGCCCCGGGGCGTCCACCGCCTGCTCCCACGGGTGCGCGGGATCGGGATGGGCGAAACCGAAGTTCAGCGCGGGCTGCGTGTCGTAGAAGTTCTTGATGTAATACGGGCCGCGCGGGGCGTCCGTCGCCACGAACTTGCGGGTCAGGGAAAGATGGGCGCTCATCAGGGCGGCATAGTCCGGATCGTCTGTCGCGGCGGGTTCCGCCGATTTCTCCTCCGGCTTGAACGTAGGCCAGATGTAGTAATCGGAATACCGCAGGTTGGCGCCTTCCCGGGACTGCAGGAACCACTCGTTCTGGTCGGAAGAATGTCCGGCCACCAGGTCCATGACAACCTTGATTCCGCGCGCGTGGGCCTCCCGGACCAGTTCGACGAGGTCGTCGTTGTCGCCGAAGCGCTTGTCCACCCGGTAGAAGTCGATGATATCGTATCCGCCGTCCGTCCAACCCGATACGTACACCGGGTTCAGCCAGATGGCCGTCACTCCGATGGACTGGATATAGTCCAGCCGGGAGATGATTCCCTGCAGGTCGCCATAGCCGTCCCCGTCGCTGTCCTGGAAGGACGAGGGATAAATCTGGTAAAAGACCGCGTCGGAGAGCCAGCTCGGCCGGGCGAAAGAAAGCATGGACAAGGCGGCCAGCGCCAGCGTCAATATCGTCCTTTTCATGGTTTCAGTGTTATTCGAGGACCGGTTTCAGCCGCAGGATTGCAATCGCGTTCTCCGGCAGGAGGAACTCGAAGGAACCCTTGACCGTGCCGATGGCTTTAGTGTGCGGAACGACGGGTTCGGTGTACTTGACGCGGCGGCCGAAGCGGAAGGCCATTTCGCGGAGGCCGGGGCGTTCGCC
>JAEEGJ010023182.1_pt1 | contig 13062 bp, 9 predicted proteins | sample 8958761 | NCBI WGS metagenome assembly JAEEGJ01 (sample SAMN16246546, study PRJNA631951) | gut metagenome | biome: gut microbiome; feature: rumen; material: RS-attached | host: Bos | place: Iran: Karaj | collected 2018-10
GGTTCAGCGTGCCTTCCTGCCAGATAGCACCGCCGTTGGCGCCAGCCGTGTTGCCTGTGATGGTGCAGCCGTCGATGGTCAGCGTACCGAAGTTGCAGATGCCGCCACCACCATACACCTTGGCCACGTTGCCCGTGAGGGTGACGCCCGTGAGGGTTGCCGTAGCGTTCTCTTCATTAAAGAAACCGCCGCCACCCTTAGCGCCGGAGTGGTCGTTGCTACTATTGTCCGTGATAACACCTCCTGTCATGACGAGCGTACCGCCTTCTCTATTGCAGATACCGCCACCGCGGTCATCGGCGACGTTATTGGTGATGATTACATCGGTAAGCGTCACCATACCGCCTTCGTTGACGAGGGCACCACCGGCACCGCCCCAGCCGCCTTTCAGCGTGCCGTTGCTCAGATTGAGCGTCGCGCCTTCACGTACGGTGATAACCTGACCGCCGCCTTCGCCACGCTTCGTCAGTTTGCGGTCCAGTGTGTGACCGTCAAGGTTGAGGGTCACCGTCATGCCTTCTGCGATATTCAGCGTACTGTTACTGAGCTCGATGTCGTTAGCCAACTGGATTTTTACGTCGTCGGTTGGTAATACAGTGCGCAGTTCCTGATCCGTCGTGACAATGACGATATCGCTATTCGACACCACAGCATCGGCATCTTCCATCGTCAGAGTAAAAGGATTGACGACACCGGAGAGTGTGCCCGTAGAAGACGTATAGGCATAACCAGAGCTGCTGAGGTTCAGCGAGACCACATCGCCGCTTCCGGCATAGACGATGTCGTTGTACTGCAAGCCTGCGTTTCCGCTATAGGAAGTAATATGGCTCATGTCGTAGGATGTAGGCTCGCCAGTCATGGCTACTGTAACGTCATCATTGCCGGTAATGGAATGAGCAGCCTTGCCCTGGGCATCACCGAGGGGCGCGGTGTAGTAGCTGTTGGAAATCTTCACATAGTCTTCTCCGTATTCGTCTTCTCCGTATTTGCTCGAGCGGACAAATGTCATTCCGCCCTGCACGTTCACTGCCGTGGGTGCGAAAACACAATCCGTGATATTGACGTTCCCACGATAGTTTGCATCGTTCCAACCAACAAAGACGGCACAGACCTTGAGATTCGGGGCGATGATCTGGCCGTCGAAGACACAGCCAGTGATATTCAATTCCATATCTGGATTCGAGCCGACAAAACCGCCAATCATACATTCGCCTGAGGTGGTGGCATTGCAGATAATCTTGGTGCTGACACGGCAATTCTCGATGGTATTACCATAATACGACTCGACTTCCTGGACAAGACCTGCCGCGTATGGTTCAGCCGCCGTGACTTCACCGGTGACGTGCAGGTTCTTGATGGTGGCATCGTATATATTAAAGAACGGCGAGACATATCCATAAGTATCCGAATCAAAATCCATCGTCAGGGTGTGTCCGTCACCATCAAAGATTCCCTTGAAAGGATGGTCTAAGTAGCCAATTATATAATTGATATCATTGATGGGGCCAATATCGGCTGTCAGTTTGTAACACTCGTCGAAGGGAGTATAATTATTGCCGACATAGATGGCAAACTCCCTCCAATCTTTTAACGACCCGATAAGATAGGGGTCATCCTTGGTACCACTGCCGGGGAGTATTGGGCCTGCCCAGCTTGTCGTAGCGCATAGCAGCGCTGAGAGTATGGCTAATGCTTTAAAGGTTTTCATAATTCATAATTCATAATTGAAGCTGCGCTTCGAGCCTGCTCACGCTCGGCAATGCTTAAGCAAGCTTATCATTGCTCTCGCTCAATCGCAGCCTTCATAATTTTTATAGTATGTTAAAGGAATTTAGAAATATAATGATGATGGCTATGGGGGCGAGCCAACGCAGAACAAACATATAGAGGAATGTTCCCAGGCGCGATCCCTGATACTTGGCCTTTGGAACGAACCATCCTGTGAACAAGGATGTTCCTAATGCACCAATGGGTATAAGAACGTCGGTGACAAGGTTGTTAGAGGCATCGAACAAGTTGCTGCCCATGACCTTGAGCCAGCCCACACATCCTGTCATGGACAGGATACACAATGTGTTGGTGACCACCTGTATTAAAGAGACAATTATTACGCTTTGGTGCCTGTTGAGCGGACGCTTTGTGTCTGCAGTAGCCTCGCATACAAAGGCAACGATAACCTCCAGCATAGAGATTGTGGATGTGATGGCTGCGACACACATCAGGGCGAAGAAAGCAACGCTGGTCAGCGAAGGACAAATCATGTGCTGGAACACATCCGGCAATGTGACAAATGTCAGCTCAGGGCCTTCGGAAGGACTGAATCCGTATGCAAATACTGCAGGGAAGACAATCATTCCTGCCAGCAAAGATACAACGATAACCATGGCAATCATTAGCACAGAGGTTAATGTGACCTTCTGGTCCTTAGGCATGTAACTGCCATACGTTATAAGTGCGCCTACACCAATGGATAAGGTAAAGAAACTCATTCCCATCGCCTCTAAGATTACCTTGGGCGTAATCTTGGAGAAATCGGGTTTGAATAGGAACTTCAGCCCCACGCTTCCACCGTCGAGAAACACCATATGTATGGCCAAAAGGATTAACATAAGAAACAGCATAGGCATGAGAATCTTGCTCAGACGCTCGATACCCTTGTTCACATCGAACCACAATACCGATGCCGTCAGAACAATGGCTATGATGGCGTATACAATCATCAGGGGAGCATGGCCCTCGAATGTATTGAAGAAGGATGTCAGTGCTGCAGCATCCATACCGGTGAATGTGTTAGAGGCTGCCGCTACCATATAGTAGATGCACCATCCTGTGACAACGAAATAGAAACTCATAAGGATTGTTACTGACAGCATGATTGTCCACGCAAACCACTGCCAGCGGTTAGAGCCGCTTAGCTCGCGGAAAGCACCATAGGCGCTCTTGCCGGAGAGCTTGCCTATCATAAACTCGTTCATCACTAATGGCATACCGAAAAGCATCGTACAGATTATATAAAGGATGATGAAGGCTCCACCGCCGTCTTCACCTGCGATATAAGGGAATTTCCAAATACTGCCCAATCCGACGGCACTGCCCGCGGCGGCCAACAATACTCCGATTTTTGATGAGAATGATTTCATGTTATCTGTTCGTTAGGTTTTATTTTAGTGTTTGTTTGGTATTAATATTCAAATTATGGTATGTAGAACTTTCTTTTCATGGCATAAGGTTTTTATTGATAAATTATGTGGCAAATATATACAAATAAATGCCTCCACTTAAACAGTAGAGACATTTTTTTTAAGATTTCAGACAAGATTGCAAGGTTTTCAGACAAGATTTAAAGGTTTTCAGACAAGATTTAAAGGTTTTCAGACAAAAATGAAACATTTTCTGACAAGATTGAAACACTTTGTTTAGTTTCAGGTTTCAATTATCAAGTTTTCTATTTTCAACTTTCAACTGTCAATTGTGACCTTCGGTCGAGGTAACAGCCTGTTCACTCATTCGCCCCGTGGCACTGTGACCGTAAGCGATAAAGGCGAGACATTCTTCACCCCGTCGCCCACGGGCAACATCCGTTACCAACTGCCCGGCTCCAAAGCATGGGCAGCGCAAATGCTGGAGAAGATACGCAAAATAGTCTAATAATGGTTGAAAATCAACGATAATATAGTATTTTCCCTGAAGTCGCCTGTGGCAGAAAGGGCATAAAGTCCTGACAGGCAGAAGGCGATGACAAGAGTGATGGTCAGGGCAGATAGCATTTTTCAAAGCCACCAGAGGCGGAGCGGAGAATGTACAAGCCCTTCACCGTAGGTCTGGACGGAAGGTAGTGCCCGTCAATTGTGTACCCGGAGGCCTCATGCCAAACGAAGGGCTTGCTTCCGCCAGAGGGCATTGTAGTGATGCCAACGATGCCCGTCTCTTCTGCCGTCATGAAGTTGAAGGATATGGTGCCGTCGGCTGACAGATAGATGTCGGTGATGGCCTTGCCCATGAACAGGCGGCCGTCGGCAGCAGGTGTGAAGAGCGTGGCTGCGGGCGACGACTCATCGGTCAGCCTGTTGTTGACGGCGAGCGTCGCTGTGTCGGCATAAGGATAGGGCGAAGTGCTGAGATAGCGACTGCGCAGCCAGTTGTCCTCGGTCCATCGGGTGTAGTCCGTGCCAGTGTTCTTCGGACACCATGCGCGGAAGTCCATGCCTGAGGCGTGGAACAGGCCATAGCGATAGTGCTGGTCGGAGGTATTCACCTGATTGTTCCGCCATGCATCTATATCGAAATCGACGTGGAAGATGAGGAGCCCGTTACCTGGACAACCATAGTCCCATCCCTCCTGCCGGCGGTTCTCCAAGAGATAGTACTCATTGCTATTGGATGTGCTGCGCACGAGGTATGTCTTGCCCCCCTCGCCCAGGGGCTTCATGTCCTCGACGGTGGTAGGAACCGTCAGTTCTTCGGGTGAATCCCAGCCCAAGTACATCCGTTCCATTGCACTGAGGTTGGGCGGACACCAGCCATAGTTGGTCATGTTACCGCCATCCATCAGGTCCCACTCATCGACGGTAGAAAAGGCGGTGCCGGAGCCAAAGGGATAGAGGTCGGGCAGTCCGAGGCTGTGGCAGAACTCGTGGACGATGGTGCCAATGCCGCTGATTATGTCACCCTGTAGAAGCTCGCAGTTCAGGCTGTAGTAGTAGTAATCTATGCCGCCAGGCAGTTTCGTGTTCGGAATTTGGAAGTATGAGTTTGGTCCTATGTAAGAAAATCCGTTTGTCGCATTGCCCATAAGGCCGGCGGCAACGAATATCACCTCGTTGGCTCGGCCGTCGCCGTTCCAGTCGTAGACGGTAAAGTCGGCATCGGTAGTTTCCGGCAACAGACTGAGGGCCTTTCTCATGTCTTCCCCGCCATCGCTATTATAGGAATGGTCACGCGCTCCCTTGTCAATCTTCACGGGGCCGTAGATGTCGAACTGCAGGTTCAGGCGGCCTGCCGATTGGTCGCGGAAGTAGTCGGCCACACAGCCCTTCCCCTTTCCCTCGTTGAACCCCGGCTCATTAAAGAGGCGGTTGTAGTACACCGCAGGATTGTCCATCGAGAAGTCCAGGTCGCTGAACGAGAAGAGCACTACGGGCACTCGGTAGGTTTTCTGCGCATCAAACTTGTATGGTTCAGGCAGCATGTATGAATTGCCACTCCGCGTCGTGACACTACTGTGAAGACAGCCTCTGCGCTGTGCCTGAACACTTGCGATTGCAAATAAAGCCGCGGCTGCCAACAATAACATCCTTCTCATTTTAGTCCTTCTATCAGTTTGACGCTACAAATGTACGCATTGTTACGAAAAAAACCAAATTTCAGGGATATTTTAGGCTCTTCTGCGACAAGTGACATTAAAATGCGAACCCGAATTCATTAACGGCAGCAACATTTGTTTGTTCTATGGCAGTAGCTCTTGGAGCTATACACGTTTAGGACATAAAATGGAAGCTCGATTACATTTTCGAACGTGAACGAGTTCGAACATAGTTCAAAATTCAAAATTGTAATTTATGTGATAAAAAATTTACTTTATTGATTTTTTTTGAATATCTTTGCAACATGATAGATTCGATTTAAAATGATATGATAAGGATATTTTTTCTATTATAATCGCAATGATGACTATGGTAATAGTAAATTCGCAGACGTTTGAACCTCGCTGCCGTAACAACTGGCATATCCACCACAAGCAGGTGCAAGGCTACTTATGATGCACTAGTAGTTAAGTAGTTGACCCAAAAACTAAACATGAATAACAAACCAAAGAGAGAAATGAAGAAAATTACAGTTCTTTTGTCCATGGCCTTGCTGGCACTCAGCATGAGCCTGACCAGTTGTGTTAAAGACTGGGGAGTGATTGACAATCCCAACGACGGCGGCAATACTCCAGAGAAAGACCCCAACTTCAAGTACATTATTGTAATGAGCGACATCCACGTAATGGCACCCCAACTGCTGGTGAATAGAGGTACGGCCTATGACAATTATCTGAGTCAGGACCCAAAGCTGTTGGAATACAGCGGCGAGGTGCTGGAATATCTGGTTGGAAAGACGTTGCAGCGTAACCCCGACCTTGTCATCATCCCAGGCGACCTGACTAAAGACGGTGAATTGTTGAGCCACCAGCTGGTGGTGAGCATTCTCAGCAGGCTGCGCAGTGCCGGCATTCCGGTTATCGTGGTGCCGGGAAATCACGACATCGACAATCCTGAGGGCTATTACTTCGACGGCGACAACACGCGCCCTGCGGAGCGCACATTGCCAGAGCAGTTCAAGACACTGTATGCCGACTTCGGCTACAATCAGGCATACGCAAAAGACCCTGCCTCGCTTTCGTTCGTCTGTGAACCGCTGAAAGGACTGGTGCTGCTGTGCATTGACACCAATAAGTATGAAGAAAATAAATACATAGACAAGGGCGACGAGAAAAACTATAACCAGACGTCGGGACGCATCCGCCCAGCTACGCTGACCTGGATGCTGGCCGAGGCTGACAAGGCACGCACCGAGGGAAAGCAGGTCGTGCTGGTACAACACCATAACGTCGTACAGCACTACGATGCCCAAGGAACACTGCAAGGCGACTACGTCGTCGCTGACTATGCGAAGGTGAGCAAGCAGCTGATGGAACATGGCATACACATGGCTTTTACTGGACATACACACCTGCAAGACATTGCACAGTATCGCACCGTAACAGACAATGCCCAGCCCGACAGCCTGGTTGACGTGGCTACAGGATCCGTCATCTCCTACCCCAACCCATGGCGCACCATCAAGGTGAACAATGAATTCACGGAGTGGCAGATCAATACCGAGTATGTGACGACCATCCCTTCGCTCAGCGACGTGAATGCGACGTGCCGCAAACGCCTCAACGACAATCTCAAAGGAGGACTGGTCTGGCACATCAAAGATGCCTGGAGCAGCTTAGACAAATATCGTGATGCCACAAGCGCCTTAGGCTTAACACGTCAATTTATTCCTGAAACGCCCGAAGAACTCGCTGATCTCCTGACCAAATACCTCGGCGATCAGATGAGCAAGGTGTATATGATTCATAACGAGGGCAACGAGTGGAAGAATTCTCTGGCTGTAGGGCTGGAAGACCAGCTGAAGAGCAATATGGAGCTGCTGCTGCGTGACAGGGCAAAAACGCTTGGCATAGCTGATACGCAAACCAATCTTCTTATCTTGACCTTCAATACCTTATATAGAATGCAGATTGAGCCGGGATTTAAGAGTATGTTGAATGATATTAACCAGTACAACGATCCCGATAAGAGATTGGAAAGCAGAACTGACGACCTCAACGCTGTGTTACGTTTAGAAAGATAGTACCCATCTTTCCGAAGTAGTTAAGTAGTTAAGTAGTTAAGTAGTTAAGAAGTTAAGAAGTTTAAGAAGTTAAGCCAAATGTCAACTCTCCTGCCCGACTGGAAGAGAAAGTCTCTGAAATGAAGCGACACATATTCCGTGGTAAAGAAGTCACAAAGGGAGGCTTATCCATGGAAGATATGTGAGATCCAGCCTCAGATTCAAAAAAGAAGCACATTCAGGATGATGTAAATGCTTTTCAGCGTCTCGCCCATGAACTTCGACATATCCAGATCGAGGCGTTCCCATTCGCAGTCAGCCGATAGTTTGCCTTGATACAACTGTCCGCTCTCTTCATGCGTGTTAAAACCGATACGCATATCCTTAGGCTGTATGCTGCGATAGGCCAAAAGCGACAGAATGCGGTTATCGTCCGTAATGGTAACAGGCTTCCTCAGGTCCAGTATTACGAAGTTCTTACACCACCTCGCATTAGCCACGTTTGTGGCAGTAATGCAGCGGTTAGAAGTGTTGATACCCGTTTTCGAGGGATTGTTCCTTACGCGGGGAGTAGCAGAAAAGAGGCTGCCGTCGTAGTTCGTATTTATCTTCAGCTGTCCTGTTGTTGCATCCTCGAAGTCCGCAAGAATGTTCTGCGCGAAACATCCTTGCCCCATCACAGAAACAAGAAGCAGCAGAATGGTAATAAACCTCCTATTTATGATCATATAATCATTCATTATAATACTCCCTGTCCGCAGGGATTGTTCACAGGCTTGCGTTGATTGGTGTCGAGCCAACGTCCCCAGCCAGTAAGACGATGGAATTTGTTGAGCTCGTAGGAGGTGCCAAAATCTACGTCGCCATATATCGTTTGGTTGTAGCGCTGATGATCTGTCAGGACAACAGAAAGCGAATAGAACGGCAGCGTAGGCAATACACCAAGGTCGATATTCACTTGCTGTAAGATAGCACGATGGAAGGCTGTTTCCATCTCGTTATGTATGTTGGCAAGCTGCGAGTCGCCAGTCAGCTCGGCCAACTTTCCGGCATAGTCGAGCAAATCGTAGTAAGTCTTGCTCTGGTAGAACTGGTACACCTGACAAGTAGCTTTGTCGATGGCATCCTGCTGCGTGGGATAAAGTTCGCAAAGGCGGGTAGCCAATTTCTTGGCCGCATCACACACAGCCTGCAATTCTTGGGATTTCAGTAGTTCCACGTTCCCGTTGAATGGCACCCCCTCCTTCACATATCCTTCATAAAGTCTCTCTTTCGAATCGTTCAGCGTCTGTCGGGCAGCGGTCTCGAAATCGGATGCACTTCGCAGGTTCTTTACCAGTATGGGAATAAGAGGATTCTCTTCACTTGTGAGCATAAAGGGCGTGGCAATCATATAATCGGTGTAGGGAGACACCTCCGTCAGGGCCTCCATTGCTCCCATAAGGCAATTGTGAAACAGTATGGCCTTAAGATGATTGATGTCGGAATTAGAGATGGCTGTCGTAAGCTCGTACATATTCATCGACATGCGACCGAGTGTTTCGTCGCTCAACACACCACGGGTCAGGCTCTCGTTATACTTCGGATAATCGGTGACGGCATCGAAGCCGCCGCCGTGCCCATATAACACCAGCACATACTCATTGGCGGGCATCTCCTTCTTGGCCCTGTTCAGCAAGGCAGTCAGGTTTGCGGGATCGAAAAGTTCGAACGACTCCATCTCAGCCCCTTCCTTATGTAGGGTTTCAAACTGAGTGTTCTTATCCAGTTCAAAGGCAAGCACCTCGCCTGGCGCACCGTACTTCCCAGAAAAATTATCGCTATCAGAACCGTACTTATTGAGTGCCAATACGCGAATCTTCCCGTCGGGCAGCCACGTCTGTGTTTCGCGCCAGATATCCTCGATGGAATGATCCATCTCGCCACCTGCCATACCATAGATGATGATGGTATAGTCGGCCACCTTCTCATCCACAGGATTATCTTCACTATCAGAACATGCGGTAAACAACGATACGACAGCAGCGAGCATCAATAACGTCTTTTTCATAATTGCAATTATAGATTGAATCTGCTGGCAAATATACAACTTATTTCAGAAAACAATGTTAAAATGGAATAATAAATAATCACAAAAGAATCCACAATATCATAGATGTATGGAAGATTTTTCGTATATTAGCGGCAGATTTTATAAAACTATACAACTATGTTAGGCAACTTTTCTTATTACAACCCCACCAAATTGTATTTCGGTGATGAGTCTTTGAACTATCTTAAAGACGAACTGAAAAATTATGGCCCTGTAGTTCTATTAAACTACGGCAGCGGCAGTGTGAAACGCAACGGCATCTACGACCAAGTGGTAGCCATATTGAAAGAAGCCGGTAAGACCATCGTGGAGAACCCTGGCGTAATGAGCAATCCCACGTTGGAGAAGCTGCGCGAGGGCATCAAGATAGCTCGCGAAAATAACGTGGATTGGATTCTCGCCCTGGGTGGCGGAAGCGTCTGCGACTATTCGAAGGCGGTGGCCGCGTCGGTCTTCTACGATGGCGACTACTGGGATAAGTTCTGGCTGAAACAGGAACAGCCCGATGCCGACCAGAAGCTGTTGCCAGTGGGCTGTATACTGACAATGGCTGGCACAGGCTCGGAGATGAACGCAGGTACGGTGATTACTGATGCCGAGCATACATTCAAGGTTGGGCACGTGTTCGACGACCGCCTGATGCCGAAATTCTCTATCCTGAATCCGAAGTTCACGATGACCGTGCCCGACAACCAGATGAAGGCGGGTATCTACGACATCATGAACCATATCATGGAGCAATATTTTTCTGATTTTGACGACAATACGAGTGATTACCTAGCGGAAGGATTGATGCGAAGTCTCATCACGTCTTCGCGTATCGCCGTGAAGAATCCGCAGGACTACGAGGCTCGCTCTAACATCATGTGGACAGCCACATGGGCCCTCAACACGCTCATCGGCCTCGGCAAGCGCGAGGACTGGATGGTACACATGATCGGCCACTCAGTCGGAGCTTGGACACACGCTCCTCACGGCTATGCGCTGGCATCCGTCTCGATGGCTTACTATCGCAGGGCGATGGAGAACGGCATGCCTAAGTTTGCGCGTTTCGCACACAATGTATGGGACATCCCGACAGAGGGAAAGACGGAACGCGAACTGGCAGAGGCTGGCCTGCAAGCCCTGAAGGATTGGATGCTGGAGATTGGCCTGCCACTCACCATCAGCGAACTGGGAGCTACCAACGAGATGATTCCAGGCATCACAGAAACCACCGTGGTCTATCCTGCCGGCTATCTGAATCTTACGAAGGAGGACGTGACAGAGATTCTGAAGGAGAGTTTATGATCCAATCATTTCTTTGATGCAAATAACATATAGTTTAACGGAGAGACAAGAAAAAAAGCATAAAAAATATTGGTTATTCGTTTGAAAAAGTGTAAAACAACCACGAAAATTCTTCCCCAAAAATGCTGAAAAGAAAGATTGAAGATGAGTATTAGGATGAAAGGAAAACTCAAAGAGTAACATCTGAATATTGAGACAGTGTTTTAACTGAGTATGAATAGTAAGAAGGATCCAATGGGCAGAGCAATTGCCGATTATTATAAGACCCAAAAAGCAAACAAGCTCAGAGTGTTTTCCCCGATGTTTGAGGAGGACGAGATTCCTTTGAGTACTCTATTCCGTAAGTATAAGGAAATGCCGGAGATAGAACGCAAGGCACTCGACATGGCAAATGGAAAGACGCTTGACGTGGGTGCTGGCTCTGGCTGCCATTCGCTTGTCTTGCAGGAAAAGGGCATCGATGTAACCGCCATTGACATCTCCCCATTGTCTGTTGAGACCATGAAAGAGCGTGGAGTCAAGAAGGTTATAGAACAAGACTTTTTTACCTTGAAGGGGCAGTACGATACCGTTTTAATGCTAATGAATGGTATTGGCATCGTCGGAACTTTAGAGCGTCTGCCCAGATTCTTCCTCCAACTTGACGAAATACTTGCCCCAGGAGGTCAGTTACTGTGTGATTCCTCAGATATCAGTTATGTATTTGAGGACGAAAACGGGATGATTGATATTCCCAACGAAATGGACTATTATGGCGAGCACAGTTTCCGAATGCAGTATAAGGACACCATCGGAGAACCTTTCAATTGGCTATATATCGATGCTGACACCCTGAGAGAGAAAGCAGGAAGATGTGGATATGCTGTTGAAGTGGTGGCAGAAGGTGAACATTACGATTATTTGGCGAGAATAACTAAAAGAAAATAGATTATGTAAAGTTTTAAATCTACAGCATAGCTATTGCCACAACCCGTACTGATTATCGTCCGTTCTCGCCAGTCTCACACCTACCGCAATGGCAAGAAAGTTCTGGTCTTGGCAGGAAAGGCTCCCCCCAAAGTCATCAGAGAGGATATGCTATGTGAGTTTTTACAAAAAGAAAAATGACGCTAACCTACATCTTTCATAGCGGCTTTGTACTTGAAACGGAGCAGTCCATCCTGGTATTCGACTACTGGTTGGATCCCAGTGGTGTAATGGACAGCGTACTGAGGAGCGAAAAGCCCATGTATGTCTTCTCCAGCCACTTCCATGAAGACCATTTTACGAATGAGATCTTTGAGTGGAAGAAACAGAAACCATCTATAGTGAGGAATTCGACGAGGAAATAGAACCGATAGCCCACGAAAAGCAGTATCTGGGTGTACTGAAGGACATTCGTAAGATTACGGATAGTTTCGATGTGGTGATGTTTCCTGTTGACGGTCGTATCGGCAACGGTTATACCCTTGGAGGACGACAGTTCATCGAGCGGTTCAAGGTTCGTCACTTTGTGCCGATGCACTTTGTGGCCAGCGGTTTCAAGTCTGCATGGCGCATGAAGGAGTTTACGGATGAAAAGAACATTTCCTTTTGGAAAATCAATAGAGAAGGAGAAACTATTGAAATCTGAGAACCGATTATCTTTGCCGCTTGCTTAGATGTTTTCTAAAAATACACATTCTCTTGAGAATATTCATATTTTTCCAGAGATAATGAATTTTCAGCATCTTCAAATCAAAACATTTAGCGAAATTTGGCTAACTAGCCTACATGCCTACATAAAATCGCGTTGAAGGCCGATGGTTATCGGCATTCTGTTACATGTCAGCATACATGAAGCATACATAAAGCCTACATGATGCCTACATGGTTTTGGGGATTTAAGGCGTGGTAACAAGAATCAGTTAATGCATTCTCAAGTTATATGTTTCCTATAAGTAAAGAAATTCTCTAGAGAATTTTTCCGTGTTTAGGTTGATTAGCAATTGTTTGCACGTTATATAGCAGAAAATTCTCTAGAGAATTTCAGACCCGTCTATAGGTATACGTTTTGCGAACAAGCCAAACGATTTCTGCAAGTACGCTAACAGCCCCCTGTCAACTGCCGCCCATGTAGGCTTTATGTAGGCATCATGTAGGCTTTATGTAGGCTTGCGAACGCAAGAAACACGATAACCATCGGGTCTCAAAGGAAAAATCATGTAGGCATGTAGGCTGATATGCCATTTTTGAAAAAAAATGGCTCACTTGGGAGGAGGACAAACGAAAGTATCGTGACGAGCATTTCGCCACCGACCTGCAGAATGCGCACAAAATATCTGCGAGTTTCCCTG
>JAEEGJ010023189.1_pt1 | contig 13058 bp, 12 predicted proteins | sample 8958761 | NCBI WGS metagenome assembly JAEEGJ01 (sample SAMN16246546, study PRJNA631951) | gut metagenome | biome: gut microbiome; feature: rumen; material: RS-attached | host: Bos | place: Iran: Karaj | collected 2018-10
CGTCGCGCTCGATCCCGAAAACGAGCTCGTGATAAAGCGCGTCATCCACACGACCGCCGATTTCGAGTACGTGAAAAACCTCGTGTTCTCGGAGCACGCTGTCAGTATCGGCATCGAGGCCCTGAAAAACGGCTGCGATATCGTTACCGACACGCAGATGGCAAAGTCGGGCATCAGCAAAACGACCCTTGCGAAGCTCGGCGGAGAGGTGCACTGCTTCATGAGCGACGAAGACGTTGCCCAAGAAGCCAGGGCGCGCGGCGTCACACGCGCCTCGGTCTCCATGGAAAAGGCGGCGGGGCTTGAAAAACCGCTGATATTCGCCGTAGGCAACGCGCCGACCGCGCTTATCGCGCTGGACGAGCTTATTAAGGCGGGCAGGCTCGCGCCCAAGCTCATTATCGGCGTGCCCGTCGGCTTCGTGAACGTCGTCGAATCGAAGGAGCTCATTATCGCATCCTCCGTTCCGCACATCGTGGCGCGCGGCAGGAAGGGCGGCTCGAACGTCGCCGCGGCTATCGTCAACGCAATGCTTTACCAGATAACGAGATGAACGAATTTATTATACAGGACGGAAAGAAATTAAGGCTCGGCTACACCACCGGCTCATGTGCGGCGGCGGCTTCGAAGGCGGCGGCGTATATGCTGCTCTCCGGCAGGCGCAAGGAGCATATCACGCTCGAAACGCCGAAGGGCATCACGCTCGAGCTCGATATCGAGGATATCGAAGCGACCGACGCCGCCGTTTCCTGCGCGGTCAGGAAGGACGCGGGCGACGATCCGGATATCACGGACGGCGCGCTCGTCTATTCAAAGGTTAGCCTCTGCCCCGAGCCGGGCGTTCATATCGACGGCGGCGAGGGAGTGGGCAGAGTCACCAAGCCCGGGCTCGATCAGCCGGTCGGTAACGCCGCGGTCAACTCCGTCCCGCGCAGCATGATAAGGGAGAACGTCGAGGAGGTCATGAGACTTTTCGACTGCAGGGAAGGGCTTAACGTCGTGATCTCCATACCGGAGGGCGCGCAGCTTGCGAAAAAGACCTTCAATCCCCGACTCGGCATAGTCGGCGGCATATCGGTGCTCGGCACGACGGGCATTGTCGAGCCGATGAGCGAAAAGGCGCTCGTCGACACCATCCGCACGGAGCTTTCCCAAAGGCGGGCGCTGGGGTGCGAAAACGCCCTGCTCACCCCCGGCAATTACGGCGCGGAGTTCATAAGGAGCTCGCTCGGCATAGATCCCGAGACCGCCGTACAGACCTCGAATTTCATCGGCGATTCATTGGATATCTGCCGGGAGCTCGGCTTTAAGAGGATACTCCTTATCGGGCATATCGGCAAGCTCGTCAAGCTCGCGGGGAACATGATGAACACCCACTCGAAGTACGGCGACTGCCGCATGGAGATAATCGCCGCCCACGCGGGCGCGGCGGGGGCGGATAAGAAGCTTATTGCCGATATACTCGGCTGCGTCGCCTGCGACGAGGCGATACGCCTCATGCGGAAAAAGGATCCCGCGCTCGAAAGGCGCGCGCTCGAGGGCGTGACGAAAAGGGCTGAGGCGAACCTTTCCCACCGCGCCGGTGAGGAAATGAGCGTCGAAATGATAATGTTCTCAAAGGAATACGGGATACTCGGGGAGACCGAAAACGCCCGCGGGTATCTGACTTTTTTCAAGGAGGAATGACCATGGTGCATTTTGTCGGAGCAGGCTCGGGAGCCGCTGATCTTATTACCGTGCGCGGCGCGAGGCTTTTAGCCGAGGCGGACACGGTGATATGGGCGGGTTCGCTCGTCAATCCGGAGCTGCTTTCATACTGCAAAAAGGACTGCGAGATATTCGACAGCGCCCGTCTGACGCTCGAAGAAGTCATAGACATAATGAAAAACGCCGAGGCGGCAGGCAAGACCACCGTGCGCCTGCACACGGGCGATTCTTCGATCTACGGCGCGGTCAGGGAGCAGTTCGACGAGCTTCAGAAGCTCGGGATAGAATATGACGTCACGCCGGGCGTCAGCTCGTTCTGCGGCGCGGCGGCGTCGCTTAAGACGGAATACACCCTCCCCGGCGTCAGCCAGACGGTAATAATCACGCGCGCCGCGGGCAAAACGCCCGTACCGGAGAAGGAGAGCATCGTATCCCTCGCCGCGCACGGAGCGACGATGGTGCTGTTCCTCTCGACCTCGCTGACAGAAAAGCTCCAGAAGGAATTGATCGAGGGCGGCTACTGCGAGGATACCCCCGCCGCGGTCGTCTACAAGGCGACCTGGCCGGACGAGCGGATATTTCACTGCACCGTCGGCACTCTCCACAGGACCGTGACCGAGAACGGTTTGAAGAAGACCAGCCTCATCATAGTAGGCGGCTGTATGGGGGAGGAGTACCTGCGCTCATATCTCTATCACCCCGAATTCACAACGGGGTTCAGGAACGCAAAATGATAACGCTTTTCGCATACAGCAGAAAAGGGATCGAGACCGCCCGCAGGATAGGCGGCGCACTCGGAGGAGAGCTTCGCTTCTACACCGCCGAAAGGCTTGCGGGCGAAGGCTTTCGGCCGATACCCAAGCCCTCGGCGCCCTTGTATGAGCAGGCGTTCGGCTCATCCGAAGCGCTCGTTTTTGTCTCCTCCTGCGGCATCGCCGTAAGGAGCGTCGCGCCGTACGTTAAGAGCAAAACGACCGACCCCGCCGTGATAGTCTCGGACGAGACGGGCAGGTTCGTGATATCCCTGCTTTCGGGGCATCTGGGCGGCGCTAACGCGCTTGCGGAGCGTATTGCGGCGGCGATCGGCGCCGTGCCCGTCATAACCACGGCGACCGATTCCAACGGGCGTTTTTCCGTTGATTCATGGGCAAAAACGCATGGCTTCGCGATAAGCGACATGGGCATGGCGAAGGAGGTCTCCGCGGCGGTGCTGGAGGGGGACGTCCCCATAAAGAGCGATTTTTACGTAAAGGGAGAGCTCCCCGCGGGGCTCAGGACCGGCGAAGGCGGGACGGGGATCTGTTTCACATACCGCACGGATGAGCCGTTCGAACGCACGCTTCGCCTCATCCCGAAATGCGTAACGCTCGGCATAGGCTGCCGCAGGGGAACGCCGAAGGAAGCGATCGCAAACGCCGTCGGCTCGGCGCTTGCGGAAAACGGTATCGACCCCAAAGCGGTGAAGTCCGCCGCCTCCATCGATCTCAAAAAGGACGAGGCGGGGCTTAAGGAATACTGCCGCGAAAACGGGCTTCCGATAAGCTTTTATACCGCCGAAGAGCTCGACGACGTCAAAGGCGATTTCACGCCTTCCGAATTCGTGAAAAGCGTGACGGGCGTCGATAACGTGTGCGAAAGGGCCGCGATGATATGCGCGGACGAACTGATAATAAGAAAGACCGCGGCAAACGGAGTTACCGTCGCCGCGGCATTGGAAAAAACGGAGGTGCGATTTGAGTAAGCTTTACGTTGTGGGCATCGGCCCCGGCAATTACGAAAACATGACCGTCCGCGCGGACGAGGCGCTTAAAAGCGCGGACGCGATAATCGGCTATCACGTGTACGTCGATCTCGTCCGCGGGCGATATCCCGATAAGGAATACCTCGTCACGCCCATGACGCGGGAGGCGGAGCGCTGTCAAATGGCTTTGGACGAGGCGAAAAAGGGTAAAACCGTCGCCCTCGTCTGCTCCGGCGACAGCGGCATCTACGGCATGGCGGGGCTTTGCTTCGAGCTTCGCGGCGAGGAAACCGAGCCCGATATAGAGGTCGTGCCCGGTCTTACCGCCGCCTGCTCCGGCGCGGCGCTCCTCGGCGCGCCCCTCACGCATGATTTCGCCGTCATTTCGCTTTCCGACAGGCTCACCGAATGGGCGCTCATTGAAAAGCGGCTCACCTCGGCTGCGGAGGCGGATCTTTCGATCGCGCTCTACAATCCCGCGAGCCACGGCCGCCCCGAACATTTGAAAAAAGCCTGTGAAATACTGATGAAAATACTGCCCGGGGACCGCGTGTGCGGCGTCGCCCGCAATATCGGGCGCGAGGGCGAGGAGCGCTTTTTCATGAGCCTGTCAGAGCTCGCCTCGTTCCCCGCCGATATGTTCTCGACGGTGTTCATAGGCAATTCTTCAACCAAAATGATAAACTCAAATATGGTAACGCCAAGGGGGTATCGCAATGTATAAGCTCTGCGTTTTTGCCGGCACGACCGAGGGTCGTCGGCTCGTCGAATTCTTGAGGGAACAGGACGCCCTGATCACCGCCTGCGCCGCTACGGAGTACGGCGGAGAGCTCATAGAGCCCTCCGAAAGGATAACCGTGCTCACCGGGCGCATGGACGAGCCGCATATGGAGGACCTGTTCGCTTCCGAACGCTTCGATCTCGTCATCGATGCGACGCATCCCTACGCCTCCGCCGTCACGGAGAATCTCATGCAGGCGTGCCTCAATACGAATACGGAGTACCTGCGCCTTGAGCGCGGCGGTACGGGCTCGCCCCAAAGCGCCGTCTGCGTGCCGGACGCCGCAGCCGCCGTCGAATATCTCAACGGCACGGTCGGTAACATACTGCTTACGACCGGCTCGAAGGAGCTTTGCGAGTTCTCCTCGACAGAGGATTTTGCCGAGCGCGCCTTCGCCCGCGTGCTGCCCGTCGAAAGCTCCATTTCTGCCTGCCGCGAGGCGGGGCTCAAGCCCTCCCACATACTCGCGATGCAGGGGCCGTTCTCCGTCGGGATGAACGCCGCCATGATAAAGTCCGTGAACGCCGCCTACGTTGTAACGAAGGATTCCGGCAAGGCGGGCGGCTTTGAGGAGAAGGCGCTCGCTGCGATGAAGGCGGGCTCGAAGCTGATCGTGATAGGACGTCCGGAGAGCGGCGCTCTCGGCAGCTCCTTCGGCGAAACGCTGGAGCTTCTTGAAAAGCGCTTCGGCTTCACCTCCCGTCCGAAGGTCGCCGTCGTAGGGATAGGTCCCGGCGAAAAGCGCGGCATGACGATAGAGGCAAGCGAGGCGGTGCTCAACGCCGAATGTCTCATAGGCGCAAAGCGTATGATAGGCTACGCGCGCCCCGATCAGATTTCGTTCGAGGCGGTATCGCCCGATGCGATCGTCGATTTCATCAGGGAACATAAGGAGATCTCCCGCTTCGCCGTATTGATGAGCGGCGACGTCGGCTTTTACAGCGGGGCGAAAAAGCTCGTCCCGAAGCTCGATTTCTGCGAACTGACCGTGATCCCCGGGGTGAGCTCTCTGGCTTACCTCTGTGCAAAGACGGGCGCCTCGTATGAGGACGTCGTTTCCGTCAGCCTGCACGGGCGGGACGCGGGGATCGTCCCCGCCGTCCGTCGGAACAGGCTCGTTTTCGCGCTCGTCGGCGGAGATAACGGCGCCGGCAGGCTCATTGACGAACTGAACGAAGCGGGGCTTTACGAAACAAAAGTCACCGTAGGCGAAAGGCTCGGCTATGGGGACGAGCGCATAACCGGCGGCTCCGCCGCAGAAATGGCGGGCAGGGAATTCGATCCGCTCTCCGCGGTGCTTATCGAAAACTCCGCTCCCGAAAGCGCCGCCCCGGGGCTTCCCGACGAGGCGTTCTTAAGGAATCCCGCGGACAAGCCCGTCGTGCCCATGACCAAGTCCGAGGTGCGCGCGGTGGTAATGGCGAAGCTCCGCCTCAACGCCGATTCCGTTTGCTGGGATATCGGCGCGGGCACGGGCTCCGTGACCGTCGAAGCGGCGCTTTCCTCGCCCCGCGGCAGTGTGTATGCCGTCGAGAAAAAGCCCGAGGCGGTCGAGCTTCTTAAAGAGAACGTATCGAAGTTCGGTCTCAAAAACGTATCGGTAACGGAGGGCGAAGCTCCCGAAGCCTTGAGCGGGCTCCCCGCGCCGACGCACGCCTTTATCGGCGGCAGCTCCGGCAATATGCGCGGGATCGTTTCGCTCATTCTCGATAAAAACCCGCGCTGCCGCATAGTCGCCGCGGCGATCTCGCTGGAGACCGCAGCAGAGCTTTGCGCGATAATGAAGGAAACGGGCTTCGCCGAGACGGAGGTCGTCTGCCTTAACGTATCCAAGGCGCGCAGGGCGGGGGACTATAACCTCATGATCGGGCAGAACCCGGTCTATATCTTCACTCTGCAAAAGTAATGTTCGGGTATTGGTCGCTTTACGCGCTCCTCTTGGGGGCGCTCATAGACCTGGCGATAGGCGATCCGCATTTCGTGCCGCATCCCGTGGTGCTTATGGGGAAGCTTATTTCCGCGCTCGAAAAGCTCCTTCGCCGCGTATTTCACAAGACGAAGCGCGGGGAAAACGCCGCGGGCTTCGTGCTGTGGGCGATCGTCGCGTCGCTCTCGTTCATAGTACCGGCGGCGATACTTATGCTCTGCTATCATTTTTCGAAATGGCTCGGCTTCGGCGTCGAGAGCGTCATGTGCTGGCAGTGCCTCGCCGCAAGGTCGCTCTGCCGTGAGAGCATGAAGGTGAAAAAAGCCCTTGATACGGGCGATATCGCGGCGTCGCGCCGGGCGGTCTCCATGATAGTCGGACGCGATACCGCCGGGCTTGACGAAAAAGCCGTCGCCCGCGCCGCGGTCGAGACCGTGGCGGAAAACACCTCCGACGGCGTGATCGCGCCGCTCATATTCCTTGCGATAGGCGGCGGTCCCATGGGCATGCTCTACAAGGCGGTCAATACGATGGATTCGATGCTCGGCTACACGGAGCCCCCGTATAAGCATTTCGGGCTCGTTCCGGCGAAGCTCGACGACGTATTCAATTTCATCCCCGCGAGGGTGTCCGCGATACTTATGCTGCTTGGGGGAGGCATGCTCGGCTTCAGCCTGAAAAACGGGGTCCGGATATTCCACCGCGACCGTTACAAGCATGCGAGCCCCAATTCCGCGCAGACCGAGTCCGTTATGGCGGGGCTGACGGGGCTTCGCCTCGCAGGGGACGCGTACTATCACGGCGTGCTCCACAAAAAGGAGTTCATAGGCGATCCCCTTCGTGAGATCGAGCCGCGGGACATTTCTCGCGCAAACCGCATAATGTTCATGACGGCGTTTCTTGCGCTGATCGTTTTCGGCGGGCTGAGGCTTGCCGTACTGGTGCTGATAAATGCTTTATAAAACCGAAAATCCCCACGGCGGGGACGTATATGAGGGAAATATCGAGCTCGATTTTTCCGCCAACACCAACCCCTTCGGCACTCCCGACGGGGTAAAGGCGGCGGTCGCTTCGTGCCTGGACGACCTCTCTTTATACCCCGATCCCTACTGCCGTGAGCTCGTTTCCGCGATCGCGAAGCACGAGCGCGTCCCGAAGGAATACGTCCTCTGCGGCGCGGGCGCGGCGGAGCTGATTTACTCCTTCGCGTTCGCCCGGAGACCGGCAAGAGTCGCCGAGCTTGCTCCGACCTTCGCCGAATACACCCTGCCGCTCGCGGGGGCGGATATAAAAAGGTTTTATCTTAAGGAGACCGACCGCTTCCGCCTGACGCGGGATATCATCGATTTCATCGAGGACACGAAGCCCGAAGCCTTGTTCCTCTGCGATCCGAACAACCCGACTGGGGTCCGGGCGGAGGCGGAGCTTATCGAGGAAGCGGCGAAAAAGTGCCGCGAGACCGGCTGCCGCCTGTTCCTCGACGAGTGCTTCATGGATCTTGCGGACGAGCCGACGAGCTTCGTCCCAAAGCTTAAAGAATACACCAACGTTATAATTCTCAAGGCGTTCACAAAGGGCTACGGCATGGCGGGGCTCAGGCTCGGATACTGCCTCAGCGCCGACGCGGAGCTTCTTGCCCGGATGTCCCGCGCCGTTCAGCCGTGGAATATCTCGACCGCCGCGCAGAAGGCGGGGATCGCGGCGCTTTCGGAAACCGCGTTTCTTAAAAAGACCCGTCTGCTCATACAAAAAGAGCGCCCGCGCATGGCAAAGGCGCTTGAAACGCTCGGATTCAAGGTGTTCGATTCCAACGTGAATTTCCTGCTTATAAAGGGAAGCCCCGGGCTTGACGAACGCCTGCTTGAGAGGGGCATAAAGATAAGGAGCTGCGCGAATTTTTACGGGCTCCCGGAAGGCTTTTACCGCGTCGCCGTGAAGCTCCCCGGGGAAAACGACCGGCTCATCGAAGCGATATCGGAGGTGTTGAGATGGCAAAGAACATAATGATACAGGGCACGATGTCGAACGCCGGGAAGAGCCTTCTCGCGGCAGGTCTCTGCCGCATTTTCAGGCAGGACGGGTATAAGGTCGCGCCCTTCAAGAGCCAGAACATGGCGCTCAATTCCTTTATCACAAGGGACGGCTTCGAGATGGGCAGAGCGCAGGTAGTCCAGGCGGAGGCGGCGGGCACGGAACCCGACGTGCGCATGAACCCGATACTCCTAAAGCCCACCACCGACGTGGGCTCCCAGGTCATAGTGAACGGGAGACCCATCGGCAATATGCGCGCGATGGAGTATTATAAAAGAAAGCGCGAGCTTATCCCCGCCGTGACGGAGGCGTATGACTCGCTTGCGGCGGAGAACGATATAATAGTCATAGAGGGCGCGGGCAGCCCCGCCGAGATCAATCTCAAGGCGGAGGATATCGTCAATATGGGTCTTGCGAAAATGGTCGACGCGCCCGTGCTGCTCGTCGGCGACATAGACCGCGGCGGCGTATTCGCCCAGCTATACGGCACCGTCGCTCTGCTCGAGCCCGACGAACGCGCGCGCATAAAGGGCACGGTGGTCAACAAATTCCGCGGCGACAGGAAGATACTCGAGCCCGGGCTCGACATGCTCGAAAAGCTCTGCGGCGTGCCCGTCGCGGGCGTAGTGCCCTACGTCCGGGTGGATATCGACGACGAGGACAGCCTGTCGGAGCGCTTTACGAAGAACACCTCTGCAAGGCTCGTCGACATCGCCGTGATAAAGCTCCCACGGATATCGAATTTCACCGATCTCGCTCCCTTCGAGCGCTTTGAGAACGTCTCCGTGCGCTATATCACAAAGCCCGCGGACCTCGGCGAGCCGGATCTTATCGTGATCCCCGGCACCAAGAGCACGATCTCCGACCTCGTCTGGTTGCGCGAAAGCGGGCTCGAGGCGAGGATCAAGCAGCTCGCCTCGCGCGATACGCCCGTATTCGGCGTCTGCGGCGGGTATCAGATGCTCGGCGAAAGCATCTCGGATCCCGCCGGCGTGGAGGCTTCCGGCATAAGCGAGATCGCAGGAATGGGACTTCTGCCCATCGAAACGGTATTCGAGGGCGAAAAGGTCCAGCGCCGGACGCACGGCGTTTTCAGCGATATTAACGGCATTTTCTCCGTGCTCAACGGCTTGTCTTACGAAGGCTACGAGATCCACATGGGCAGGAGCGGCGCGCTTCCCGCAGTCATTTCGAACGGCGGCGTTTACGGAAGCTACGTCCACGGCATATTCGATTCCGCGGGGATCGCCGAAGCCATGCTCCGCGCGCTCTGCGATAGAAAGGGCGCCGATCCCGGTTCTCTCGGCTCCTTCGACCCCAAAGCATATAAGGAAGCCCAGTACGATAAGCTTGCCGACGCCGTCCGCGGCGGTCTCGATATGGAGCTCGTGTATCGGATACTGGATCGCAAGGTGTGATATGCGCCGCTCCTTACGACCGGCGGCCGATCGATGCCGGGCTCGCGACGGGGGAGAAAGCGGCTGTTGATTGTGGTCTCCGTTCGTGGTATAGTTAATTTCAACGAAAAGAAGAACGCCTCCGCGGGAAAGGAGATCCTCATGCAAAAAAACGCAGCTCGGCTAATAAAAAGAGCCTTCCCGGCGCTTATTGCGGTCATGCTCGTGTTCGTTTTTGCATTGAACTCCGGCTGCATCATCAGCGATACGCTCTTCGGTCATTCGTCCTCAAACGGCGGTTCGTATTTCGATACCGAAAGTGCTTATTCCGACGAGCCTTCCGACGGTTCCCCGCCGGAGCTCGATTTTGTCGTTGCCGACCTGGAGGAGCCGCTCGAGGTCGATACGTATGAAGATTACGAGCTGCTCGGCAAGCGGTATCTTCATATCTGCGACTCCGAATATCTCGATCTGTTCTTTGACTACCCCTCCGTCACGGCGGAGGAATGCATCGCCCATATCGACGGGAATCACGCCATACCCGAGCAGTATAAAGCGCTCATGCGCAAGTACGTAAACTCCGTGGCGGCCAAGTATCCGGAAGCCGATCTGAGACCGTTCGATTATAATATCCGGACGCTTGAGATCCAGGAATGCGACGAGTTTGAACTTGCTCTGCATACGATGTCGATCGACGCGTACGGATGCTACGTGCGAACCGAAAACAAGATCTACGTGCCCAAGGGTTACGAGTACAAACCCGGCACGTGGGAATATCAGGTAATAATGCATGAGCTGAGTCACGTCGCGCGTACAGTCTCGCGCACTGTGGATAAAACCAACCTTGATATCGATTTCTCGATAGAATGCTGCATCATCCCGGAGGAGGCGCTCAATTCGATATTCACAGTCAGCCTTTTCGATTATGAGGAGAGGGACATAGCATATCAGCTGCAGAGCAATATGTTCCTCGTGCTGACAGACTGCCTTGAGGGGTACGAGCTTTCGGATTATATCAATCACAGCCTCACCTACTTCGCGCATATGCTCGACGAGCAGAACGGCAACACCAACTATGCTATGGCGGTCATGAAGCTGATAGAGGAACAGCGCAGCGACTGGTCGAACGACGATTACGAGAGGGAGCAGGAGTTCTATTACCCCATCTATGATTACCTCACGAAGATGTACGTCGACAAATACGCGGAGCCGGAGATGAGCGAAAGCGAGCTGAAGGAAATGGTGGACAGGCTTGTAGACACGGTCATGTACGACGTGCCGGAGGATTATAACATAGACACAGCGGAGTTCTACCGCTTCGCAGAAGAGTACTGCTCAGGCAGCGCGAACTGACCGCATGATCAAAAAGGGCGGATGCGCCAAAGGACGCCTTGCCGCTCATGCGGAAAAACGAAATATCCCAAAAACAACGGGACTGTATCCGAAGGGTACAGTCCCGTTTTATCGCCGGTTTTTTCAGCTTCGCGGCGTCTTTGCCTTTTCAGTCCAATATCCTTCCGTCGCGCGAGATAGTGACGACCTGCCAGGGGATGAACTTGCCGCTTGCTTTAAGGGCGTTCTCTGCGGCGCGCTGTATGCCGCCGCAGCAGGGGACCTCCATGCGGACTATGGTCACGGACTTGATATCGTTATCGCGGATGATGGCAGTAAGCTTCTCGGTGTAATCGACCGCGTCGAGCTTCGGACAGCCGATTATCGTCACCTTGCCGCGCATGAAGTCCCCGTGCATGTTGGCGTAGGCGTAAGCGGTGCAGTCGGCGGCGATGAGGAGCTTTGCGCCGTCAAAGAACGGAGCCTGCGTCGGCACGAGCTTTATCTGGCAGGGCCACTGCGCAAGCTGCGAAGCTGCTTTCCCTGCGAGAACGGACGAGTCCATCCTTGCCGTCCCAAGCTGCTTGTCTTCCTCTCTTTTGAACTGCATCATACGGGAGCCCGGGCAGCCGCCCTCATGGTGTTCGTGTTTCATTTCCATCTTCTTTTCCTCCTTCGCTTTCTTTACAGCCGCCTCGTCGTACTCGGGAGCCTCGCGCTCCTCGAATGTGATCGCGCCGGCGGGGCAGGCGGGCAGGCAGTCGCCGAAGCCGTCGCAGAAGTTCTCGCGCACGAGCTTCGCCTTGCCGTCGACCATCTCTATCGCGCCCTCATGGCATGCCTCGGCGCACAGACCGCAGCCGTTGCACTTTTCTTCATCAATGTGGATTATCTTGCGGATCATATTATTCCTCCTCCTTCTCTATCCTGAATACGTTCATAACGTCGCTGTCGGGACAGCAGAACAGCACCTCGCCGTTCTTCGCCCGCGGGGGCTCGCCGCCGTAGCGGAGTATGTCCACGTAGGGGAACGCAGCGTGCGCCGCCATTGGGCAGAGCTTTCCGCGCTCGGTGTCGAAATCGAAGCTGTCGCCGACCTTGTGCCCCCTGTGGCAGGGGCATTCGCCGCGCCTCTCGACGAGAGTTATCCTGATTTTCGGTTTCATATCGCGCCTCCGTATTGCTTTTTCGGCTTGATTATAGTATCATTCCGGCAGAAAGTCTGTTGTATTTACAACGAAAGTGAGCTTTTTATGAAAAAACACATTGATATTTTGAAAAGATCGAAGCTGTTTGCGGGCGTCGGCGAGGACGAGATCGGCGGCATGCTCTCCTGTCTTGACGCGCATGAGAGGCATTATAAAGAGGGCGAATTCGTTTTCCGCCAGGGCGATAAGGTGGATTCCGTTTCCGTACTTGTCGACGGCGCGCTCCTCGTGCAGGCGGACGATTACTGGGGCAACCGCAGCATAATCACCCGGGTCGCCGCCGGCGAGCTCTTCGGTCAGGCGTATTTAGCGGGCGAGGCGATAATGAACGACGTCGCTGCGGTGAAGGATTCGACCGTCGTTTTCTTCGATGCGAAAAGGGTTTTGACGACCTGCTCCTCCGCGTGCCCTTTCCACAATCAGGTCATACGCAACCTGTTCTTCGCCCTTTCGGAAACGAACCTGCGCCTCGTCACGAAGATTGGGCATATCCAGAAGCGCACCACGCGCGAAAAGCTTATGAGCTACCTTTCGCTAATGGCGAAGAAGGCGGGGAGCAATTCGTTCACGATCCCCTTCAACAGGCAGGAGCTTGCGGATTTCCTCTCCGTCGATCGCAGCGCCATGAGCGCGGAGCTCTGCCGAATGCGCGACGAAGGCCTGCTCCGCTTTAACAAAAGCTCCTTCACGCTTATGTGAAGGAGCCGGGTCGCCGCGTTTTGTTTACGCTTCGTCCATTCGCTTTTCGAAACGGAACGTGCCCTCCGGGAACTGTTCGTCCGGTTCTTCGGCGGGATCGGGATCGTTCGGGTCGGGGTGGCGGGAGTTGAAGAACTCCACAATATGAAACCCGCAGCGGTTGACGTAAAAATGGATGTTCCGCTTATCAAAATACGGTGTCACCGTCTCCCGGACCTTCACCTCCGGGTGCAGC
>JAEEGJ010023191.1_pt1 | contig 13057 bp, 9 predicted proteins | sample 8958761 | NCBI WGS metagenome assembly JAEEGJ01 (sample SAMN16246546, study PRJNA631951) | gut metagenome | biome: gut microbiome; feature: rumen; material: RS-attached | host: Bos | place: Iran: Karaj | collected 2018-10
TATGCCTATACATAAAATAGCAGCCAAAATGGCAAACAACCAGAACCCATCAAATAAAGAGCTGAAGCCTTCGCTAACAGGAATGTTTCCTGATTTAATAGAAGTCATCATGACATGATTCAAATTCACTGCAAATGCAGAGAATACAACAAACAATCCCAAAAGCGTTGCTACTAATTTCCCTTTCATATCTTAATTATTGGTGTCCGATAAAATTTATTATGCAGCAAAGATAAGAATTATTTGGCAAAAAACGTTCAATGAGAGCTGAAATTTTTGCAAAAGTAGTTCTTTTTCTTAAAATCACTCACTTCTTCTCAATTTTTCTTTCATTTTCATACTCATCTGACGGCAGCAATGGCAACGCAGACGAGTTGATGAATTGGAACGGCGCCAAGAAACGAGGACTTGGCATTTAGACATCTCTTCTAATGCGAATAGACGGGCTTGGAATCATGCGCAAGTCCGTCTATTCTCGTCTAAGCCCGTCTTAACCATAATGCTGGCTGACGTAGTTATATACTGCATCTCGATATTGCGTGATATTCTCTTCGCTATAGCTTTCAGGAAGTTCTTGCCAAAGGATGTCACGAATCGTAATGATGATTGCCGCTTTTGTCTCTTGTTTGTCAAACGGATGATCCATTGTCGCCAAAAGGGCTTTTATCTTCTCAAGCAGTTCTTTGGCTACAGTCTTCAACTTTTTGATATCGTCTTTTGAAAGGTCTTCTTTCATCAGCACATCATACATGGAAAGTTGCTCATCATTCTCAAAGCCTTCACGAATATACCGTTTTTCTTCCTCTGACAATTCATTCGACAGTTTCATCAACTCTTCAAAAGTCCTTTCGATAGTGGCTCTGTTCTGCTCTTGATTATAATCGTGGATGATCTCCTGATACTTCTCGTAGAAATTGATTCGTGATGGATTCGCGGCCAGCATTTGTGCGATACGTTCCTGTAGTACATCCTGAATATCTTTCATCACCAGATTCTTCTCATGACTCTTGGCAAACTCACGCCTCAACAAATCGAAGTTTATTCCACTGATATCAAAACGGCGGTATTCTGCCACGCCAGTCACATTTTTATCTCCTATTTCCAGATGGTCATTAACAATATCATGGATTGCCACACTGAGGTCTGTGATATCAGAGAACTTGCGTTTCTTCTGAAGTTCTTTGAAAATTGCTTCTATGGCATCTTTTTGCTGCTTCATCTCCTTTGTGATATCCTCGCGGTCGAGATATTTCCAAAGTTTCAGCAGCGTAGTGGCATAGGTACAGTAGGTTTTGCGAATCTCTATAGTCTCACACATGGCGTTGGCTGCTTCTTTTAACAAGAATAACTTCTCGAAATCCATAGCACGAATTAAGCTGTCCAGTTCAAACCCATGCTCTTTCAGGAAATCCGTAGCAGCAGCAATAGCCTCTAGTACATGTTTGATGAGTTCCTTCTTATCTACCGTTGGATCTCCTCCATTTCCACCTTCAGGATTAGATGTATAGTCAGCCAATGCCTGGCGAAGAGCCTTCACGATACCAATATAGTCAATAATCAGTCCATTGGTCTTTCCTTCTGACACACGATTTGCTCTGGCAATGGTCTGCATCAGCATATGAGCCTTCATGGGCTTGTCGATATAGAGGCACGAGAGCGTCTTCACGTCGAAACCTGTCAACCACATGGCACAGACGAAGACCACGCGTAGCTTAGAATCACCATCCTTAAACTCTTTGTCCAACTCGCGCTTTTCCATCTTTTCGCGATGAGGCTTGATGTCGAGTCCCCATTTCTGGAAGGTCTGTATCTCATTCTGTTCCTGCGATACGACTACAGCCATTTCCGTTTCCTTCATCCACTCCAGTTTGCGCTGCATCTCCTGCATTTCCTGCTGGGAGTTGCATTTCTCTATGGCCTGTTCCAGCTGTTTCATTTCCTTTTGCCAGTACTCCTGCACATAGTTATACATCATGACGCACGTCACCTTATTGTAGCATACCATCATGGCTTTTCCAGATGTCCATAGGTCGCAGTAGTGTCCTGCAAAATCCTTGGCTACCAGTCGCAGACGCTTCTTGGCAGTTAGCAGATGTACCTCCTTTGCAAATTCCTTTTCCAGTTTGGCCAGTTGCGAGACATCAAGGTCGCCTGCCTGTTCCAGTGCAGCAGCTATTTCCTCATTGATTTCAGGATTCTTTAATTCCTGCAATCTTTCACCACGATTCTCATAATAGAGTGGCACTGTAGCCTTATCCTCTACAGCCCGTTGGAAGTCATAGATACTCACATAGCCACCAAAAGTGCGTGCTGTGATGTTATCGTTTGACAGTAGAGGCGTGCCTGTAAAGCCAATACGATGAGCCGTTGGCAGCAAATGCATCAGATTGTCGGCAAAGATGCCGTTCTGTGTACGATGAGCCTCGTCGCTCATCACAATGATGTCGTGATCAGGATAGATGGGTTCAGCCTTAGGATCGTTGAACTTCTGTATCAGCGAGAAGATAAATGAAGGATTACCTTTCAATTTAGTTTTCAAATCCTCACCACTGCTGGCAATGAATTTCTTCGCTTTGACATTACCTAACAGACCACAATTCTCAAAAGTGTCGCTGATCTGCTTGTTCAGCTCGTCACGATCAGTCAGCACGAGGAATGTGGGGGAGCCCTCAAACTTACGTCGTATCTTCTTTGCCAGGAACAACATCGAGTAGCTCTTACCACTACCCTGTGTATGCCAGAATACGCCTAACTTCCCGTTCAGGTACTGACGGTTGCGATACATCTCTACGGCCTGGTTCACGCCCAGATACTGATGGTTGCGCGCCATAATCTTCGCCGTCCTGCCTCCACTATGGTCATAAAGGATAAAGTTCTCCAGGAGGTCAATGAAGTTTTCCTTCTTACAGATACCTCTGAGCATCGTTGGCAGTTCTATGCTACCAGCATCTTCCTCCTTCAGTCGTTTCCACTCATGGAAAAACTCCCACTTTGATTCAATGGTTCCCACACGCGCCTCCAGTCCGTTGCTGAACATGATGAAGGCGTTATGATAGAATAGCTGCGGAATAGTGTCGAGATAGTCACGATAGTTCTTGTTAAAGGCATCAACTACCTCCACATCGTGGTTCTTCAGTTCCATAAAGAGCAAAGGTATACCATTCACAAAGCCCACGATGTCAGCCCTACGACGATACAGTGCCCCATGTACTTGCAACTCTCGGACACAAAGAAACTCATTCTTGTCTGGCGATACAAAGTCAATCACCTTTGCGCGTACTTCTTCTGTCTCACCATTGGGCTTGGTGCGAGTAACGGGGATGCCGTCACGAATCAGTTTGTATTTCTGTTCATTAATCTGCATCAGCGTCTGACTGCTCATATATTCCGTCAGACGCTCCATGCACTCCTGCAGCTGCTTATCTGTCAGCCAAGGATTCAAGCGTTTCAGTGCCTCACCAACATGGCGAGTCAGCAACACTTCGTGGTAGCTATTGCGCCCCAATGTGCCATCCACTCCTAACGTCTCTTGGTCGAAAGCATAGATACTCTTCCAACCCAACTCCTGTTCCATGAAGTCGGCTGTACTCTTCTGTATCAGTTGGTCTTCGCTATAATCCTTTGCCATAATAGTCTTATCGTCTCTTTTTTGTATTTACCTGTAATGGGCCAATTTCTAAAGAATCATCCTTGTAAGGATCAAACTTTACAAGTTTCATTTTTTCTTTTAACTTGTTATAATCTTCTTCTTTAAGAATGCCTTGTTTCTCTTGCACCAGTACATCTATTTTTTCTTGTAATAAGGCTATTTCATAGTCTGTGCAATTTTTATCGATTTTTATATTTTCAATAATATCGATCCAATCGATATCAACAAATTTGGGCTTAGGGTACATGCCAGACTTAAACTCTCCATTCTGTTCCCTTCTGGCTTTTACATTATTCTTTTCTTCATTGGGGATAATGAATATCCGAACTTCTTGTTCATGTTCAAAAGCAGTTCTTTTAAGTAACAATAAATCTAAATAACGTTCTAATGTAAAATAGCCAAAATATTTGTGGTAATTAGGATTATCTTGTCCTTCATCAAGATATGGCATATGGATGTTGTCAATTGTTTCTTTGTTTTGATAATTTACCATACCGATATATAGTGAACAGTTCCTTAGGTGCTTAACTAGTTGCTCCCTTAATTTTGCCCTGTTAATTGTAAGTTCGACACAACGTGAGGCCAATCCTGTTCTATTGTGTGAATATAATATCCATGCGGCCTCATTTTCTCGCTTAGTACTGAAGCAACATGCATAAAGAAAAGGAGTAGTTTTGGGGTCACTACGTTTTCCATCATAAATTGCATTGTAGAATCGACCCTCATATTGGTCATCCCACGATGTTGGCTCTACAAATCGTAAATTAGGTTTTTTTTCTTCTCTTTCTCCTTCGATTGATTGTTTCATTTCCAAACTTCGCAAAGCAGACTCCAAATCCATATATTTATAAAAATAGTGACCTTTGCGTAGCTTCCCAATTTGCTGATATATTACATTGTTTTGTTTCTTTATACTATCAAATTCATTTTTCTTTTCTTTGTCGCTAGGCGTGTAATCTTTATATACTGGAAAATCGTAAATGCCAATAATTTCCCAATATGGTGCATGTTCTTTGTCTGTTTTGATATTTCGTTGACCTACACGGAAATAATAATTCTTTTCATTTGTTTTGCTTGTTATGAATGCAAAACCATCCTTTTCGTTATTGGCTTTTGAAATAATTACAATTATGGAACTATGTCCATCTTTGACATGTTGCTCTACTTTTATATGATTCTTGAATTTTAAAAATTGCTTTTCAATAATATTTTTTATTTGATTCTCTACTTCTAGAACGTTGGATATTCCAACAAAATCTCCTTGCTCGTTATAACCAATGAAAATTTTACCTCCATCAGTATTCAGAAAAGCGCATATCAAAATTCCTATCTGTGGAGAATATTTAAGCTTATATTCTGTATATTTGTCTTCCATTATCATTTTTCATCTTACTCTTAATTGATTAAACATAGAAACATTACCACTCATCAACTTTGGAAGTAGACGGTCGCGGGCTTCGGTAAGGAGGCGGATTTGAGAGGAAAGGTCTTTCAACACCTTTGTGATGCTAGATATTTTATTGCCAAAAGCAATTGCAATTTCTTTGGCAGGAATTACAATTTCCATTGATTTGAATTCCTTCCATCTTGTATATGGCATAGTAGTACCAACAGAAATGGAAGTAGCATGTTTTACCGTACTATCATCGAACAATAGCATCAAAAGGAATTCTCTAAATTCTTTATGGTTAGAATTAAGAACAAAGCATGTCGTTCTTGTTAATCCCCTTGATTGTGCAAAACATATCTTATGAAAATATGGACGCATTGCTCCGAAAATAATATCATTTTCTTCGAATGAAACCAATGAACTTTCAGCTAAAGATATATCGGCAGGTGTAAGATAGGTCAAAGAATGTTTGGGTAAGCAATCAATAGGTAAATAGTAATCATAGTAATCTCTATTTCTCTTATCAACTTTTTTCCCTGATTCATATGCAATATCATCAAGCATTCCTTTGCTCCACCCTTCTGGCACACCATCGACAATCGTGGTGGTTTCGTGGCCAGGGAAGCGGAGGTCAACGAACCATTCTTTATAAAGTCGCTGCGCTGCTTCCTCCAATAGCTTTATCTGCTTCTGATAATTCTCTATCAATGAGTCGTAGCGAGAGAGGATTGTGGCGATACGGTTCTGAGTTGGAAAAGGTGGTAATTCAATAGGTACATCACTCAATATGGACGTATTCAAATTCAGCATTGTTGCACCAATGGCATGTTTCTCTACCCATCCTATCGTCTCCCGCTTTTGTAATTGAAAGAAAATGAATTTCGGAAGCGCTTTCTCCTTATCAATAGTTACTCTTAAACAGCCTGTTCCACACAACCATCCCTTTTGTGCACCTATAGCATATGCACATTTACCAACATCACCTCTGCGTGCATAAAGAATATCACCTTCAGATATTTTGTGTCGAGACAATCTTTCTACATGGTGGCTTTCTACACGGGCTATAGTAGACTCATCAATGCAACCATTTATTATGTCTTTAGGCATAACTACTGGAACACCAATTTCTGAATAATCAGATTGGTGTAATTGTGAACCAAAGGGACCAGTCTGTATTGCAGAGGAAACATCTCCCAACTTCACTTTCTTCCACTCACTCATCTCTCGTCCTCCTTCTTTTGTTTCTTCAGTTCCAATTCTGCTACAGTTCTGTCAACAACTTCTTGCAGTTGATATGTGGCTACACCCAAAGGCTTCTGAATATCCTGTAATGACCATTCAACAATGGTTTTCTTGGCAGTCTTGCAAATTAGCAATCCAACAGAGGGGTTATCGTCTTTCCCACGAAGCAACTTATCGGCAGCCGTAACATAGAAATTCAGTTTGCCTGCAAACTCGGGCATGAATTTCACCGCCTTCAACTCTACAATAATGTATCGACGTTGTGGAATGTGATAGAACAACAAGTCGGGGAAGAAAACAGTCTCTTCATCTATGCGCAATTCTTTTTGACGGCCAAGATAAGCAAAGCCTTGACCAAGCTCCAATAGGAATTCTGTCACATTCTTAGCCAAAGCATTCTCCAGATCTTTTTCCTCCTTAACGGTTTCTGCTGTTATGAAACTCAGGTCATATTCTTTCTTCAATAATTGTTTTGCCTCTTCTATTTGAGAAACAGGCAGCGTTGCTTCGAAATTGGTGATGGCCGAACCTTGTGATTGGAAGAGGTGAGCGCCTATATGATGTTCCAAAAGAGCACGACTCCAGCCCTCTGTTGCGACTTTATTGATATAGAAGAGAGCTTCATCAAGCGACTTACTCTTAGTGAAAATTTCAACATGGTGTTTCCATGGGACAATGCCAAAGACTGCAGGCATTTCTAATTCTTCACCAGCTTGGTGAATAATTATGTCACCAACTTGGTGAAGATTTACAACTCTTTGATAATAAAACTCAAACCAGCGCTTCATATAGCGTAGATTTGCCGAAGAAAAACCTTTCTCGTCAGGGAACATTGCCCTCATGTCGAGACTTAGTTGGTTAAAGAATCCGCTGCCCCATTTGCTTTCAACTTTTCGCTGAATGATGTCCCGCCCCAGACTCCAATAGAATTCCAGCACAGCAGTATTCACCTTCACTGCAGCCTTTGCCTGACTCTGTCTGTAGCGAGTTTTCAGTTCTTTCAGCCACTCTACATATTCCTTATCAGCCATCATTCCGTCACGATATACGAATGTCGGTTCCATCATGTCATCCTTTTTGCTCATTTCAGTTCCTCCCATGCTTTTTGGATGTCATTCATCAGCACATTGGCTTCTTGGTTTAACTGTGCCAGTTCTGCGTGTATCTCATTCATGCGCTCGTGGAAGTCAACACCATCGTCTTCTTGTTCTGCCACACCAACGTAGGCACCAGGAGTTAAAGAATAGTTCTTCTCTTCAATCTCCTGAATGGTGGCAATCTTGCAGAGGCCAAGAACATCCCGGTAGTCACCCTCGCCAAACTTTTCTGTGAGCCATTCAAACTGATAAGCCGTTTCTACGAGGTCTTCCCAATAATCTATGGTTTCTTTCCATTCTGCCTCCACCTTCTTTTTGTCCTTACGCAGTACTTCAGCTATTGCCTTTTTCGCTTGTTTCTTCTGTTCTGCCAAACAAGCTTCAAATCTGGTAGAATATTCTTTCTCACCATTCTTAATGACTTCTTTAAGCCTTTCTGATGGCAGAGAGGCCGAGACGTTATCAAGAATCACGATATAGTCTCTAATCAGCTGCTGGTACTTCTCCTTCTCGCCACGATAGAGATGCACGATAGCTTGCAGGTTACGCAGTTGCCACTCTGTCCATTCGTTAAGGGTGCGGTCAACAACAGTATAGTAATTGCGGGCATCAATGAAGAGTACCTTATCACGAATGTCGGCATTCTTATTGCGATCAAAGAACCACAGTGAACAGGGTAATGATAGCGTATAGAAGAAGTTGTTGCCTACGCTCACCATCACATCCACATCTCCTGTGCGCACCAGCTTCTCACGGATATCACGGTCTTTGTTGGCGCTATCGGTAGCCGAGCTGGCCATTACGAAGCCTGCACGTCCGTGCTCGTTCAAGTAAGCATAGAAATAGTTAATCCAAAGGTAGTTTGCATTACCAATCTCCTTGGTCTTAGCATTTACGCCTGGCAGACCAAAGGGCAGACGGCCTGCAGCAGAGGCAGACTCGGACTTTACCTTATCCACATTGAAGGGCGGATTAGCCATAACATAGTCGCACTTACCAGCAAGGTTGTGGGCATCGTGGTAGAACGAGTTGGCTTCGTCACCAGAGATAATTTTGCCGTTCAAGCCGTGAACTGCCATATTCATCAGACAGAGTTGGGCATTGTATTCCACTTTCTCCTGTCCATAGAAAGTCATGTTTGTGTTAGCGTTCATTCCGGCAGCATTCACGAAATCACCCGTCTGCACAAACATGCCACCGCTACCACAGGCAGGATCTAACATTACGCCCTGCTTAGGTTCCAGCACGTTGACCAGCATCTTTACTAATGACTTTGGCGTAAAAAACACACCATCGTCACTGGCTACTGCTTTGGCAAACTTGGAAAGGAAATATTCGTAAATACGTCCTATCACGTCGCCACCTACCTCGTCAATAGTTTTGTTATTGAAGATACGAAGCAACTCGCGCAACAGGTCATCTGCAAAACTGGTATAGGTCTTGGGTAGCACGCCAGTCAGTTGTTCGCTCTGCTCTTCTACCAGTTGCATAGCGTAGTTGACAGCCTCGCCCAAAGAATTAATATCGCGGCCATCCTTGGTCTTCAATTTGGAAGAAATTATATTGTCTGGCAGATTTACCAGATAGTCAAACTGTGCCTCTTTGGGAAGAAAGAGCGCACTCTTGGCTGCAAAGTCGCTGGGTTCTACAGGCATCACACGTCCTCCACGCATCGGGCGACCCTGCAGAATTTCTGCCTCCACCATCTTGTAGCGGCTATAGGCATAACGCAGGAATAGCAGGGCCAACACTGGCATACAATACTGGCTACTCGTCAGTTTACTTCCCTGACGTAGCAAGTCTGCCGATTCCCATAATTCTGCTTCAAGCTTTCTTATATTGATCATAGTTCTGTTGCGTATTTACTTGTTATTAAAACCCTTGTATCACACTCCAACAACTCGTCAATCTTGTCGAGCGTCTGGAGGTCTGGTTGTGATGTGTTGGTGCTTTATATGATTTCAACGCAAATTTAGTGATTATTTCCTAATAATTAGTCATAGCAAGCAATAATTTAATAATTTTAAACTATATTCCCACAAAGGTTTAGCCATGAAAAGTTATCTTTACGGTACTTTTCATCTTGTACCTCACAAGTCCTGTTGCAACCTTGTATTGTCCTTCTCGAAGGTGATGTTCTGGTAGAGTTCGGGGGTGCCTTTGGAGCTCTCGGGGATGAAGTGGAGGCGGACACCACGAATGTGCTTCTTGGCTCGGAAGTCCTTGAGGTTGTCGACCTTCTCGCTCTCGATCTCGAGTTTCAGCAGGCCAAAATCCTTCAGACGCACCTTGTCGCCATTGCGAAGATGACGACGGACTGTCTCTGCCACACTCATCATTAGTCCCTCGAGCACGCCACCACTGAGCGAAGTGCCTCGTGCAGCTTCCTCAAAGAGTTGACGACTCTCGATTGTCTGATTATGTACGGCCACAGCTTTATATTTGCCGTATGTGGGCAATGTTGGTTTGGTTTCTTTCTTGATTCTGTACTTCATAAGCGCTGATTTTTCTGCAAAGATACAACATTTTCTAGAGAATTCCTAAAAAAACATGCAAAAAAATAATTGAAGCATCATAATAAATATTTAATTACTAAAATCTCAAAACTTAATGACATATGACATAATTTTAGGTTAAATACTTTATTAACAATAGATTACAAAATTACTTAATGACATAAAAACGACATATTAATGACATATTAATGACATAAATTTCATATTTATAGCGCAATATGATGCAAGAAATGTTTCGTAAGGGAGGTAGAACAGGTGGATATACTGCATCGAAAGAAGACATATTAATAGTAGCTTCTAAATTCTCTAGAGAATTTGAACGTTAAGTAGGCATTAAGCAGAAGAGACCTTACGTGTAAGCATCAAATTCTCTAGAGAATTCAAGAACAAAATAGGAACTAAAAACGCGGTAGGTGGAAGTATCAATAACGATAGCTGCCTGTAGAGTCATTAATAGCGTGTTATTTACAGATTAACACTTTAAATAAGCTTATCTATGTCATTAATATGTCGTTTTTATGTCATTAATATGTCATTAATGAAACATAAAATATGAAATTAAATTATTAAGTATCAGTTATTTACATATAATGCTATGTCATATGTCATTAATATTTAGAATTTTCTTATGAATTATTTGCAAAATTGCCCAAAAAGTTGTATCTTTGCACACAAATTATTAAAACCGACAATCATGAAAGTTACTATTATTAAGACAAAGGGAAATAAAAAGACGATCACTCGTCATCCCATTGAAGATATTGCATTGTTCATCCAAAAAGGTTGGCGACAGCATACTGTCACTGAGCTGAGAGAGATGTATAATCTGATCTTGAAGGAACGACAGCCCGACGGACAGATTCTGACCAATTGGGAAGGAGGTATCAAACTGGAGCGACTCTGCTTTGCCCAGGAGTTTGATAAGTTTAAGGGCGAACACAGAATCCTAGGGTATAATGGTCTCACAGTCATAGAGGTGAACAATCTTCAGACTTACGAGAAAGCCGTTGAGATCAGGGATCTGGCGAAGAAGATGCCTGAGACGCTGATGTGTTTTCTGGGTGCATCGGGTAAGAGCGTGAAGATTGTATGCCGAGGGGAACTGTTCCCCAGTAAGGAAGCTAGGCAGGGTCCTCTGCCTGAAAAGGAGGAAGACATCCTGCAGTTCCACCTGAATCTGTATCAGACAGCACGCAGGGCCTATATGAACCAGTTTGGTTTCGACATCGAGTATCTGGAGCCTCGTCTCGACAGGACGGTCTATGTGAGTGCTGATCCTGAGATGGGCTTTAATCCTGATGCCCGTCCATTCTATGCCGATACGCAGAAACACGATGTGCCTCAGCCAGTTAGCATCTCGCGCGAGAGTGACCGATTGATGCCTGGGCGCACCATCAAACGCACTTACCGATTGGAATGGCTCTTCATCATTGACACCACTTTGGGGCATTATTTCGAACTGCCTGACGAGGACCGTCTGGAGACCCTGCTGATGCAGATTGCTACACGCTGTCTGAATCAGGGCATACCTCTGGCCTTCGCACAAGGCATGACGCTGGAACATCCTGCCCTGAACACAGACAAGCTGCTGTTGAAGAAGACTTTCGAGACCGTCTATGCCGTCACTCTACAGGAGGACTACATGAAGAAGCATAAGATCAAGCCCTTGCAGAGCATCCCTAACGACACGCTACAGATGATGAAGACGGAGATATTCCTGAACGAGAACTTCGAGATGCGCAAGAATCTGATGACAGGAGTAGCTGAGTATCGTGAGAAATACTCTGACGATCAGACGTTTAAGCCGCTGACTGAGGAGGTGCGCAACGATATGACGATGAGGGCTACAGAGCTGGGGCTGAAGTCGTGGGACAGAGATGTGAACCGCTTTATCGACTCCAACCGTATCGAACAATATGACCCCGTAAACGCCTGGCTCGACAAACTGCCAAAGTGGAACGGTCACGACTATATCTCAGAACTCGCAGCCCGTGTGCCCACCAACCAGCCCCATTGGCCTAAGTATTTGAAGATGTGGCTTATCGGAATGGTAGCCCAATGGCGAGAGAGCGATAAGCAGTTGACAGGCAATGCGTTAACGCCGCTCTTGATTGGTCGTCAAGGTTGTGGCAAGACGCGTTTCTGCAAGATTATCCTGCCACCAGAACTGCGCGAATACTATAACGATAAGATCAACTTCAAGAACGAGTTCGACCTGAATATCGCCCTCACGATGTTTGCGATGATCAATATCGATGAGTTCGACAAGACGACCTCATCGCAGCAAATTGTGCTGAAATACCTGCTGTCGTCGGCAGAAGTGAAATTCCGTCCGCCTTACGGCAAGACCATCAAGCAGTTCCGACGCTATACCTCTTTTATAGGTACTACCAATCAGCAGAAGCCGCTCGTTGACCCTACGGGTTCCCGTCGTTTCGTCTGTGTAGCCATCGAGAATGGCAAGAACATCGATTTCGAGGACAATGTCGAGCATCGTCAGCTCTTCGCTCAGGCCTTACACCTGTTCAACACAGGCGAGCGTTTCTGGTTGAACAATGAGGAGATTGCCACGCTGATCAAGGAAAATGAGCCTTATCAGAAGCTGAACGACCTGGTTGAGATGATTGGCGAGGCCTTCCGCAAACCCAAGGCTGGCGAGGGAAGATGGTGGGGACTGACTGAGATTCACGAACTACTGAAAAACCGTTATGCCAACTACGACCCCAAGACCTCTTTTCATAAACTGGGACGTGCCCTCAGCGATCAGAGCTTCGATTTTGAGACTGATCGCAAGACCACTGGCCACATCTACAAACTCGTAGAAAGATAGAATATGAGGAGGGTCTTAGTGATAGCTATAATTAATTATCATCGAGATATAACCCTTGGGCCATTTTTCTTTGTCAAGGAACAGCTTCGCTTCGCCATGAGTCAGTAAGAACAAGCTGGGCCTAATCTCCTTGCATTCATAATACATGTTGTTCTGACCCTCAACATAGCTGATGCGTGAAATCTGCCAACAACCGTCAGCAATGTGAACCTTCATGTTGTCGAGTTCCACAATGTAGAAAGTCCGTTTGCCGGCAGTATAGCTGCCACTATATCTCAGGCCTGTGTCCTCTCCTTTCCTGCGCTTCTTCTGCAGTTCCTTCACCTTCTCGAG
>JAEEGJ010023196.1_pt1 | contig 13056 bp, 11 predicted proteins | sample 8958761 | NCBI WGS metagenome assembly JAEEGJ01 (sample SAMN16246546, study PRJNA631951) | gut metagenome | biome: gut microbiome; feature: rumen; material: RS-attached | host: Bos | place: Iran: Karaj | collected 2018-10
TCACGAAATAGATGATCACGAAGATGATCAGCAGGGGGAGCAGGAAGAAGATGGCGAGGAAGACGACAACGCCCACAGCCAACATTGGTCCAAAGATACCACCTACGCTTTCCATCACTTCCTTGAGTTCCTTTACGTCACTGCTGGTCGTATAGGTGGTGCGGTGACGGTGGGTGATGTACTGATCGTCCTCAGCATCTTCCGAATCAGCAGAGGTGGTGTCAGAGAAGGCCTCGATTGCATCCTGATTGTTCTTAGTAGAGTCCACCTGCTCCGTACGGGGCGTGTGGCGATGCTTCTGCGATGCGGCCTGGGCGTTCATCCCGAGGGCGAGCATCATGGTGATTGCGATTAAATACTTTTTCATATCTCAATTGTTTTTTGAATTCTACACCTGTTTGACGTGACAAATCAGAAATTAGTTGCAAAGATAGTGTTTTTCCCTTATTTTTTTTTGTTTTACCCTCGTTTTTTCGTAATTTTGCGCTGTAAATGGCAAATCTACCTGAGGATTTCATCCGTGAGACAAGGCTACTGATGGGCGAGACGCGCTTCAACAGCTACTTGGAGGCTTTCAACGAGGAAGCCCCAGTCAGCATCCGCCTCAACCCCAAAAAAAGTTTAGAGTTGAGAGTTGAGAGTTTAGAGTTTGCTACCGCTCCACAGGAGGGACACAAGAACTCTCAACTAAATCCCGTCCCCTGGTGTCCCGAGGGCATCTACCTCTCAGACCGTCCCCAGTTCACCTTCGACCCCCTTTTCCATGCAGGCTGCTACTACGTTCAGGAGGCTGCCTCGATGTTCATCACCCACATCCTCAGGGAATTGAGTAATCTCTCACCTCTCACCATTCCTGAGCAAAGCTCGCCTACCCGTAGTCTTTCTTACCTCTCACCTCTAAATGCACTTGACCTCTGTGCGGCTCCTGGTGGCAAATCTACAGCGATGCGTAGCGTATTGCCTGAGGGAAGCACGCTGGTAAGCAACGAGCCCGTCCCCTCACGTGCGCAAATCCTTTTAGAGAATATCACCAAATGGGGTGCCCCCAATTGCATCGTCACCAACAATTATCCACGTGACTTCCGCAAGGCCAAGGTGAAGTTTGATTTGATTCTCTGCGATGTGCCCTGCTCCGGCGAAGGGATGTTCCGAAAGGATCCTGCCACCATCGGTGAGTGGAGTCTGCAGAATGTCGAGAAATGCTGGCGTCTGCAGCGTGACATCGTAGCCGATGCCTGGGAGTGTCTGAATCCGGGTGGCGTCCTCATCTATAGTACGTGTACCTTCAACACAAAGGAGAACGAGGAAAACGTACGTTGGATCATCGACACCTACGATGCCGAGCCCATCGCCATCCCTACCGACCCCTCGTGGAACATCACGGGCTCCCTGCTTCCCGGCTTCAACGCTCCCGTCTATCGTTTCATCCCCGGCATCACCCAGAGTGAAGGACTCTTTGTTTGTGCATTACGCAAACCCACCTCCATTTCCTCCCAAGGGAAGGAGAGTTTAATCACTCCTGCAATAATAGCGAAACTCAAATGTATTCAATCCCCCCTCCCCTCGGGAGGGGATGGGGGTGGGTCTGACCTTTCCTACTCCGAGGCTCTGAAATACCTGCGTGGCGAGGCTCTCGTGCTGCCTGCAGATACCCCTCGTGGCCTCATCACCGTCACCTACAAAGGTGTCCCTCTCGGTCCCGCAAAGAATATTGGCAACCGCGCCAACAATCTCTACCCGAAGCCTTGGCGCATCAAGACCACCCACCTCCCCACTGAATCAGTGGAAATATTATCTAAAATCTATAGTCTACAGTCAAAAATCTAAAGTCAAATAAATGAAACAATATCTCGACATCCTCAACCGCATCCTGATGGAAGGCACGGAAAAAGGCGACCGTACAGGCACAGGTACCATCAGCATCTTCGGCACTCAGAGCCGATATAACCTCGACGACGGTTTCCCCCTGCTGACCACGAAGAAACTCCATCTGAAGTCGATTATCTACGAGTTGCTCTGGTTTCTGAAAGGCGACACCAACGTGAAATACTTGCAGGAGCACGGTGTCCGCATCTGGAACGAGTGGGCCGACGAAAACGGCGAGCTGGGCCCCGTCTATGGTCACCAGTGGCGCTCGTGGCCCGACTATAAAGGCGGCACCATCGACCAGATTCAATATGTGTTGGATCAGTTGAAGAACAATCCCTACTCCCGTCGTATGATTGTCTCTGCTTGGAATGTGGCAGAAGTCAACGAGATGGCGCTGCCCCCGTGTCATACCATCTTCCAATTCTATGTGGCGGGTGACCGTCTGTCGCTGCAACTCTATCAGCGCTCGGCAGACACCTTCCTCGGCGTACCTTTCAACATTGCCTCTTACGCCCTCCTCTTGCAGATGATGGCTCAGGTCACAGGTTATAAGGCCGGTGACTTCATCCACACCACAGGCGACACCCATCTCTATCTGAACCACATCGAGCAGGCGAAGCTCCAATTGACCCGTGAGCCTCGTCCCCTGCCCCAGATGAAACTCAACCCCGACGTCAAGAGCCTCTTCGATTTCCAGTACGAGGACTTCGAACTCGTTGGTTACGATCCCCACCCACATATCAAGGCAGAAGTGAGTGTTTAGTGAAGAGTGAATAGTGATTAGTGAATAGTGAATAGTTATGATTAGTATCATCGCAGCAGTGGCGAAAAACCGGGCCATCGGCTATCAGAACAAGTTGATATATTGGCTCCCTAATGATCTGAAGCGTTTCAAGGCCCTCACCACGGGTCACACGATCATCATGGGACGCAACACCTTCCTCTCCTTACCCAAGGGAGCCCTACCCAACCGTCGTAACATCGTCCTGAGCCGCAGCGCTAAGACGTTTGAGGGTTGCGACGTTTATCCCAGTCTCGAAGAAGCCCTGAAGCATTGCACTCCCGACGAGGACATCTACATTATCGGCGGTGCATCGGTCTATCGCCAGGCCCTGAAACTCGCCGACCGTCTCTGTCTCACGGAGATCGACGACATCCCTGCCGAAGCCGACACTTTTTTCCCGCCCTACGAAGACGACTGGCAAGAAGAAAGTCGTGAAGACCATCCCATTGATGACCGTCACGACTTCCGCTATTCCTTTGTCGACTATATCAGAAAATAGGCAGTGCCATTAACTGCTGCATGATGGTCTTTGCCATCCGTTCATGCCCCGCATCATTCGGATGCAGGCGGTCGATTTCTGCATTTTTGAAAAACTGCGCCATCTCGTCCATCAGCGGATAGAGTCCACAAAGGGCGTTCAGGTCGATCACGGGCATTGCCCAAAGACTGCCTGCCTCCTTCACCGACTGCACATACGCATCAATATATTCCCCACACTTGTTCGTATAATCCTCGCGCGGCTGCCAGTTTCGGTCGCTGGAATAAAACTGCGCACGATGGATAGGTGTCAGCAGCACTATCTGCTTCGTGGGATACGTACGCTTCAGATAATCCAACGCCTGGTTGATACGACCACGATACGTCTCGTCACTCATTACGGGATAGCGATGCTTGCGGTTTACCAGATGCTTCGGCTCATGAATACCCGCCATCACCTGTTCCTCTTTCTCCGTAAACCACTCACCGATGGGCACACCCGCATTATAATCGTTGGTACCCATAAAAATCAGGATGGCATCCACCTCGTCTCCATGCTCCGCCTTCAGCTGGTCGGTCTGTCGTTTGATATCATTCCACTGTCTGCCGCTCACGCCATATACATACGGCTCTATCTGAAGCCATTCCTGCAGAAATCCCCAGTATTTCGTCTTCGAGGCTGTTACCCTCGGGTCAGTAATCGAATCACCAAAATAAGCCACACGCTTCCCCTGCCAGGGATGCTGCATCAGTTGTTGCGCACATGCCGGTATCGTCAGCAATGTCACAAACAGGCATAAAAATAGACGTTTCCTCATAAGTAATTTGTTTTTTGCGCTGCAAAGTTAGTCATAATCAATCAAAATAGCAAATTTATAAACAACATTTTACCCTTTTCCCCGGAAAATGATTAATTTTGCATGCGAATAATTCAACTATGTACAAACCAAGATTCAAAATGAAGCGGGCGGTACTCGTGTTCCGGCAGTTCGGAAACAAGGGATATTCGCTTTTCGCCTGTTTAGGCAGGGAGGTGGTGTGCAGCGTGCTCTCAGTGGCGACGCTGACCTACGCCTCGGCAGAGAGCGTCAGCACAGATCCTGTGGTGACGGACTCGGCAGCGATGACAACAGCCCGAGAGATGGTGCTCGAGGAAGTCAGCGTGACTGGATCCAGGGCACCCCTGACGAAGAGTCAGGCTGCGAGAATGGTGACTGTACTGGACCGTGCGGATATTGCGCAGGCACCTGTACAAAGTATTAACGATCTGTTGAAATACGCCATTGGCGTGGATGTCCGTCAGCGAGGACCGATTGGTGCGCAGACGGATATCTCAATCAGAGGCGGCACTTCCGAACAAATCATCCTGCTGCTGAACGGCATCAATATCTGTGACCCACAGACGGGCCACAATGCGATGGATCTGCCTGTAGACCTGAACGATATCGTGAGGATAGAGGTGATTGAAGGACCTGCGGGGAGGATTTATGGGACATCGGCGCTGGTGGGAGCGGTGAATGTGGTGACGGTTCAGGGAGACAGGGAATCAGGGAGACAGAGAGTTCAGGACATTACTCTGCATGCGGAGGGGGGATCGTATGGATATGGCAATGTCGGAGGAAGGTATTCTCTCACCTCTCACCTCTTACCTCTCACCTCTTCACTTACCTCTTCTTTCTCCGCCAACTACTCCCGTAGCGACGGATGGAGCCGGTCGAAGGCGGGGAAGTTGAATACGGACTTCAGCGGAACAAAGGGATTCTATCAAGGACAGTATGAAGACGGAGCAGTGAGGTTGAACTGGCACGTGGGACTATCGGATAAAGGCTGGGGCTCAAGCACGTTCTGGGCCTCACCGAAATGGCAGGCCGACGAGCAGTATGAGCACACCACAAAGTGGTTTTCAGCCATTCAGGGTCAGACCAGACAGGGCCCGATGCACCTGAACGCCAGCCTCTACTGGAACCAGCACCGCGACCGCTATGAAGGATATCGGGGACAGGCGGATAAGATGAAATACAATTATAACCGCACGGATGTGTATGGGGTGAATGTGGGAGGCTATTTTGACTGGCGAGCAGGACGCACGGCCTTCGGGGCAGAGCTCCGCAACGAGGATTTGGTCAGCGGGAACTTAGGAGAGCCGCTCTCACAGACACACCACATCAAGGGGACTGACCGTGATTATACCCTCGGCGTGAACCGGACGAACATCAGCGGCTATTTAGAGCATAATATCCTGCTGGACCGAGTGACCGTATCGGCAGGACTCGTGGCGGTGAAGAACACGTGGAGCCACATGAACATGACCGTCTATCCCGGTATCGACGTGAGCTACCGTCCTACTCCACGCTGGAAACTACACGCCTCATATAACACATCGCTCCGCATGCCGTCGTTTACAGAGATGTATTACAAGCTGCAGGGCTACAGCGCCGACCCTCACCTGAAGCCCGAAGAGATGCAAGCACTCGAGATAGGAGGTACTGTTCACTATTCATTATTCACTATTCACTCTACCCTCTGGCATCATCACGGCAGCAACATGATCGACTGGATCATGGATACCTCGAAGGGCGAGGAAGCAGAATGGCAGAGCGTGAACCATACGACAATCAACAGCATCGGCTTCGAGACTGGCGCCCAACTCTCAATTCTTAACTCTCAATTCTCAATTACATACGCCTACATCCATCAGGACAAGAAGCAAGAGGAGCATATCGTGTCGCAGTATGCACTGGAGTACCTCAGGCACAAACTCGTTGCGAAAACTCAAGTGGAATTGACAAAGCGATTGTTATTGGGTGTGAATCTGAGGTGGCAGGATCGTGTGGGGACGTATACCGATTTCGAAGGACAACAACACGCTTATGAACCGTACATCCTCGTTGACACAAGACTGACGTGGACACAGGCGAATTGGAAGGCATATATCGAAGCGAACAATCTTTTTGATACCCACTATCGGGACTACGGCTTGGTTACACAACACGGCCGCTGGCTTATCGCAGGCTTTAGCATCAAGCTATGAAAAAAGGCTCGCTTCAATGTCGAATGGCGAGCCTTTTTATTTCTTCTTCAGTCTGAACGAGCGTTCAATGCTGTTGAGCTCTTCAGAGAAACCCTTGTCGATTTTCAGGCGCTGCTCAACGGTGTTGCAGCTATGGATGACTGTAGAGTGGTCGCGGTTGCCGATGAGCTGTCCGATACGGGCGGCTGTCATCTTGGTGTATTTCTGAGCGAGATACATCGATATCTGGCGCACCTGCACATAGTCGCGACGGCGGCTCTTGCTGGTGATATGACGCTGCTCAACGTTGTAGTGCTTGCAGACCTTCTCCAAGATATCATCGATGGTGAGCGGATGATTGTCAATCTTCACGGCACGTTGGATAATGCGCTCAGCCAGATTCAAGTCGATATTAGAGTTATAGACAATCGAATAAGCCATCAGCGAGTTGATCACACCTTCGAGGTCGCGTACGCTGCCGTTGATGGTCTCAGCAATATACTGAATGACGTTGGCAGGAATCTTCAAACCGTCGCGACGGCACTTCGAGTTGAGGATATCGATGCAAAGCTGTACCGTAGGTTTCTCCAGTTCAGCAATCAGACCGCAGGAGAAGCGCGTGAGCATACGCTCATGCAACCATTTCAGGTCGATGGGCGGACGGTCGCTGGCAAGGATGATCTGCTTGCCCAAACGGAACAGATGGTCGAAGATGTGGAAGAAGGTGGCGACAGTCTTCTCGGCAGTAGCCCACTCCTGTACATCGTCGACAATGAGCACGTCGATAGTCTGATAGAAATTGATGAAGTCGTTGACCGTATTCTGACGGCTGGCATCGGTAAACTGCACCTGGAACAGACGGGCACTGACGTAGAGTACACGCTTTTCAGGATAGGTTTCCTTGCAGCGCACACCGATGGCGTTGATCAGGTGCGTCTTACCACATCCTGAAGGACCATAGATGAAGAAGGGGTTGAACGTCGTCTTTCCCGGATGCTCGGCAATGGAGAGGCCAACGGTACGGGGCAGTTTATTAGAATCGCCCTCGATGAAATTCTGGAAGGTCTTCTTGGGGTCGAGCTGCGGATTGAGTCCCTGCGGAACAGCTGCATCGAGCGTAGTGGGTGACTGGTTGCCACGACGGACCACCACAGGAGCCTCGATCTCGGCAGGCACATCGCCTTCCACCTCTTGTACCGTATTCCTGTTATGATCGCCACCCACGACGGTGATGATACGGTAACGGAGAATGACGTCTGAGCCAAATACGCGTGCGAGAACCTTTCTTAATAAGCCAACGTAGTACTGTTCCAGGTACTCGTACACGTACGGACTTGGAACCTGCACCATGAGCGTGTGCTCTTGCTCCGAGTAAGACTCGAAGACGATTGGCGCGAACCACGTTTTATATTGCTGCTCTGTGACGTTGGCCTGGATGAGACGCAGACATTCATCCCAGAGCGCACTTTGACTTTTAACCATTCTCGATTGCTTCAATTTAGCGATGCAAAGTTAGTACGTTTTTTTGGAATATGCAAATCCCAAAAAATCATACTCATTTTGTACAAGTGGTGTAACTCCCTAATAAATGGCAAGTTAGAACGTTTCACGATTTTAGCATTCAAAATGCCCTCTTTGAAATTTCGAACTACCTGATAATTTGGCGGTTACGAAATTAATGTCATAGAAACAGAATATTCAACTATCCGGTCTCCGAGCACAGATAACGCCACAATTATAGGGCATTACGACAACCTCTCAGCAGAGCACATAAGAATAAGCCTATTTAGACAAAATTTAAATTACTTATCCTTCCGTCCAAAAATTGAAAAATGTACATAGCGCTTCGGGTGCTGCTTCAGATCGATCATCAGTGAGTCGACATGACCCATCGTCGAGGCGGCGTTACGATAGAGTTCCTGGTCGCGCATCAACAGACCGATGGTGCCCTCATTGCTGTTGAGCTTGGCCGTCATCTGCTCTACATTCTGCAAGGTGTTGTTGACTTTGGCCATCGTCATAGCGATATCGAGGTCACTGAGGTTCTTGGTGAGGGTGTTGGTATTGGCCAGCACATTGTCGGCCTTCTCAATCACGCCCGGCATCTGCGTCTTCAGGTTGGCTGTCAGGGAGTGCAGCTCGTTGCTGGTTACCGACAAGTTGGCTGTGATCTGGTCAACGTTATGCAGGGCGTTTCTCAGAGCAGGATCGCTCAAGAGCAGATTGATATTGTAGAGAATGGAATCGACCTTAGGAATCATCTGCTGGAACTGGGGAATCATCTCACTGGCTTTTGCCAGAGCACCCTGCTGGATATGACCGAAGAGGGTATCACCGGGCTCCATCAGGTCCAGGGGATTGGGACCGAGGATGAGATCGAGCTCGACATTACCCATCAGATCCTTGGATATCTCGGCTTTTGTGCCATTGGGCAGGTGCATCTTATTGTCAAGACCGAGCACCGCCACGATCTCGTTGGTGCCGTCGTAGTTATAGATGACATCCTCGACCACACCGACGCGGTAGCCGTTGGAATAGATGGGACTCGACACGGAAAGGCCGGCCACATTATTGAACTTGGCATAGTAGCTGTCAGCCGAAGAGAACAGGGTCATTCCCTTCAGGAACTTCAAGCCGAAAAACATGACGACGATGCCGGCAATGGCAACGAGTGCAATCTGAACCTCTTTTGAAAAAATCTTCATAGACTTTATTTCCTTTCTTATTATTTATTTCACTCTTTTATTCTTGAACTCCCTAATGGCCTGCTGCACATCCATGCGCTGACCATTCTTGAAGGCGATGATGAAAGCCTCGGGGAACTTATCCAGCAGCGACTTACGCAGCTGGTAGATTTCATTATAATTTTCCGACGCACCTACGGTATATTTCGTCATACCGTTCTCCACATAGCTGTCAACTCCCGTTTGACCCTTCAGACGCTTATCACCAGCCTTGAGTTTCTGGGAGCTGACAAGAATCTGCACCTTAAAGATAGGAGCATTGGATGCCACAGCAACGGGGGTAACAGCAGATGTAGCGGGCTCTTGCTTAGGCTCTGGAGTTTCCGAAGCTTTCGGCGATTCCTTGGTTCCCTGAGGCTTCGAGGCATCCGGAGTTTCCGGGCTTTCCGGAAATTCCGGAGTAACGGACGTAGGCGCGGTCTCTACAGGAGCCACAACAGCCTGAAGCTCTACGTTCTGAGGCTCCTCAGGCTTTACCTCAGGTTTCTTGGCAGGTGCCTTTTCCTCTATCGGTTCGGGCAAATACGGAATGGTGATATTGCCACCATGACGCTTCTTATAGGCGGCAAAGGCATTGTAGATGCCCCGGGCATATTGCTCGGTAGCCGCGCTGGTGTTCATATACCGCTCTTCGTCGGGAGTAGAGATGAAGCCTAATTCTATCAGACAGCCGGGCATGGAAGTAAGCCTGAGCACAGCCAGGTTGTCCTGATGGGCACCCATATCGGCTCGTCCTGTAGCCTGACACACATAACGCTGCATGTATTTGGCCAGCTCGGCACTGTTCTCCATATTTTTGTCCTGTATAAACTCAAACATGATGTTACTCTCAGGAGAATTAAGATCGAAGCCGCGATAATTCTGCTTGTAGTTCTGCTCCTGGAAGATGACAGCATTCTCACGCTTAGCTACCTCAAGATTCTCTAAAACGCCCGTCTTCTGTCCCGTCCGTCGGCTGCGGCCTAAGGTATAGGTTTGGAAGCCTCGGGCAATATGTTTCTTGGGCAGGGCGTTGATATGAATGGAGATAAACAGGTCGGCCTTGTTGTTGTTGGCAATCTCCGCACGACGGTAGAGCTCCACGAACTTATCTGTCTTGCGGGTATAGATAACCTTCACATCAGGGCAGTTCTTCTCTACCAGTTTTCCGAAGGCGAGGGCGAATTTCAGGGTCAGGTCCTTCTCACGGGTCTTGGCCGTACCGATGGCACCTGTATCGCCGCCACCGTGTCCGGCATCGACGACCAGCGTGAATCTCTTGTTCTGTGCATCAGCCGATGCAGCTAAGAACAGGAACGTGATCAGGATGAATAGTATCTTCTTATACATTATTATATATTAGTCTTTGATGAAGTGTACCTCGATGCTGGCACCTACGCAGTCTGCCCCTAAAGGCGGATTCAGCTTGGTGAGTTCCAAGTCGATGGAGGTGACTTGTGGAAAAGCCTGGCAGATAGTCTCTACCATCCTTCCTGTCACATGTTCCAGCAGCTTTGAGGGCTGCCGCATCTCACGGGCCATGAGGTCGTAGAGGGTCGCATAGTTCAGCGTATCATCCACCGAATCACTCTGCATGGCCTTCGCCAAGGGATAGCCGACCTTCAGATCGAGCAGGAAATCAGCGCCCACCTGCCGTTCCTGGGGCAACACCCCATGAAAGGCACGGAAGCGAACTTGCCGCAAGCTGACATAGCCGGCCGTCAACGTCATGGCTCCACAGTTTTTGTGGCGGCTCCTTCAGAGAGATCTGTATCCTCCTCGTCGTGGATGCCAGGAATATATTTCTTCAGGGCGCGCTCCACACCCGTCTTCCAGGTGTTGATGCTCTCATCCTTCAGAGAGAGAGAACCCACCAGACGCACAACATGCTCTAACGGCATACGATAGCGCAGCACACCGGAGATGAGCTTTGCATAGTTCCAGTATTCAGGATTGAACTTCTCCGACAGACCCTCAACCGTAGTCTTATAGCCGCGCTTGTTCTCGAACTGGAAGTCGTAACGCTTGGTACCGTCAGGACTCACCTGCTTGATAATCTTACCGTGGGTAACGGTCTTAGGCAGGATAATACCCTCGTCATCGTCCTGCAGACCCGTAAAGATCTCGTAGGGATAACCATCGAGGAGGCCTACCAAAGCCACCCATTTCTCTTTGTTGTTCTGGAAACGGACCACGTCGCAATCCAACACGGCAGGGCGCACTTCCGTAACAGCCACATTCGGATACTGGGAGACCAACGCCTGATCGATCAGCAGCATCAGCTTGCTGGCATCTTCGGGATTCAGGGCATGAAAACATTTCGACAACAGGCTGGCGATCATCTCACCATTGAGATCGCTTCCTGTCTTGACAGCTACCGGCATCAGTCCATCGACAATGCGCTTGAGCACTTCATGATTTGTTTCTGTTTGCATAACAAAAGTCTTTTCTGGCTGCAAAGTTACACATTAGTTTCCTAAAACGGAAAACTTTTAAGAGTTTTCTGCACAAAAAGTTCTCCATTCTGGAAAACATTCACTAACTTTGCAGCCAGAATCATCAATAAGAAAACAAAGAACATGAAGAATTTACTGACACGCAGAACCATCCGCAAATACACAGATCAGGCGGTCAGCGACGAGCTGCTGAACCGTCTGCTGACGGAGGCATCGCGCACCCAGACGATGGGCAACCTGCAACTTTACAGCGTCATCGTCACCCGCGACAAGGAGATAAAGGAAAAACTGTCGCCTGCCCATTTCAATCAACCAATGGTGAAAGAGGCACCTGTGGTATTAACCATCTGTGCCGACTTCAACCGCACCAGTTTCTGGGCGAAGTGTCGTCAGGCAGAACCCGGCTACGACAATTTCCTCTCGTTTATCAATGCCGCCACCGATGCCCTACTCTACACACAGACACTCTGCAACCTTATGGACGAGGAAGGACTGGGCTACTGCTATCTCGGCACCACCGTCTATCAGCCTCAGCAGATCATCGACATACTGCATCTGCCGAAGTTAGTGATGCCCGTTGCCACGCTCACCGTAGGCTGGCCTGATGAGGAGCCGGAACTGAGTGACCGACTGCCCATAGAGAGTTTCGTCCATCAGGAGCGCTACAACGATTATCTGGCTATGGATATCGACAAATACTATTATGAGAAGGAGCACCTGATAGAGAACCAGCACTTTGTTCGCATCAACCACAAGGAGACGCTGGCGCAGGTTTTCACCGATATCCGCTACACCCGCAAAGATAATGAAGCGATGTCGAAGGAACTCATTGCCACACTCATCCGCCAAGGGTTCCTACCCTACACCGCAGCAAAAGCTAAGAACTAAGAACTAAGAATTAAGAGTGAAGAATTAAGAGTTATGATTACATTCAGGACGAGAATTTTCCGCAGCATGGTAATCATAACTCTTAATTCTTAGTTCTTAACTCTTAACTAAACCTCAATTGGCTTGTACTTCGGAACCAGTGCCTTCATGATGCACCAGCCGATGAGGTAAGCCACAGCACAGATACAGAACACCACCATATAGGCAGCAGGCTTACCCTCGAAACCGAAGAAGGCGAAGTTAGCACCCTGAGCAGCTGCCCAGTCGAAGAACTTACCTGAACCGAGGTTGATACTCATTGAACCGATACCGCCAGCCATCGTACCCAGACCTACAATCGTACCGATGGTAGACTTCGGGAACATATCACCGATGGTCGAGAACAGGTTGGCACTCCAAGCCTGATGTCCTGCACCGAGCAGACCGATCAGAATGGCGGGCCACCAGGCGCTATAGGCTCCAAGAGGCTGTGCCAGCAGACCCAGCAGGGGGAAGCAGGCAAAGATGAACATGGCGCGCATACGACCTAAGTAGGGATTCATGCCCTGCTTCTCTACGAAGTAAGTAGGCAGATAACCACCACCAATGGAGATGATCGTCACAATGGCATAAAGCGTGAAGATCAGCAGAATACCCATCGTTGAATCGGAGGTATAGCCATATTGGTCGCTGAAATATGCGGGCGCCCAGAACAGGAAGAACCACCAAACACCGTCGGTCATGAACTTACCCACGAGGAAGGCCCACGTCTGCTTGAACTTGAAGCAATCGAAGAAAGGAATCACCTTCTCTTCCTTCACCTGCTGACGATCCTGTACCTCAGCAATATCGTTGTCCTGCTCGATATAG
>JAEEGJ010023201.1_pt1 | contig 13055 bp, 12 predicted proteins | sample 8958761 | NCBI WGS metagenome assembly JAEEGJ01 (sample SAMN16246546, study PRJNA631951) | gut metagenome | biome: gut microbiome; feature: rumen; material: RS-attached | host: Bos | place: Iran: Karaj | collected 2018-10
GTGGAACATGTTCTTCTTATAAACTTCAACACCTGGTTGATTAAATGGGTTGATGTCTAACATATAAGCACTCATTGCGCATGCTCTCATAAAGAAATAGAAGAGATAACCAAGGTTATATTCATCTAATTTGCTAAGAGAAATAACGTTACATGGAACGCCTCCATCTTCGTGGGCTTGTAAAGTTCCTTCAAAGGCTTTTTGGTTAACAAAAGCTAAGTTCTTACCTTCTAAATAGTTTAAACCATCTAAATCAGCATCATCATGAGGAATAGCGATATCTTGCTTTGGTTTTAAAACATTAATAATTGTTTCAAATAGTAATGGTGTGCCATCTTGAATATATTGACCCAAACTATGTAAGTCTGTAGAGAATGTTGCGCTACTTGGATAAAGACCTTTGTGTTCTTTACCTTCGGATTCTCCGAAGAGTTGCTTGAGCCATTCGCTAATTTGGCTCATCTGTGGCTCGTAAGTGACATACATTTCCACTGGTTTATTATGACGATACATATAGTCTCTCATGACGGCATATTGATAACACTTATTGTCTTTAAGTGGTAAGCGTTCTGCTTCGTCTCTAGCGACTTGTGCACCCTTGATCATTTTCTCAACATCGATACCCGCACAAGCAAGTGGGAAAGTACCAACTGCGGTAAAGACACTATATCTACCACCGATATCACCAGGTAAAACATAGGTAGCGTAGCCTTCGTTGTTACAAAGCGTTTTTAAAGCACCTTTTTCTTTATCGGTCGTGGCATAGATTGCTTTCTTAGCTTTTTCTTTACCAACTTGAGATTCTAATAATTCCTTAAGAAGCCTAAATGAGATGCTTGTTTCAGTAGTGGTGCCACTTTTAGAAATAACGTTAATAGCGAAGTTTTTACCTTTAAGGTAATTCATCACTTGAGCGACATAGTTTGGGGAGAATGTTTGACCCATAAAAATGATTTCAAGTTTGTCATCACTCTTTAAGCCGTTAAGTGCTTCTAACGCACATCTAGCGCCTAAATAGGATCCACCAATACCGCACACCACTAAGATGTCAAAGTTATCTCTCACATATTGAGCGTCTTTTTTAATTCTTGCTAATTCTTCTCTGTCGTAATTGACTGGCCAATCAACCCAACCTAAAAAGTCGTTGCCTGCACCAGATTTATTCATAATCATCTTGTTGATTTCGGCAACTTTCTTTTCGTAACTAGCTAAAATTTCCTTACTAATAAGTTTGTTAAGTCTTAGTTCTAACATCTTATTTCTCCTCTTTTTCAATCTTTGCGTAAGCATCATTAATCCAGCCATCAAGTTTCTCTTTTAAAGGAAGGAATTCTTCTTCTGTCACTTGTGGAGTTTTTCTTTGATTAGTGTGACTAGAAAACATTTCTTCAGTTGGGACTTGTTTATAAGAGACTCTTAAAAAGCCGTTTTCTTTATCAATTGATAAAATCTTTACTTTGATCTCATCGCCCACAGAGCCATATTTTTCAATGTCTCTCACAAATGAATCGGAAATTTCACTAATGTGTAATAGACCAGTCACTCCATCTTCAAAAGACATGAAAAGCGCATATGGTTTCACATTATAAACTTTACCGATTATTAATTGGCCGACTTGATAATTCATAGATTTAACTTATAAAAATGATAGCACATTAAAAAAGAAAAGGTAGAGAATTTCTACCTTACTTATTGGCTAATGCGATTTCTTTTCGATTCAGTTTCTCTTGAGCGGAGATAAGATCAATCAACATCTTGATTACCTTATCCATCTCACCGCCACTAGAATAGTCGGCTTCAACGATGAAGTCACAACGATTGTCATCATAGATTTGTTGAACGACTTCTTTATCTTCTTTTGGATGGACCGCAATGCTATGGCCACCGTTTTTCTTGACAAGAGTCATGCTTGGAATATCAGTCATTCCATCACCGACATAAATGATGTTTTTATAATCGACACGACGCTCAACACTCTTTTCATTGACACCCGCATCATCAGTTGGCTTGACTGCGCCTTTAGCGATTCTAAAGAAGAACTGTGTTTTTTGTGTAAAGTTAATCGCCATCTTTGGCCAAATGGCTTCGCCATTTTCATCATAGAGATATTCACAGCCATAGACTTGGGTGAATTCATCAATGATGGAACAACCATCAACGATTTCCTTTGTGCCTGAGGACACTAAATAGTGTTCAACTTTAATGCCTCTTTCATTGCCATAGTCATTAATTCTTTTGAACCACTGCTTAACACCAGGATAGAATTCAATATTTTTTCCGCATTCTTTTAAGTATTCTTTTGTAACTTTAATACCCTTTTCCTTGGCGAATTTTAACATACAGAACATATATGAAAGGATTCTTTCTACTTCATATTTTTGTGATAACTTGCTGGTTTCTCCCCAGAATTGTTCGGGAGTCATACCTAGATTAGGGATGAAGGCATAATTTTGCATATCAGTTGTGGACAACGTTTTATCAAAATCATACATAATAGCGACAATTGGTTTGCTCATATTTATAACCTCCAAATAATATTATCACAGTTTTGATAATATTGGTCAACTTTATGCATTTTTATAGACACACGCTAAGGTCTTGCTTTAATATGGAGGAAGTAAATTATCTTTAGAAAGGATACCTATCATGAAAAAACAACCTATTAAATTTAGTGATTATCCATTTATCGTCCCTAATGAAAAACAATTAGTGAAAAAGATGGAAGGTTTTTTAGCGCAGATTAAAGAATGTAAAACCGCTCCTGAAGCATTAAAAGTTATTAAGAAAATTAATAACTATATGGAAGTTATTGATACAGAAGGCTGTGTCATCTACGTCTTATATACCTGCTATACCGATAATGAAAAGTATAAAAAGGCCCAGGATAAGTTAGATGAAATGTCACCGTTATTAAGTAAATATGGTACAGAAATTAGCAAAGTTCTTGTTAACGCTCCATATCGTCCAGAACTAGAAAAGAAGTTAGGCACTTTCTTATTTAAAAAATACGAAAACTCCTTAAAGGCTTTTGATGAAAAGGTTATGCCAGAACTTATCCAAGAAAATAAGTTATCTAGTGAATATGAAGTCGTAATGGGTGGTGCGCAAATCGAATTTAGAGGAGGCACCTATAATCTTTCTCAACTCGGTAAATTCTTGCAAGATAAAGATCGTGACACAAGAAAAGAAGCGGCAAAAGCCATGGATAAATGGCTTGGCGAAAATGAAGCTAAGATTGGCAAGATATATGATGATTTAGTCCATCTCCGTACCGAAATTGCTCACAAGCTCGGTTATAAATCATTCACCGAACTTGGTTATATTAGAATGGGCAGAGTCGATTATAATGCCAAACTAGTAGAAGGCTATCGTAATCAAATTGCTAAAGAAGTAGTGCCAGTATGTAACAAACTCTATAAGCAACAAATGAAGAATCTTGGTATCAAGAAACCTCAATACTATGATTACAACTTAATGTTCGCTAATGGCAACCCAACACCAGCGGGTGATCGCGAATACCTCGTTAATCAAGCTCACAAGATGTACAGTGAACTCGGTCCAGAAAGTAAAGAATTCTTTGAATTCATGATGAAATATGAACTGATGGATTTAGATGCCAGAAAAGGCAAAGCTCCAGGCGGCTATCAAATCAGTTTTCCACTTTATAATTCCCCATTCATTTTTGCTAACTTCAATGGTACTCAACATGACGTTAACGTCTTAACTCATGAAGGTGGTCATGCTTTCCAATGCTACTTAAGCAGTGCTATTAAGATTCCTGAATATCGTCAGCCAACTTTAGAAAGTTGTGAAATCCACTCTATGAGTATGGAATTCTTTGCTTGGCCATACATGGATGGTTTCTTCGGAAAAGATGCTGAAAAGTATAAATATTCTCACTTAGCGGACTCTATTGAATTCTTACCTTATGGTGCCACAATTGATGAATTCCAACACTGGGTTTATGAAAATCCAGACGCTACTCACGAACAAAGATGTGCAAAATTCCATGAAATTGAATTAAAGTACACTCCACACAAGAAATATGATGACACACCAACTTTAGCAAAAGGCACATGGTGGTTAAGACAAGGACACGTCTTTGGTTCCCCATTCTATTACATTGATTACACCTTAGCACAAGTAGTGGCTTTCCAATTTGCAATCGAAAACATGAAGAACCACGAAAAAGCATGGAAGAAATACATCAAACTTTGTAAGTGTGGTGGCAAATATCCATTCCTTGAACTCTTAGAAAAGAACCATTTAAGAAATCCATTCATCGATGGCAGCATTAAGAAAGTGATTAAGCCATTAGAAAAAGTTCTTAAAGGATTCGATACATCCAAGATGTAATAAATAAGCCCCTATTAAAGGGGCTTTTGTTTTAAGATAAATAAATCTTATCTAGATATGATTGACGTTTAGTGAGCCAATCCACTAGATAGGTAGAAGCTTCTTTTTGGCTTTTATATTGCCGAGTTTGCATCCTAGTTTTTTCTGCACCGTTTTTCCATCTTTCGGTATCGTTAGCGAAGTCATTTTTATAAGCTTCTGTACCATATTTAATTTGGCTAATTGCTTTATCAATAACTTTTGAATTGGTGAGGACCGTGTAGTACTTTTGCACTATTTGATCATAGAAATCTGTTTGACTTAATAGGTATAACCAAGGGTTGAAGTTAGCCTCTCCAAAGCCAGATTTAATAAACTCATTATCGGTTTTAATGATGTTGCCAGATTGTTTGTTTCCCGCACTTAAATCAAAGTCCCATGGCGCGCCAAATGTTAATTTCTTATGCTTGCTAGTGGCACTGAAATCTACATATAGGTAGAAGCTACCAAAACCAACATCATAGTTCTTCATTAATTCTTGAAGGATACAAGTCTTAATAAAAGAATCAAGATCCAAGAACGAATCAAGAGTGTCATACATAGTGCTATAAGGACTATCGATAAGAGTGTTATTTTCATCAATCACTTGCAAGCCTTTACCTTGCACTGCATTCAATAATGCAGTCATGGCGTTATCGACATACTTTTCAATATATTTATTTTGCTTTTCATCAAAGGTATCAGATTTAATAGCGTAAGTACTAGAGACCACTCTCACGCCATTAATCATGATGCCGCCAGACCATGTGCCCCAAGGAGAACGTTGACTCTTTGGCCCCACGGTGAAGTATGGATCGTCATCTTCCGCTCTAATATCGATTTCAATTAAGTAACCAACTTTTTCATCTAAGTTACTTTCTCCTGGCTCATATACTTCAATACGACCAGTATTTACTTGCTGTTGCTCTGCTAAAACGTAAACGCCGCGATAATCACCATTAAGGTAGAAGTTAACATGCTGATAATCAGAACAATAATTATTTGAGTAATTAAATAAGGAATTGCCCATCGTATAAGCGGCAGCGTTACGATATAAGGATTGGTCAAAATATTCCGCTAATAAGACCCAACTCTTAAACTTTTGTCCCTCATTTAATCCTAGCAGATTAATTTTAGAATTAAATTTTAATCTCCAAGGACGCTTAGAGATGCCATCATAATTCGTGCTGTTACCTCTTGCTCTGATGCCACCCGCAACATCGTTAATAACATATTGATTGAGACAGTTATCAATAGATGCCGTCATCGCGGTATAGTTAGTTTTATCTTTATAATCAGGGTCTTTTCCAGTTGAAGTGGTGATTTTAATATTTGGTAGACCAATATTTTCAATAATGGTTAAAGTAGCACTTTTGACATCTAATAGAGCACCATCTGGCCCTTTAATAAGTGCAGTAGCGGTAGTTGAACCGATTTCAGTAAGTTTGTTATTTTGATATTGAACAGTGACCCCATAAGGCAGGAGTCCTTCAATTAATAGCTCTCTTTCGTTTCCATCATACACATATGTCTTATTTTCAAATTTAAATTCGTTTAAGTCATAAATATATGACTCAGTAAAACCACCGCAGTTAGAGCAAGTTGAACGCTTAATACCTCTTTGAATAATTGTCGGTTCAACAATAATACTGTCTTCTAAAACGTGGTTATTACATGTTTGCGGATTACTGTTTAATGGTTCATCACTAAATTGATAAGTGATCGTGGAAGAATTGAGGCTAGAACTATTGATAGAAGAAACACTGTTTGTGGAGCTTTCTTTTTCTAAAGATGATGAAATAGATTCTTCATTAGAAGAATTATTGCACGCAATAACTGAAAGAGTTAAAGACAAAATACTGGTTAGTAGTAATCCCTTTTTCTTCATAAATCTTTATTTATAAAGACATTATACTCTAAAACAAAATAAAAAACCCTTTTTGCAAAGGATTCGTTATTCATCATGGTGCGCGAGATGAGAATCGAACTCACACAGGGATCCCTATACGCCCCTCAAACGTACGCGTCTACCAGTTCCGCCACTCGCGCATCAAACTGCTTGATTATTTTATGATAATAGGAATAGAAAAAACAAGCACTATTTTATAGAACAACAAAAAAGCGCCCAAAACTTGAGCGCTTAATTGTTTTAGTTTTAGCTTAACTATTTGGACCAGCTAATCTTGACGTCCATGTCGGAGCCTTCAGATTTGCCTTTTTCAGATGTGACATAGCCATATTTGTCGAATGTGACTGTGGCTTTGTCATCGCCATCTTTCATGACAACCTTGAATGAACCACCAGCGTAGTATTCATAGTCTTTTGATTCTGGAACATCTTCAGCTCTTAAACTAACGAGAGCACCAGCCATCATTTCAACGATAAATCCATCTTCACCTTTGGATTTCTTCCAATCGCTGCCATCTTTTTCGTAGACATGGTCGAGTTTAACATCGATGCTCATGCCACCGGCGGAACCTTTAACGGTACCTTTGATGGTAACTTTCTTATATCCTGGATCGTTTTTAGCAGCTTCGACTGCTTTTTCATGGAATTTTGCGTAGTCAACTTTTGGTGCACAGGCGGCTAGAGCAAAAGTTGCAACTGCGAGCATTGGTAAAACTGTTCTAAGTTTCATTGTAAAATCCTTCTTTCTTGTGATTATTATAATTTTACTTTCGGTAAAATAAAAGAGAAATTAGTTCTGGTGTTCTTCTTTTTTATTTAGTAATAAACCGATTGCATATAAAAGAGCGCCACCGACTAAGGAAACAATTGATATGATAGTGTAAGCTATAATCATGTCATCGCCAGTCGTATTATAGATAATAATGACACCTTTATATATCGATCTAAAAGTAATCATGGCTACGCCAAAGTTATAGACACTTTCACTAACTAAGCCTGGTACTCTTTTGATTGGCAATAGATAAAATAACAAATATGGGATGAAACCAAATCCTAAGACCCAAATCCAAGCGAACCACATATAAAATGTGTGAACGTTATGAGAAAACTGTTCATAGACAAAGCCAAAAAGAGCAATAAAGGCCGTGATGCCTAAATATATGAGCATGCGTCTAAACAAGACTTTTTTATTGCTTGCCGATGTAAACAATGTCACTGACCTCTCTTTCTCCGATTGGTGGGGCTTCTGGAAGTGTATTTTTATTGTTTCCACCCACAAGTTGTTGTGTGCAGTAATTAACAATCGCGCCTAAACCATTTGCGTTGCCTGAACCATCATCTAAATACATCGTGGCAGAGCCACCTCCATCGAGGTTATAGGCACAATAACAGTGTAATGATTCCATGACTTTGCCGACTTGATATAAAGATAAGCCTGGGCTTTGTCTAATTCTTCCATCAGATACCATGAACACATAGTGTAATGGAGAAATCATGCCAATCGCACATCTTTGGTTCATGTTTTGCTGCGCGGCTGTACCGACTTCTTCACCTTTTTGAACTATCTTTTTGCCTTCGGAAATTAAACCAGGACCAAAGGAAAAGACTTGCCATGCGCCTTTGGCGGCAATTTCTTCTAATGAGTAGTCATTCTCATTAAAGATTTCAAAAGTACCATTCGCGTAAATCGCTAAATCTTCTGCTTTTTTCCTCGTGAGATTTTTACTATCTCTAATAATCTGGCCATTTCTGATGACATAGCCATTTCTTTGTGAACCATAGGTATCACCATTAATAGCGATAATGCCTTTATGTCTATTACAAATATCACTAGTTTTTTCGTTATAGTTTTCGCCAGGAGTATCATAGGCTAAACCCGCTTTTAAGTAACTTAAAGATCTAATTCTTATATCAGCGGCGTAATAGTCTGTATAGTCTTCGAATCTACCAGTGGAAATATCTACATAAACGTTAGGATCTGAATAATGCTTTTTAGGTTCAAACACGACTTCCTTTGTGAACAAAGCGGCTATTTGTTCTTTGGTTAAATCTTCATAATATGGGCTATTTTCAATAACTGGTTCTGAACTTGAGTTTTGACTACTGCTATTATTATTTTGACTACTGCTATTTTGATTATTGTTGCTACTGTTATTTAGGCTACTGCTTGATGTATTTTCGGAAGAACTACTAGTTTCTGGAATCGATTCCATTTCCGCAAACGAAAAGCTGAAATAAGAAGCTGCATCATCGTTTTGAAAGTCAAAAGAAACATCATACTTTTTAGTGATGATAAAAGTATCAAGAAAAGAATAGGTCACAAAGCTTGTACCTGCTAAAGCAAAAACAATAGGGATGATAGCTTTCTTCATCATAGCTTTCTTCTCTTCCTAAAGACAAATAGTCTTTGTATCAACCAGCTTGTTATAAATAAAGTAACTTCAACAATGATTTTTGCAAGGTATTCATTCATACCAGCTTGTTCATATAAGAGCCACATTAGCAACAAATTACATCCTAAAATGCAGATTGCTAATCCAGCGTATTTAATAAACGCCATCCAAAGAGTTTCTCTCTTTTTAAACACCAAGTGATAATTAATTGTGAAATTGATCGAAGCACTAATGACTCTAGCGATAATTGTGCACATCAATACCCAGTGGGCCATTGGTGGATCAAAAAGTGTTAATAACGCAAATAGGGCATAGTCAACACCGAATCCAATTAATGATGAGGCGGAGAACTTAATAAGCTCTTTAAAGATTCTCATCGTATCCTTAAATGGATTGTAGTGAGTGCCGGCATTGTTGTCGACGTAGATAGTTTCAATTTTTACTTCTCTAATTGGGATGTCTTTCACAATGGAGTCTAGCAAGACATTCATTTCATATTCATATCGATTGCCTTTCACTAATTGCATCTTTTCAATTAACGAATAGTCAAAAGCTCTTAACCCAGTTTGTGTGTCATAAATCTTATGGCGGGTTGAAATAAGGAATGATGTTCTAGCCATCCAGTTACCAAATCGACTCTTAAAAGGTGTGCCCTTATCAAAATGACGTGATCCTAAAACTAAACCACCTTTTTCTTCACAGAGGTCACAAACTCTAATTGCATCTTTAACTTTATGTTGGCCATCAGAGTCTAAAGTAACAACAATGGAATCAGGATTAAAATTCATTCTAATGTGTTGCAGCCCATGTTTTAAGGCAAAGCCTTTTCCCATGTTTGTTTCATAGTGCAAATAGTGGACCATAACTGGTAATTGCTCAAATATGTGATTATATGTAACATTGCTTCCGTCATTAACAACGACCACTTTAAAAGAATTCACTAAAAGTTCATCGACTACTTTTAAAAGCGCATCATCTGGTTCATACGATGGAATCAGGGCAATTCTATCTTTCATAATTTATCTCATTATAAATGGCAAATGCTCAAATTTAATTTGAAATCTTGTCATTGCAAAATGATATTTATGCGAAAAAAAGCGACCATTTGGCCGCTTATTCAGTAATATTTTCCTCTTGTTTTTCTGGTTTTCTCTTGTAGAGAATGTATTTTCTCGTGAAGTAATTCCAGATCAATCCCACAAGTGTCTTAAGGAAGAACGCTAGGAAGAATAACCAGAACAAGGCATCTCCCCAGAAAGTGAACTTCAAAATATATTGGATGTTGGCGTCATTAATATTAATGTTACCAGCATTTAAAGTAATAACTCTACATAATTCGTATGTCCCATAGCTCAAACCATAGGCAACAGCACTAAAAATGACGAACAACAAAATGAACTTTGTGGACTTGGTAACACTTTTGTCTTGTTTACCTTTAAATACCCAATAGGTTGATAAAATGTAGTTTAAAGTGACACCCACTATAAAACCCGCTAATAAAGAGATAGCGGATTGAGCGGTTACTGGCAAACCATTGCATATTTTTAAGAATAAAGAAGTGGTCAAAAAGTCCGCTAGAGCGCAGACAACACCAGTGATAAGGAACTTAACTAGTTCCCATAGATTATCTTTTTTCATTTACTAAAATCCTAAAATTGGTCCGAATAATAATGTCCAGAGTGTGAAGTAAGTAAGTAATGAAATTACGTCAACTAAGGTAGTGGTTAACGGACCACACATCACAGCTGGATCAAGTTTGAGTTTCTTAGCGATAAATGGAAGCATACATGCCACTAATCTAGAAGCAACCATTGTGACAAATAATGTACTTGCGACTAAGCCAGCCACGATGACCATCACTGTACCTTTTGAGAAATTAAAGCCGTTTCTTGCTAATGTGTCCATAGATGATTCCATATCAACAATACCGATAACCATCTCGAGCATTAACCAGCCAAAAACGAAAACAGCAATCATAGTGGCAATACATGCTGCTACTCTAAGTTCTTTCCATATCACACGTTTAAAATCGCCTCGATCAAATTCATCAAGAGAAATTGATCTAACAATCATAGTGGTGGTTTGACCACCAGCATTACCACCAGCGTCCATAATAAGTGGAGTGAAAACCGATAATAACGCAAAGGAAGCAATCGCACCTTCAAACGAAGAAAGAATCAAAGTGGAGAATACTTGTAAAATCATTAAGGCAATAATCCAAGGGGCACACTTTAAAACTAATTTAAATACAGGAGTATCTAAATATGGTTCGTCCATGTTGGAAACTTGGCTTAAGTGAGCGATATCTTCAGTGGCTTCTTCAACGATGATGTCGACGACGTCGTCGATGGTGATAATACCAATGATTTTGTTCTCATTGTTGACAACCGCCATCGCATTAAGGTCATAACGTTTGAACATGTTAGCAACTTCTTCTTGGTCGTCGTTAACATTGCATGTGACAAAGTCACGATCCATCACATCGGATAATAATTCATCATCATCTGCAAAGATTAAATCGTCTAAGTTAATAGTACCTTCAAGATTTCTTTTAGCGTCTCTAACAAAGATGGTATAAACAGTTTCCGCATCTTTACCACGTTTACGAATAATTTTAAGAGCTTCTTTAACTGTTAAAGTATCTTTCATATCGAGATACTCAGTGGTCATTACTGAACCGGCTGTGTTCTCTTTGTAGTTTAAAAGGTTGTTGACGTCTTTTCTTAGATCTGGTGGGCAAGCTTTTAAAACTCTGTTCACCACATTAGCAGGCATTTCTTCCAAGGTATCGACGATATCGTCGGCAAAGGAGTTTTCTAATAAGTCAATTAATTGCTTATCAGTGAAAGAGTTAATAATTAATTCTTGTTGCTCAGTTGTAAGTTCTGTAAAGAAGTCGCCTGTATATTCACTAGAAACTGTACGGAAGATATAAAGAAAAACAGCGGCATCATCCACTTCATCTAAACATTCAGCGATATCGATGTTAGGAACTGTTTCAAAGATTTCTCTTAATTCACTAGCGTTTCGGCTTTTAATCGCATTAAGAACTCGTTCTGTTAGAATTTCTTTCTCTTCTTCCATTTTCAAATCCTCGCCTTATTTTTCAACAATAAAATAATTATTGCAACCTTAAATTGCTTTTTCTTTTCATTTGTAATGAATAATTATTATTTTTTGTGCTAGAATACTATTCGCAAGAAAGAAGGAAAATCTCCTATGAAAGAAATCTTAGTTGAAACTAGTGCACGTCATATTCACGTCACAGAAGAACAATTCAAAATATTATTTGGCGCTGACGCTAAATTAGAAGTGAGAGCGCCATTATCTCAACCTGGTCAATTTGTCAGTTTTTCACGTTTAGACATTGTTGGCCCAAAGAAAACCATTCCTAATGTTTCCATTCTTGGACCATTCAGAAAAGCTGGTCAAGTCGAAGTGAGCGCTACAGATGCTCGTACATTAGGCGTCCCTGCCGTTATTAGAGAATCTGGTGATTTAGCGGGTACCCCAGGTATTAAACTCGTTGGTCCTGCTGGTGAACTAGAACTCGCTGAAGGTTGTATCGTTGCCAAACGTCATATTCATATGACTACCGCGGATGCTAAAGAATTTGGTGTGGAAAACGGTCAAATCGTTAAATTAGAAGTTAACTGCCCAGGCCGTAGCTTAGTCTTTGGTGATGTCGTAGTGAGAGTAAGAGATGACTTCGCTCTTGCGTGCCATATTGATACCGATGAAAGCAATGCCGCCGGTTGTGCTGGTACAGTATTTGGAAAGTTAATTAAATAATATGGTTATTACATTTAAACCAAATAACGTTTGCTCTCAAGAAATGACACTTGAAGTTGAAAATGGTGTCGTCATTCACGCTAGTGTGGTGCGCGGCTGCCAAGGCAATCTTCAAGGCATTTGTCGTTTAATCGAAGGCATGAAAGTGGAAGATGTGATCGCTAAATTAAAAGGCATTAAGTGTCGTGGTTCTCGCACTGGTGAAACTTCTTGTCCTGATCAATTAGCTCTTGGTTTAGAACAAAATTTATAAAAAAATCGGAAAAATTTCAAAAATCCTCCCTATTTATTTAATAAGGAGGTTTTTTTATGTCTAAGAAAAAAATCTATAATAAGCACCTCGAGAAAGGGAGATTCTATATTGTCAACAAACATCCTGGTTTGATTGTTTTTAAAAATGATAAAAAGAACATTTATTTAGCGGTAGTGACGGGTACATCAAGAAAAAGACATCAAACGGTTTTAAAGCATCCAACAGGAGATAATGCAAATGTGTCATATGTCAACAATCGCCCTGTTCAAGGAAAAAGAAAACACTTGGGATCAAAAGAGTTGATTGGTCTAGGAATACATTTTGAAGACCGAACA
>JAEEGJ010023208.1_pt1 | contig 13053 bp, 10 predicted proteins | sample 8958761 | NCBI WGS metagenome assembly JAEEGJ01 (sample SAMN16246546, study PRJNA631951) | gut metagenome | biome: gut microbiome; feature: rumen; material: RS-attached | host: Bos | place: Iran: Karaj | collected 2018-10
CTTACAAAAAAGCCCTCCGCTAACGCGAGAGGGCTTTTTTAGTTTAGAGATAAAAGATAAGAGTTAATAGTTAATAGTTTGAACCGCTACTTAACTTTTATCTTTTATCTTTTATCTCTTATCTTTTATCTATTTCTTATCTTTGCATAGAATTATACTAATATTAAAATAATGAAAAAACTGATGATCTGTATTGGATTGACAGCCGCTCTCGCAGGCTGTACCCCGAAACAACCAACACAAGACGAACAACCCCAGGAATTTACATTCCTGGTAGATCAGTTCGCCGACCTGCGCATCATGCGCTACCAAATCCCTGACTGGGATCAACTTACCGTGCAGCAAAAAGCTTACCTCTATTATCTGGGCGAAGCTGCCAAATGCGGTCGCGACATTCTCGCCGACCAAAACTTCAAGTACAACCTCTGCATCCGCAAGACCATCGAGACCGTGCTGAATACCTATCAAGGTGATCGCGAATGTGCCGATTTCCAAAACTTCATGGTTTACGCCAAACGTGTGTTTTTCAGCAATGGCATCCATCACCACTATGCCGAGGATAAGTTCTTCCCGGAAATCTCCGAAGCTTATTTCGCTGAACTGGTAAAGAACAGCGACGCCGCTCAACTTCCACTGAACGAAGGCGAGACGGTAGATGAATTCGTTGCTTTCCTTACCCCAGTGATCTTCGATCAGAACCTCTACACCAAGCGTCGCAGCAGCGAGGAGGACATCATCGCCAACTCCGCCGTCAACTTCTACGAAGGTGGCATCACCAAGCAAGAAGCTGAGGCTTTCTATGATGCCATGCGCATTCCAGGCGATCAAACACCAATCTCCTACGGCTTAAACTCCAAGCTGGTGAAAGATGCTGACGGCACCATCCACGAGGATGTGTATAAGGCTGATGGCCTTTACGGTGAGGCTATCAAGGCTATCATCGGTTGGCTTGAAAAAGCTAACGAAGTAGCTGAAAACGACAATCAACGTGCCTATACCCAAAAGCTTATTGAATACTATCAAACGGGCGACCTGAAGACTTGGGACGAATACAACATCCTCTGGGTGCAGGATTCCGTTTCTCATATCGACTATGTGAATGGCTTCATTGAGGATTACGCTGACCCGATGGGCATGAAGGCTACATGGGAGTCAACAGTGAACTTCAAGGATTTGGAAGCTACCAAGAATTCGAATATCATCAGCGAGAACGCTCAGTGGTTCGAAGATCATTCACCAGTGGATCAACGCTTCAAGAAGGAAGAATGTAAAGGCGTTTCAGCTAAGAGCATCAACGTCACTACCTTGGGCGGCGAGTGCTTCCCGTCTCCTCCGATTGGCATCAACCTTCCTAACGCTGACTGGATCCGCAAGGACTATGGCTCCAAGTCGGTGACCATCACCAACCTCATGGTCGCTTACGACAAGGCTGCCGAAGAGTGCCCCAAGAGTGCCCTGAAGGAGTTTGCTTACAGCGAAGAGGAAGTCGAGCTTTGCAAGAAATACGGCTCTGAGACCGACATCGTCCACACCACTTTACACGAGTGCCTTGGCCATGGCTCAGGCAAGCTGTTACCGACCACTCAACCTGGTTCTTTGAAGGAATTTAGCTCCACTTTGGAAGAGGCTCGCGCTGACCTGTTTGGCCTGTATTACCTGGCTGATCCTAAGATGGTCGAATTGGGCGTAGTGTCAGACGGCGAGGCCTACAAAGCCGAGTACTGCGGCTACATCCGCAATGGCATGATGACCCAGCTGGCCCGTGTGGAATTAGGCAAGGACGTCACCGAGTCACACATGCAGAACCGCAAGCTCATCTCTGAATGGTGCTATGAGCATGGCATGGCAAACAACGTCATTGAGAAGAGGGTTGTTGACGGCAAGACCTATTTCGTGATCAACGACTTCGAGGCACTGCGTGGCCTGTTTGGCGAGTTGCTCGCTGAGGTGCAGCGCATCAAGAGCGAAGGCGACTATGCCGCTGGCAAGGCCTTGGTTGAGAAGTATGCCGTGAAGGTGGATCCTGAGCTTCATAAGGAAGTTAAGGAACGTTACAATGCCTTAAACCTGAAGCCTTACGGTGGTTTCATCAACCCGGTGATCACCCCAGTCGAGAAGAACGGCAAGGTGGTCGATTACAAGGTGGAATATCCGAGTGACTTCGTCGCTGAACACCTTGACTTAGGAAAGAATTATAGTTTCTTGAAGGCTGTTCATTAAAACGATTATTCCTATGGTTACAGCACCCCGTTAAGGGGTGCTAGCTCGAGCTAGCATCTCTTCGAGATGCCCTAGTTAAAACCTAATGGTAAGATTTCCCATCATGTTGAACCCAGCCATAGGGATGAAGCCGAGTTGGTAGTAACGATTGTCGTTGGGATGCTGCTCACCGAGGATGGTCTGATATACCCAACCACTGGCGGCATAACGCTTGTTGAAGATATTGTTGAAGTTCAACTTCACGGTGGCTTCCTTGACAACCTTCTTAGGCTTGATAGAGTAGCCTAAAATCACGTTCGAAGTGGAGAAAGCGGGCAAGGAACGGTCAATGTTCTCGGTGTTGTCGAGGTATTGGCGAGAAACATAGTTGGTGTGCCAGGTGAGTTCAAATCCTTTGTGATGGAATGTCACAAAACCATTCAGGATGGCTGAAGGTGAGAAGGCCAAGGTGGAATTGTCATAATGGACGATAGTCGGATCGAGCTCGGTCCAATAGGCATCACGGGTCTCCACAACCTCGTCGAAGTCCTTGATTTTGTTTTGGCTCAGTGCCGCATTGGCCTCAATGGTCAGCCACTTGGTGGCGTTGACGCCAGCTTGCAGTTCCACGCCCATGCGATACGATTTCTTGATGTTGGTGGTCAGGGCTTCGCCGATGTCGCTTACTGCCCCAGTCTGCACAAACTGGTTGTTATAATCCATATAATAGAAGTTGGCGCCGGCCTGCCATACTTTGCCATTGTAGTTGTAACCCAGCTCGTAGTCAAGGAGTCGCTCTGGTACTGGGGCGGGGTAGGAACCGTTGTCGGTGAAGTTGTTACGCTCTGGCTCGCGATGACTCATAGCCACCGAAGCATAAGCATGATGGTCGTTCAAGTTCCAAGAGATACCGCCTTTTGGATTGAAGAAGTTGTATTTCTCGTTGACATTGAGTAATTGATTGACGTATAATCCTTCATCGTTTTTCACAAATTTATCATTGATACCATTTGTCTTGTAATCTACATGGCGATACTGCAAGTCACCAAAGACAGTCCAATGGTCGGTGATATTGAAGGCCGCTTTGACGAAGACGTTACCATCGAATTTGGAGGCGTCGGAGTCGTAATACTTCAAATCACCATTGGAAAGGTATTTTTCGGCAATTTCTTCATTGGCGATATAGCTGACATAGCCGAAGTGGTTGCCTTGGAAGTTCTGAAGAGCAAGTCCTCCGATGACATCCCATCTGTCGTTCTTGTAATTGGCGTTCCAGACGAGGCCATAGGTATGCTGTGTGAGGCCTTTCTTGCGAATGGCGTCTGATTTTACAGGTTTACCGTCAGCTTTGAACTCATTGATGCCGAATTTTTCTGCCAGTTTATTGTTATTGCGGAATTCCTCGTAGAAGCCATAGCCATAGGTGTAGTGCAACGATGCCGAGGTCTTCCAATGGTTGTTGATTTCCCAAACAGCCGAAAGGATGTTGTGGTTCTGCCAGAAGTTGTCGGTGGTGCGGTTCCAATAGGTGCCGTCGTTGAGTTGATAGCGTTCGGTGACGTAGTTGCCGTTTTCGTCTTTCAGAAAGAGGCCGTTTTCGTCATAGACGAGGTGCTCGTAAAGGGAGTTGTATTGTCCAAGACCTACTTTGAAAAGGTCTTCGTAGGTATGGATGCCGGTGGATGCGGTATAGGTCCAGGAACCATCGTCATAGCAGCCGTCCATGAGCGAATAGTCGTTGTCGCCTGCCGTCACGCCGTTCCATGCTTGACCGGTCTTCTCGAAGTTGCCAATGTTTTTGTAGCGGAGTTGGAATTTGTTGCTTGTATAAGTGATGCCGCCATAGTAGCTTCCACTGCGGCCTTGGGTGCCGTGGATGAAACCATCGGTGTTGGTCTGGTGATAGGCTCCATCAATGATGAGGTGGTTCCACAAAAGCCCTGTCGAGGCCTTGGCTCCAAAGTTAAGGGTGTTGAACGAGCCATAGGAACCTGTGATTTCGGCAGTCGGGATCAGTGAAGGTGTCGCGGTTGACATGGCCACCGTGCCACCGAAGGCGCCATCACCGTTGGTTGAGGTACCAACGCCGCGTTGGATCTGGATGTTTCCGAGAAGGGCTCCGTAACTGTTCATGTTGGCCCAGAACACGCATTGGTCCTCAGGTGAGTTAAGCGGCACTCCGTCAAGCGTCACGTTGATGCGTGAGTCGGCTGCACCACGGATGCGCATGTAGGATGTGCCTGTACCAACGCCATTCTCACTCCACGCAATGATGCCGGGGGTTCTGGAAAAAAGGAAAGGCAGCTCACGACCCGTTTTCGAGAAGTTGTTGAGCTCCACCTTATTAATGTTGGTAACGGCGAAAGGAGCGTTTTTCTGGACACGAACGCCACTGACTACTACTTCGTTAAGCAGTTTAAAGTTTGTGGTGTCATAAACAAAGTCCTGACTTTGGGCATGAAGTCCTGTCAATATCAAGCCCCCAAATACAAAAAACAAAAAACTTTTTTTAAACATAACTCTTTGATTTAAAGTTAATTAATAATATTAAATCAATAGAGGAAAACTCGAAGAAACTCATTTCCCTGTATCGGCATTATCCGTGTCAGGTTCAAAGGGTTTGATCTCAGCCTGTGTTTCAATCCTTTCGGATAAGGCACCCCTAATTGACGGGGCAAAGATAGGAAAAGTTTAGAGTTAAGAGTTTAGAGATAAAAGTTTTTTTTTGACTACTTGTGGAAGGTCAACAGGGGGATGTGTAAGTCGAAGAAATCATTCTTCGTTACTTTGTCCTTGAAGAAAAGGTGGTAGAAGTGCTTGCGATGGGGGATGAAGGCGGCCAGGCTGATGTTGTTCTCCTGGCAATAGGTCTTCATGGCGTCGCGTGGGCTGCTGTTGTACACCAACTTATAGCTGATCTCGCCGTTCAGGTTCATATATTTTAAGGTGTCCTCCAGCTCCTTCATCTGCTTGGCGGCTTTGGAAGGCTCGCCATCCATCACGAAACTCACCACGTGGACGTGGAGGCTGTAGGGCTTCAAAATAGCAAATACCTTGGCGATGGAAGTGGCATCCGACTTGTCGAAATTGGTCACATATAGCACTTCGTTGTTGGGCTTGTAGTGATACTCCTCGTGGATGGAGAGCAGCGGCACGGGCGACTTGCTCATCAGGCTTTTCGACATGCTGCCTTCCAGGAAGCCTTTCCTGCCACGGCCACGGGTGCCCATCAGCACTAAATCAGGCTGGAGCTCACGGGTCAGCAGCAGCAGTTGTTGCTCAGGATAACCATCCATCAGCTTTGGCGTTACCTCGATGTCCGTGAGGCCTTGCTTGGCTATTTCATCGTTCAGATAATCAACGCTTTTCTTCATCAATGTCTCAGCCGTTGCCTTGGCGTCTGTGACCTCGAAATGATCCATATAGGCGTGAAACAGAAAGATGCTGCCGCCTGTCGGCTTCAAAAGGTCGAGGGCGTAGGGGACAAGCATTTGGTTTTCTTTGCTGAAGTCGGTGGCAAGGATGATTTTCATGTCGTTAAGTTTTTAAAAACCAATAAAATAGCAAGTATATCCGATGATCGTTGCAACGATAACGTTGATGATTTTCGCTTTCACGAAACTACGTTTGCTCTCCGCCAGCAGTGGGAGAGAGGCGTGTCCATCCTGAGAGATGGAGCTGGCCAACAGCACCGAGAACGGCACCATGCCGGTGGCAAACAGGGTCACAAACAGCATGTGGGGTCCCGATTCAGGGATGATGCCTACCAGCACCGCCAGCAGGATCATCCAAAGGATGTTGGAGTTGATCCACGATTCCATATCGAGGTAATGCAGCCCGAGTTCGATGACCAATAGGGCTCCAAAAGTCCACAGGAAGATGCTCAGGAAATGCTTACGGATGACGTGTTCCCAAAGGTGTTCCTTGACGACGTGTTCGTTGATCGTGGCAATGAACCAAACTACAATCAAGCTGACGATGGCGAAAAACAGATTTAACCAATATTCATCGAAGACGTTCACATGGCTCAGCGTCTCAACGGCTTCATGTTCGTGCTCATGGTCATGTTCCAGCAAGCCAAATGCCAAGGCGATGATGAAGATCACCACACCTAATAATAATGCGATGCGCTCGGCACTGGCGTGTTTCAGGTTCTTCAGGCTTGCCTTTTCATGCACGGTGCCATGATGGTGCTCCTCTTCGTGAAGCTTGAAACCGTCTTCGCAGCATGAAGGATCCTGGACTGGCTTTTTTGAGACCAGGTCTACAATCCAGCCGACCAAAATGGCGATCACAAACAGCACTGCACAAAGGATCAAGGCTTGTTTTGGAATCATGGCTAACATTACGAAGGCTTCGTCGCCCGAAGAGGCAATCATCATGGCAATCAAGGCGCCAAAGCTCAGCAGCTTGTGCGAATACATCGACACAACGGCGAAACCGCCCATGCAGCCTGGGATGATGCCCAACCCGGCACCCAGCACTACCTGTCCGAAACGGTGCTGTCTCAAACGGCTGAACCAACGGCCTTCTGAATGGATGTTGATGAATTCAATCATCAGCATCATGATGATCACCAGCCCCGTGATCAGGAAGCTGTTACGCAAAACGTCCAAAAACAAATCCAAAAAATCGTGCATCGCTGTTAATTTGCTTCGCAAAAATAGAAAATTCCCTTATTTTTGCATTTAAATATTGATGAAAAATGACAAAAGAAGATTGTTTTTATCTGGGTCGCGTAGCCAAAACCCACGGCATCAAAGGTGAAATCACCATCAAGCTCGACGTTGACGATCCGTCGGCCTACCACGATATGAAGTATTTCCTGCTGGAAATCAACAAGGTGCTGACGCCTTTCTTTGTGGAGAAGATCGTAAGCAGTGGCGACAAGTTCTTCGTGACCATCCAGGATATCCGCACGGTGGAGGCGGCCTCCGCTTTGACGGGAAAGGAAGTGTTTTTGCCCTTGGAGATGCTTCCCAAGCTCTCGGGCAAGCAGTTCTATTACCATGAGGTGAAGGGCTTCATGGTGATCGATGCCGAAAAAGGCGAACTTGGCCCCATCGCTGATGTTATCGAATACCCCACCCAAGCCATCATCCAGATCTTCAAGGATAAGAAGGAGATCCTGATTCCCATCCTAGACCAAGTCATCCAAAAGGTCGACCGCAAAGCCAAAAAACTCTATATCAAAGCCCCCGAAGGATTAGTGGATATGTACCTCTCTTAACTCTTATCTTTTATCTTTTATCTCTCATGACTCGCTTCCACTTCAAACACTTCAGCCTCTACCACGACCGTTCCACCATGAAGGTGGGAACCGACGCGGTGTTGCTTGGCGCTTGGGCTGAGGTGCAGCGGACAGATTGGGTGCTCGACATCGGAACGGGTTGCGGCATCTTGCCTTTGATGTTGGCGCAGAAAGGCATTGCCAAGGTCCATGCCGTTGATCTTGATGAGGCCTCGGCATTGGAGGCGGCTGAGAACTTTCAGGCATCGCAGTGGAGCCGACAGTTGTTTGCTTTTCATGCCGACATCCGCAAGTTTACCATGCAGTGCGCATATGACCTCATCATCTCCAATCCTCCTTTTTTCATCAACTCTTACAAAAGCGATACCGACCGCAAGAATCAGACTCGGCATACCGATACCTCGCTTTCATTTGTGGAGCTGGCCAGCGTCGTCAAACGGTTGTTGAAGCCTGACGGACGCTTTGTGTTGGTGCTGCCTGAGCGGGAGTCTCGCGACTTTATCCCCATCGCTGCGAAGTATCATCTTTATGTTCATAAATGCCAGCAAATCATCCCAATGGAAGGGAAGGAGCCCAACAGGGTCAATCTGGAACTTCGTTTTGGGAAGCCAGAGTCGGTGCAAGTCACCGAGTTGGTGATGCGTAAGGTTGACAATAGCTTTACTGAGGAATATAACGATGTCGTAAAGCCTTATTACTTAGGCTGATTACCTCCTATTTTGTTTTTCCATCTTTTGCGTCATCTTGTTGAGGCGTGTGAGATCCTCGCCGAAGATGTAGGTCACGCGAAGTGAGAATTGGTTGTTGTACTGCATCCTGACCTTGCTGGGGATGGTTCCGCCTGCATCTTCGTAAAGCAGTCTGGTTCGGATGGGAGCGATGGAATATTGATAGCGCAACTGGGCGTGAAGTCCTTTCCAGATGCGCACACGGATGTCGGCACAGACACTGAAGTCGTGTTTTTTATAGGAGTTGGAATTCTCAATCAGAAGGTTGCCGTTGCTGTCGTAAAAATCAGGATCGTTAAGGTCGGCCAAGGTACGGATGTAGCCTAAGTCTTTGCCTGAATAGCCTTCTTTCCAGCGCAGCTTGCCGTCGCCGATGTGCGTCTCAGTCTCTTGACCATATTCTTTCTCAGAGAAGCCGACCAATCTGCCATAGGAGGCTCCGATGCCGATGGAATACCTGTATTTATCAACAAAGTAAACCATCAAGGGAATCTCCATGTAGTTGAGTTTCAGATCGTAACTGCCTGCTTTGTAGCTCGAATAGGAGATGGAGTCGCGTTTGTAAGCGCCTTTGGGATTATAGACGATTTCCATGCTGATGTCGAGCCAGTCGTTGGGTGAGAACAACACGCCTGCGCCACCTTGAGGTTGGATGCGTTTGTATCCATAGCAGTCGTCGCCGTCCACTTGGGCAAAACCGACGCCGCCAAACACTTCGCCTTTAAACAGTTGGGCTTTCACTGGGTTAAACACCGAAGTCAGCAGCAGCGCTCCGACCAAAATAAAAAGTTTATGCAGTTTCATGATCTATCAATCTTGTTGGGCAAAAATACAACTATTTAACGACAGTGAGCGAAAAATATTGCTTTTCCTCTTGACAAAGGCTATTATAGATTCCATATTTCCCATGATGCTTTTGCTTGAGCGTAGAGCATTGTCAAGCCATTGATGGTTTGAGCTCCTTTTGCTTTGCCATTGCGGAGGAATTGTGTCTCTTCGGGATTATAGATTAAATCGAAGAGGACGTGTCGCGATGTGAGCGCTTCGTATGGAATGGCTGGGGATTCGTCGATATTGGGTGCCATACCTACAGGGGTGGCGTTGATGATCAATAGGTGTTTCTTGATGATCTCGGGTGATAATGTCTCGTAGGTGAAATAGCCTTTATTGGGATCGCGGCTCACCAGATGATAGGGGAGATGATGCTTTTTTAGAACATATTGGATTGCTTTTGAGGCACCGCCGGTACCTAAAATTAGAGCGTTGAGCCCATCGTCATTGCGAGCGAGCGTTAGCGAGCGTGGCAATCCACATGTACGGCGATAGTCGCTTGTTCTACGACATGTGGATTGCTTCGTCGCTGTTGCTCCTCGCAATGACGTGTTTGTCGCTTCTGTTCCGAAAAGCGTTGCTTCTATTCCAATAACATCAGTGTTAAATCCCTTCAGTTGTCCGTTGGGTAAGACCTTCACCGTATTCACCGCCCCAATTTCTTTAGCCGTTTCATCGATCTCATTCAGGTAAGGAATGACGGCTTCTTTATAGGGAATGGTGACATTGAAACCTTTTAAATCAGGATGATCGGCAACCAATTGCTGAATCAATGAAATCTCTTCAAGATCGAAGTTCTGATACTCGCAATCCAATCCCTCTTTCTCGAACTTCTCAGTGAAATAAGCCTTTGAGAAGGAATGCCCTAAAGGGTGGCCGATGAGTCCGTAACGATTCAAGATAAAAGATAAGAGATAAAAGATAAAAGTTAATTGATGCCGAAGATGGCGCCGAAGCCGAGTGTGCACAAGACTCCAACAATAATTCCGGCCAAAGCAATGCCGCCGATGACGGCTAACATGCTTTTCTTGAAGTCCATGTCGAGGAAGCTGGCTGCCAAGGTACCTGTCCAGGCTCCAGTGCCGGGCAAGGGGATGCCCACAAAAAGCAACAGCGCCACATACAATCCACGACCAGCCTTGGCCTGAAGCTTCTCACCTCCCTTGTGACCTTTTTCAAGGCACCAGGTGAAGAATCCACCGATGACTCTCTTGTCCTTGCCCCATTCCAGCACTCGGCGGGCAAAAAAGAAGATGAATGGCACGGGCAGCATGTTGCCAATGGCAATCACAACGTAAGCCCAAAACAAATTGAATTCAGCTGGATTGTCCATAGCGGCTTTAATGCCGTATGCTACAGGAATGGCGCCCCTCAGCTCGATTAAAGGAACCATCGCGATTAGGAAAACATATAAGTAATTTTTCATTTTCTGTTGGTATTATTGGTTTCGAATCCGTCATTGCGAGCGTAGCGAAGCAATCCACACTCAACCTCAATGGATTGCTTCGGTCGTTCCTCCCTCGCAATGACGAGCGATCAGCTCCGTTATTTCAATGTCATTTGTGATTAGTTCCGGGTTATATTCGATAAACTCCTTGTAATAGTCGGGATTGGCGGCCAGGGCGTCCTCGAGGTAATGCAGGGCAAGGTTGCGCTCGTTACGCTCCAGGTGAAGATAGGCGAGCAGATAGAGTAGGGTGGGGTCGTTCTCGGTGCGTTGCAGGCCAAGGTTGAGGTAGCAGATAGCTTCATCGCCTCGATCCATGTCGGCCAAGAGGTCGCCCAAAAAGAAGTACAGGTCGGGGTCGTTAGGTTCGTGTTTTTCAATCTCAAACAGAAACGACAAGGCTTTCTCGTTCTCGTCAAGCTTGCGGTATTCGGCAGCGAGGTTGTAGAGATGGTCGTCGTTGAAAGGCTCCAGCGAATAGGCTTTCTCGAAGAACTTGATGGCAGTGCGGCTATCGCCCGTATCGCTGTAAACGTAGCCGAGTCCGGACCAAGCTTCGGTGAGGTATTCGTTGATGCTCAGCGCCTTATTGTATTCTTGCTGGGCGTCGATGTAGTTCTCGAGCCGATAATAGCAGTCGCCCAATGAGGCGTGGATCATGGAAGTCTCCAGTCCGTGAGCCATGGCCTCATTCAGTGAGTCGATGGCTTCCCGGAAACGGTTGAGGTCGTAGTACGAATTGGCAAGGTGCATGTTGGCCCATTGATGAGTCGGGTCGATGGCAAGCACATATTCATACATCTCGATGGCTTCCTCCAGGCGGTCCATGCGGCGATAGATGTCGCCTAAGGATGACCATGACTCAGCTTCGTGCGGGTCGTTGTCGATGCGTTGGTTGAAGTAAGCGATGGCTTCTTTGGTCTGTCCAGCCGAAAGGAAACAGTTGACCAGATCGCTGTAAGTATTGTTGTAAAGGGCGTCTTCGGTGGTCACGTCCAACGATTTCTTGTAGAACTCGATGGCTTTGTTGAAGAAGCCGAGGCTCTGGTACTCGAAGCCTATGGCGTGATAGAGCTCGCTTTTCTCATCCTCGTCGAAATAGCTCAGGGCGGTGGTATAGGTGTCGATGGCCTTCTGGTGCTTGCCGAGGGCGGCATAACACGATCCCAAGGTAAGGAAATAGTCCGGCTCATCGTAATTGATCTCCATCTGATCCAGCAACTCGAAAGCCTTCTTCGGGTCGTTTTCCACAAGGAACTGACGGGCGTTCTTAATCCTAAGGTTGATGTCGTCGGGATGTTGTGTCAGGGCGATGTCAACAGCTTGGCGCGACAGCTTCAGGTTGTTGTGCTGCATGTAATAGTCGATGATCAGCTCAAACTCCTCTGCGTCGAAATACATCGGACGCTGCGACTCAAGCATATCTTCGAAACGGGATACGGCTTCGCCGGTCATGTCATCGTCTTCTTCTTCCCAGGAGTTTTCGTCGTCTGTAAACACTTTTTTCCTTTCTTTTCAAGGCGCAAAATTACTTCTTTTTTTTCTTTTGTTACTTTTCTCATGGCAGAAAAGTAACCAAAAGGCCTAGGCCGACATTATCGGACCTTCCCACGGTTGTCCTAAGTACCTGAGCGTCATGTCGCGGGGTGCCTTCGTTCCGAAGGCAAACGCTCCGCTAAAGCGTCGCGCCGCTCCTGACGCTCAAGCACTTAGTCCATCCTTAGGCCCCCGCTTCCCCGCATGTCGGCCGTTCCCTCCCGCCCAGCCCAGCAGGGCTTTGTCGTTCTTAAAGCAGGTCGTTACTTCACTGGGATGGGTGCGTGGGCCGTGGCCAAAAAACGGAGCGGCGCCCGCCCAAAAGGCGAACTAAGTGGGATGAGACTCAGGGCGGGGCGCTGAACGCGAGCGAAGCGAGGCGTGAAGCGTTTGCTTTCGCAGAAAGCACTCCCCGCCTTGAGGCTCACCCACTTAGAAAGGCTGTGCGGCAGGCCAATTTTTTTGGCCTTGATTTTTTCACCCCTTTTGTATCAAGACAAAAGGGGTAAAATAAAATTAATTAAAAGAAACCCTATTCTGTATCGACCTCCCCAGCGTTACCTCATCCACATATTCTAAGGTGTCGCCGACGGCGATGCCTTTGGCGATGACGGAGACTTTGCCTTTGAAGTCATTTAATTGTCTGTAGATGTAGAAATTGGTGGTGTCGCCCTCAATGGTTGCGGGAAGCGCCAAGATGATCTCCTTGATGTCTTCCTTTTGCACTCGGTCTATAAGCTCGGCAATCCTCAGGTCGTTGGGACCGATGCCCTCGATGGGACTGATCACCCCACCCAGCACATGGTAGAGCCCGTTGAACGAGGCCGTGTGCTCGATGGCCAGCACGTCGCGCATGTCGGCCACCACACAGAGCGTATTCTCATCGCGGCGGGGATTGCTACAGATGGCGCACACCTTGGTGTCGGAGATGTTGTGGCAACGCTCGCACAGCATGATGTTATGCTTCATTTTAAGCAAAGCGTCGGCCAGCTGTTCGGTCTCCAACGTTTCTTCGTTGAGCAGGTGCAAAGCCAGTCGCAGCGCCGTTTTCTTGCCGATTC
>JAEEGJ010023209.1_pt1 | contig 13053 bp, 10 predicted proteins | sample 8958761 | NCBI WGS metagenome assembly JAEEGJ01 (sample SAMN16246546, study PRJNA631951) | gut metagenome | biome: gut microbiome; feature: rumen; material: RS-attached | host: Bos | place: Iran: Karaj | collected 2018-10
ACACAACGGACAGCGCCCTTGCCCATGCCGAAAGAATGATAAAAGAAGGAGCCGACATCATAGACGTAGGCGGCGAGTCTACCAGACCCGGTTTCATTGAAGTGACTGCGGCGGAGGAGATTGAGAGAACTGCTCCTATTATAGAGAAAATTAAATCTGAATTTAATATTCCTGTTTCCATAGATACCTATAAGCCGGAAACTGCGGCTGCGGCGGTTAAAGCAGGAGCGGATTTGATAAACGATGTTAAGAATATTACCGAATGGCCCACAATGCTTAAGCTTATAGCGGATACCGGCTGTGTGTGCTGTCTTACCCACAACAGAGACGAGTACAATTACACGGATTTTAAGAACGATTTTTATATGGACTTGCAGAAGATTTGCAATGTCGCTTTGGAGTACGGAATTCCTTCGGACAAGATTATACTCGACCCGGGCATCGGTTTTGCCAAGACCTACGAGGACAATCTTTATGTTCTTAATCATTTGGATGTTATGAATTCTTTCGGATGTTCATGGCTGCTTGGTACCAGTCGCAAGAGCGTTATAGGCAAGACCTTGGACCTTCCCGCCGATGAGCGTCTGGAAGGAACCCTTGCCACCACGGCTCTGGGAGTGCTCAATAAGGCTTCTTTTGTCCGCGTTCATGATGTCCTTGAGAACAAACGCTTTATCACCATGCTGGAGGCTATAAAGAATGCTTGATTACAGCGACAGAATTAATATAAAAGGTCTCAAACTGTATGCATACCACGGCTGCCTCGAAGAGGAGAGACAGAAGGGTCAGGAGTTTACTCTTGATATAACTCTTTATTTAAACCTTACTCCGGCAGGCATAACCGACAATCTTGAGCGGACCGTCAATTACAGCGAAGCTTGTCAGGTGGCGCAGGAAGCCTTTACGAAGTACGCCTACAACCTTATTGAGACTGCGGCTGAAGAAGTTGCGGCGGCATTGCTCATTAAGTATTCTTTGGTGGATAAGGTTACCGTGGAAGTGTTCAAGCCCCATGCACCCATTCCACTTGATTTTGAGAACGTTTCCGTTTTTATCGAAAGAAAGCGTCACACCGCATACATAGCCGTCGGCTCCAATCTCGGTGAGAGTGAGGCCACTATTGCTAAGGCCCGTGAACTTTTCCTGAAGGTAGAGGGCAATGATATTTTGGCCGAGTCTTCTTTGATAGTTACCAAGCCTTACGGTGTAACGGACCAGCCCGATTTTATAAACGGAATGTGGAAGGTTTCCACGTTACTTCCGCCTTACGACCTGCTTAAAAAGTTAAACGAGATAGAGCATCGACTGGGACGCGAGCGCCTTATTCACTGGGGCCCCCGCACCATCGACCTTGATATAATTTATTATGACAATCTGGTGATTGATTCCGAAAAACTTACGGTTCCCCACATCGACATGGCCAATCGTGAGTTTGTGTTAAAGCCTCTTTTGGAGGTTGACCCTTATGTGCGTCATCCGATTACGGGGCTCAGGGCACAGGAGATGCTGGATAAACTGAATTAGACGACATTAGAAAAGGAGCCGCGGACTGCGACTCCTTTCTTCATGCTGTATGCCAAAGAGTTATTTCTTTTTAATATTGGCAATGGCCGCATCTCTTGCGGCGGTGAACTCGCGCACATCCACGGATCCGTAAGTGGGAGTGTAGTAGGTGGCGGTGTCATTGCCGAATTCCTTGAAGTAAGTGTACTGCTCGGTAACATTGATGCTGTTGTAGTTACCCTGCGCGATGGTCTCAACGGCGGAACCGTCTACGGTCATACGCTTAAGCTCGGGAGTATTGGTAAAACCTGTCTGGTAGAAAATCAGGTTATTGTATACGTTAAAGAAGACTACACGGTCCTTGGAAATAACCTCGATTTGATTGGCCGATATTGAGTAGCGACACAATCTGTAATTGTTGCGAACATCCATGTAGTAGACGTAATCGCCGGTGCAAATCGGGTTCCAGATGTCGCCGGCCCAGATGTCGGTAACCTCGCCGGTGGCCGTGTCGTAGGTGTACAGGTGATGGTCTTCGTAAAGACCGTTAAAGTAAATCTTGCCCTGATACTGGGACGCGGGAGTGATAAGGTAGTCGAGGCAGGGCTCACTTTCTTTTTTCTTAAGATCGATGCGCTCGAAATCGGAGCCGCCGTGGATGGTGTAGTGCTGATAGTAGATGTAATTGCCCATAAGGAGCATGACCTGGGTGGCGTCTCTGGTAAGAGCTTCGGCACGCTTGCCGTCTTTGCCTATCATGTACATGCCGGGACCGTTTACAACGGTACCGATACCTTGGGTTTTATTGATAATCTTACCGAAAAAGAACACATAGTCCCCTGCGGCATTTATGTAAGAAGAGTGAAGATTGTAAAGCTTTTTGACCTCTGTCTGGTCGGGATTCATGACATAGAGACCGCCCTCGTCGTAGGAGTTGGAAAAATAAACTTTTCCGTCGCTTTCACAGAAAAGGCCGTCGTTATAAAGGTTACCTGCATGAGCCCCGATGGTATCCGGGGAAAAGTTAATCTTGCGGGAGTTTCGGATGATGGTAAAAACTGTAAAGGCAATCACCAAAAGACCGACTGCAATCGCTATGATTTTTTTGGACAGACTCGACATGGCAACCCCTCCCTTCCTACTATGATTATACCCCTTAGGGGTGCTTGCTATCAAGTTTTAAAAGATGTAGAATGAATTATCTCGGAAAAACCATAAAGCGAATGGGAGAATATCATGAGAGAGCAGGAATTAATCGTTTACAGAGATTTCGAAGACGGCGCCCTTTTAAGGGACATGGTCTATTTGATTGAGAATTATAAAAAGAATGACAGAGATACGCTTGAATTACAGACGTTATTTTATAAATGTTTCCATGAACTTCTCGAACTTGCGGGGCAGTACGGCTTCTACGGCAACCTCTGGCACTGCTATCTTTCCAATCTTCTGGTGAACAACGAAAACAGCTATTCCATGGCCTGCGAAGTGGTGGGCGAAATCGAAGGCACCATCAATGACGCGGTTCTTCATGATATAGAAATTTTAAAAGAATTATACGATTACGATTTTTCCGATATGGTTACTGTTCTCGGAATCCGTGATTTTGAACTGGCGCTTAACTATAACTGCTCCAAGCGTGAGAGCAAGGTTTACAATACCCGCATCTGCAAAAGAATAGTTGAGCTTGCGGACCGCTTCAACAAAGCGGCCACTCCCATGGAGATGAAGCGGACCCTTACCGAGTTCTACAGAGATTACGGCGTAGGCAAATTTGGTTTACATAAAGCGTTTCGCGTGCAGCATACGGAAAACGGCGCTGAAATCGTTCCCATCACCAACATTGCCCATGTTAAGCTTGACGACCTTGTAGGTTATGAGAATGCGAAAAAGAAGCTTACCGACAATACTTCGGCTTTTGTGCACGGCAAACCCTGCAACAACTGCCTTCTTTTCGGTGACGCCGGCACCGGTAAAAGCTCCAGCATCAAGGCTATTGCCAATATGTACTACGAGGAAGGTCTTCGCATCATAGAGATTTACAAGCATCAGTTTTCGGACCTTAACGATGTAATCGCTCAGATTAAGAACAGAAATTATAAGTTCATTCTTTATATGGACGATTTAAGTTTTGAAGATTTTGAAATTGAGTACAAATATTTGAAGGCGGTCATTGAGGGCGGTCTTGAGAAAAAGCCCAAAAACGTGCTGATCTACGCAACATCCAACCGCCGACACCTGATAAACGAGAAGTTTTCCGAGCGCGGCAACGTGGACGACGAGGTACATTTCAGAGATACCATGCAGGAGAAGATGTCACTTTACAATCGCTTCGGCGTGACCATTTTCTTTGAATCCCCGAGCCACAAGGAGTTCAATCATATTGTGACGGAGCTTGCCCGCAGAAACGAAATTGTAATGCCCGAGGACGAGCTTCTTTTGAAGGCGGGTCAGTGGGAGATTAACCACGGCGGCCCTTCCGGCAGATGTGCACAGCAATTTATCCAGTATTTACTGGGCAACAGATAGAGAGGTCAGACTATGATAGTATTAGCATCGGGTTCACCCCGCAGAAAAGAGCTTTTAACCCAGGCGGGTATTAACTTCGAAGTGTTTACTTCGGATGCCGACGAGACACCCACCAAAACCGTTCCTTCGGAAATCGTGATGGAACTCAGCAAAAGAAAGGGCGACGACGTATATGCCAGACTCACCGAGCTGGGCAGAATCGATTCGTCAAAAGAAAATTTAATTATCTCCGCAGACACCCTCGTGTTCTTTAAAGACGAGCGCCTCGGCAAGCCTGCAGACAAGGCCGACGCAGTCCGCATGTTAAGGGAACTTTCGGGCAATGTGCATGATGTAATAACAGGCGTTACTTTGACTTATGTTAACCAAGGTGAAAAGAAGCAGGTTTGCTTTTTCGAGAAGACGGAAGTTTCAGTGTACGATTTAACCGAAGAGGAAATCGAAGCTTACGTAGCTACCGGAGAGCCCATGGACAAAGCAGGCGCTTATGCCATCCAGGGTTTCTTTGGCAAATACATCAAGGGAATCAACGGCGAATACGCCAATGTGGTGGGACTGCCCATAGCAAGACTTTATTACGAGATTAAAAAGCTTGGCTGCCGCGAAGCTTTGGGACGTGATTAAATCATCTTTTAACAGGGGGACTTATATGTACGACAAAAAGGTTACTCAGTGTTTTTTGGAGCACCAGCTTAAACTGTTTCCGAAGCCCGTTGCCACCACCGATGAGGAGGCCGCAGAGTTTCTGGAAGAATGCTTCGCTGTTGTTTTAAACGGCAAGCAGGAAGTTATCGACTATTTCGAGGAAGAGGGCATTGATTATGACAAAAAAACCGTCCTCGAAGCAGACGAAGTCTTTGACATCGGGGACGGCAGATTCTTAGTAATCGAAGCATGATTAAATGATGATTTAACTGTAAAAAAGCCACGAATTCGGGCTATGCAACAACGCTTAACAGGATTGTTAACCGGCGTGGCAGGATTGCCACTAATGATTGGTGGTGTAATTTAAACAATAATCTTACGATTGATTTAACAAAAACCTTTTGGAGGAATGTAAATCATGAGTAAGATTTGGCAGTTAATTAAGAATATCAGTCCGTTAAACAATCGAACCGGAATGCCTGTGATACTTTATGTTATTAAGGTCATCATAGTATTCTGGTTTGTTAAATTCACCGCAGAGTTAATCGGTGAAGGCTTCTCCATGGCATTTCTTTTTGCCTGCGGAAAGAACCCGCTTAAGGGAGAAATGTTAGACAATAATGCTATGGTGCTGCTCACCTATTGCGGTTACGGTCTTCTGATAGGAGTCGTGGTTCTCTACTGGAAATTCATACAGAAGAAGACACTTTTGGAGCTTGGCTTTACGCGGCGCCTCGGCACCTACCCGGTCGGGGCATTAATAGGAGCGGCTTTGATAGCTGTATCTGTAACCCCGGTTATGCTTACGGGTTCGATTGCATATAGCGGTGTGTTTGAGAATATTGATTACGGCTTTATTTGTCTTATGTTTGGGGGCTTTATTTTTCAAGGGGCCTTCGAAGAAGTCCTTTGCAGGGGCGTAGTCTTGCAGCTTCTTAAGGACAAGGCGCCGATTGCGGTTGCCGTAGGCGTGAACACTGTATTGTTTGTAATCCCCCACATTTCAGGAATGAAAGGAGCTGACCTGAGCATCGCTATAGTTGCTGTAATTTGTCTGGTTCTGATTTCTTTGATTTTGTCATTACTTACACTCAGATTCAAAAGCATTTACGCCGCTTGCGGGCTGCACACAGCCTGGAACTTCGTTCTTTATAATATTCTGGGACTGAATTTAAGCGGCAATGACACAAAGACTTCAGCGATTTTTGATATGCGTACGGTCGGCAGCAACATTATAAACGGCGGAGATTACGGTATTGAGGCAAGTGTTGTCACCGCTGCTGTTTTGACGGTGGCACTGATCTTAACGCTTGCTGTTAAGCAAAAGAAAGGCGGGACTCAATATGGAGTTTAACAATAAGCTTTATGAATTGCGCAAACAAAAAGGCCTTTCGCAGGAAGAGCTTGCCGGACGGTTAAACGTTTCGAGGCAGACGATTTCAAAGTGGGAAGTGGGAGAGTCCGCGCCCGATATGGATAACCTTGTAAGCATCAGCGAATTGTTCGGTGTTTCTTTGGACGAATTGGTGCTTGATAAGACACCGGAGCAAGAACAGCCTTCGGTGCAGGTAGTGCGTTCCGAACTGTACAGTGACATTAAAGAACATGTTCTAACGGATGATAACAAGAAAAAAGCCAAAAAAGGGCTTAAGATAGCAGGAATTGCTTTGGGAGTTTTTCTTTTGATAGATGTAATATCACTTGTGGTATATGTCCTGATAAATGGGTTCCCAAAATAGAAAAACAATGGCCGCTGTTATAAAACAGTGGCCATTTTCATACGACTTAAGAAAAATATTTATCAAGGATTTCAAGGAGCCCGTCGTGGTTATTGTCATTAACGGTGACAATATCTGCGGCGGCTTTTACTTCCTCGGAAGCATTGGCCATGGCGACTCCGTGACCGGCTGCCTTAATCATGGATATGTCATTGTCCTCGTCACCCGCAGCAAAAGAATGTGAGCGGGGAATGGACAGGAAATCGGTCATAAATTTAACCGCATTGCCCTTGCTGGCACCCTTGGGAAGAATCTCAAGATATCTGGGACTTGAGAAAAATGTATCCACAGAATCTCCGAACTGCTCAACTATCTTGTCGCGAAGAGCAGTGAGTTTTTCGTGGTCCGTAAGGTGAATTATCTGAAGCTTGGAAGAACCGCCGATAAGAAAGTTTGCCAGATCGGACACCTGACGGAAAGGCATGTTGACCCTTCTTCTGTAGTAAGCAAGTTCTTCGTCCTCGCAAAGCCCCACTATTTCATCATCGGTATACCCCTGAATGTGGATGCCCGCCTCGGCGCAAAGGGCAGAGATTCCCCTGATGGCATCGGCAGGAACCTTCAGAGACTGAATGATTTTATCTGCCTCGCAGTCATAAATCAGGGCACCGCCATAAGCGATGATATAAGAATTCGGGTAATTAAATTCTAATTTAACAATTCTTTCTTTGATGCTGTGTAGAGGACGCCCGCTTGTAAGCACAAGTCTGTGACCGGAGGCTATCGCTTTGTCCAGCGCATTCTTCATATCTGCGCTGACTGTGCTGTCCGAAAGAAGCAGAGTACCGTCCATATCCGTAAAAAGAATATTCTTTCTAAGCTTCTTTATATCCTTGAGGATTGAATCGTGAATATATAATTTGCCGTAACCCACACCCAAATCGATGCCGACTTTATTGGCACCGTGGAAATCACTTCCACCAGACAATAACAGGTGATATTTATTGGCGAGTTCTCTTACAAAACGCTCGTCGGCAGGAGTGTAAGTGCTATAGATTCCCTCAATGGCGCAGAGCCCGGCTTCTTTTAACTCTCCCACGAGAGTATCGAGGCGGTCTTTGCTGATGGCATAGAGCATGGGATGGGCGAGAACCGGTATTCCGTCTGCCGCAAGAATCAGCTCAATGGCCTTCTCAGGTGTTACCTTCTCGCGGGGAACATAATAGGGCTTGCCATTTCCGATATATCGGTCAAAGGCCTCCTTCATGCTGCTCACATATCCGTGCTCAAAAAGATATCTGGCAAAATGCGCCCTGGTAATAACCGCCGAATTGGGCGATAACTCGCATAACTCCTCGTAAGACATGGGCATACCGTTCTCCGTAAACTTCTCACACATCTTACGATTTCTCATCTCGCGGGAATTCACAAAATCCGTAATATACTTCTGAAAAGGCGCACTCTTGTAATCAATATAAAGCCCCACTACATGAACTTCGGTACCCTCATAATCCGTGGACACCTCTATAGCAGGTATCACCTCCGGCGCCTCAACACCCTTGGATTTAAGCTCCTCAGCATATCCAATCGCCTCATCTAACCCATCCACACAGTCGTGATCGGTCAGGGCGAAAGCGCTTAATCCTTTTTCTATTGCATAATCCACTAATTTGGTTGGCGTAAGAGTTCCGTCTGACTTTGTGGAATGAACGTGTAAATCAACCATAATTGCTCCTCTTTGTACTATTCTTCAGTAAACTTGGCAAGGGGGACATGGCACCCTTAGATAATCTATAGGGATAAACAAAGGGGAGCAAACTGCCCCCCTGTTGGTTTATTCTTCGTCATCCTCGCGGTTAGCCACAAAGACGGTTCTCTTTCTGGCCATTTCGTCGTTGGCAAGGTATTCGTCGTAGGTGGTAACCTTGTCGATGATGGTGCCGTTTGGAAGAAATTCGATGATTCTGTTGGCAGTGGTCTCAACAACCTGGTGGTCGTGGCAGGAGAAGAGCTCAACACCGGGGAATTTGATCATGCCGTTGTTAAGGGCGGTGATGGATTCCATGTCGAGGTGGTTGGTGGGCTCGTCGAAGATGAGGCAGTTGGCTCCGGAAATCATCATCTTGGAGAGGAGGCAGCGTACCTTCTCGCCACCGGAGAGAACCTTAACCTTCTTGACACCGTCTTCGCCCGCAAAAAGCATACGGCCGAGATATCCGCGCACGTAGGTTACGTCCTTGATGGGGGAGTAACCGGTGAGCCAGTCAACGATGGTGTAGTCGTTGTCGAATTCTTTGCCGGGGTCCTTGGGGAAGTATGCCAAAGAAGTGGTAACGCCCCATTTGAAGGTGCCGGCATCGGGTTCCATTTCGCCTGCGAGGATCTTAAAGAGGGTGGTCTTGGCAAGCTCGTTGGAGCCGACGAATGCAACTTTGTCGTCGTGACCGAGGATAAAGGTTACGTTGTCGAGAACTTTTTCGCCGTTAATGGTCTTGGTAAGGCCTTCAACGGTAAGAACTTCGTTACCGATTTCGCGGTCGGGTCTGAAGTCGATGTAGGGGTATTTACGGCTTGAGGGTTTGATTTCGTCAAGCTCGATTTTTTCAAGAGCACGCTTACGTGAGGTAGCCTGTTTGGACTTGGAAGCGTTGGCGGAGAAGCGGGAGATGAATTCCTGCAGCTCTTTGATTTTTTCTTCCTTCTTTTTGTTGGCTTCCTTCATCTGCTTGATAAGAAGCTGGGAAGATTCGTACCAGAAGTCGTAGTTACCTGCGTAGAGCTGAATCTTGCCGTAGTCGATGTCTGCGGTGTGAGTGCAGACTTTATTTAAAAAGTAACGGTCATGGCTGACTACGATGACAGTGTTCTCAAAGTTAATCAAGAACTCTTCAAGCCATGCAATTGCGTCGAGGTCAAGGTGGTTGGTAGGCTCGTCCAAAAGAAGGATGTCAGGGTTACCGAAGAGGGCTTTCGCAAGGAGAACCTTCACCTTCTGGTTACCGTCGAGGTCCCCTACCATTGAGTAGTGAAGCTCGGTTTCGATGCCAAGACCGTTAAGAAGCATGGCCGCATTGGACTCGGCTTCCCATCCGTCAAGTTCGGCAAATTCGGCTTCAAGCTCGGAAGCGCGGATGCCGTCTTCGTCGGAAAAGTCTTCTTTGGCATAAATCGCGTCCTTCTCTTTCATGATGTCGTAGAGACGCTTGTTACCCATGATGACGGTATCCATAACGGGAAAAGCATCATATTTGAAGTGGTCCTGTTCAAGGACTGAGAGACGCTGACCGGGAGTGATGGTGATGTCGCCGGAGGTGGTCTCGAGAGCGCCGGAGAGAATCTTTAAAAATGTGGATTTGCCGGCACCGTTGGCACCGATGAGGCCGTAGCAGTTGCCCTCGGTGAACTTGATATTTACGTCTTCAAAAAGGGCTTTTTTGCCCACTCTGAAAGTTACATTATTGGCTGCAATCATTTAAATAACCTTTCTTATAACTAATACACATTAACGTTTAACCTTTTTCATTGTACAGAAAAATATGATTTTTGCAAGTATAATAAAAAAGAAGGCACTTTTTTAAAATAGTTCTTTATTTTGAATCGTGGCTGTGATAGATTAAAAAGTGATTAAAATTTACTTAAAAAAGAGGTAAAAAGTATGCTGAAAGAATTTGACATTAATGAAATACAGAATGTTAAGGTACACGGTCGCACGGTTAAGGGCGCATCTCCCTTGCCGCTTTTTTGGAACCATTCGGGTGTTGAAGTAAACTGTGACGGCTCCGAACTCTGGATAGACCTGGATGTTGATCACGGCTTCCATGAACCCTGGATTGCTGTTGAGTTAAACGGCGCTCTCATGAGCCGTCGCATGCTTACAAAAGAAGACCATGCGGTATGCCTGTTTCGCTCCATGACTCCGGGAGTCGTTAAAAACGTGAAATTTTACAGAGAACTTCAGGCTATGGGAGAAGACGATCTCTGCCACGTGCTTGTGAAAGGCTTTCGCACCGACGGAACCTTCCATCCGGTAAAAGAAAACGACTTTAAACTTGAATTTGTAGGCGACAGCGTAACCTCCGGCGAGGGTACATACGGCGCAAATGCCGACACTGACTGGCTTGCCATGTACATGAGTTCAAGCCGCCATTTTGCCAATATTATAGAGAAAGCCATGAAGGCGGATGTTCGCATTATTTCTCAGGGCGGATGGGGCGTGTATTCCGGCTGGGACAACGATGTAAGACATCAGATTCCTGCGATTTATGAGCCGATTTGCGGACTTGCAACGGGACCCATCAATGAAAAGCTCGGTGCCGGTCTTCCCAATGATTACGAAGGCTGGAAGCCCGACGCTATTATCGTTAACCTTGGCACCAACGACAATTCTTCTTTTAACACGCCACCCCTCGAAATTCCCGGCATGGGCACTTTCAAGAATCACAGGAATCCCGACGGTTCCTTTGTAAGAGAAGATTTGGAAAAGTTCATCGATGCGGTGTACGATTTCTTTAAGCTGCTCCGTCGGTTAAACCCCACCAGCCACATTGTGTGGGCCTACGGAATGTTAGGTAACGAAATGAAGCCCGCAATTTTAGAGGCATTGGAACGATTCAAGGCTGACACGGGAGATGACAACGTAGCTTTCCTCGACCTCCCCAATATCAACGAAATCACCGTGGGCTCCCATGGTCATCCCGGCTACAAATCCCACATCGAGTCCGCAAGAGTTATCGGTGAATACCTTAGCAAGAAGTTTGGCAGACCTTACGAAGAGCCCTTGGGAAATCTGTAAAAAGAAGTTCGGCAGAGCTTATGAGGAGCCACGCGATAATTTGTAAAAAAGTAGTTTACATAACACGAGTAACTGTATCAATATGAATTCTTATCTCAAACTGAGAGTATTTGGGCTTAAAATGTGCCGATTCAGATTCATTTTTGTATCAATATGAGAAATGGTTTCTTTTTGAGAGGAGATTCTTTATTTTCTCCTCTCAAATGACAACTGAATTCAGTATTGATACTATTGGTTTACATAAGACGGCTTCTTTTTCGACATTTCCTCTCAAAATGAGAACAAAAATGATATTGATACTTGCTAGTTAACATAACTAAGAACATCAGGACAGCATTGATTGCCACAACTCCAAATTCCATATTATAATGGATTTCATAACACAAACAGGAGACATTCTCATGATTACTTACAACGAATCGGAAAGAATCTTTAAACTGGATACACCCAACACAAGCTACATCTTCGGAATAGACGACAAATTCGGCTATCTGATGCATTATTACTACGGTCGGAAGCTTCGCAACGACGCAGATAACACTCGTTATTTATCAAGACTTTACGATGGCGACGTGCTTCCGGAAGTCAATACCAAGGACAAAAACAGCTTTCTTGATTTTGCTCCCTTTGAATATTCCACAGGCGGAATAGGGGATTACAGGAGCCATGCTCTGGAGATTCTTCTTGAAAACGGCACCACTGCGGCTGAACTTAAATATGTAAGTCACAGGATTACAAAAGGTAAATCCGTTCACGAAGGTCTTCCCGGCACCTTTGCCAAAGAAGACGAAGCCGAAACCCTGGAAGTAACTCTGACGGACCCCGAAATCGGTCTTACGGTTGAACTGTTTTATGCGGTTTTTGCGGATACCGATTGTATCGTAAGAAGCGCCAAGATTTACAACGAAGGACAGACTCCGATTTACCTTACCAAAGTTATGTCAACCACATTAAATCTTGACAACAAAGACTACAACCTCCTTACGCTTCACGGTTCCTGGGCAAGAGAACGCCACAAGGAATTCAGAAAAATCGGCCACGGCTATCAGGGCGTTTCCTCAAGACGCGGCGAATCCAGCCATCAGGAGCATCCCTTCATGGCCATTACCGACCGAAACCTAACGGAGACAACTGGCGAAGTTTACGGCTTTAACTTTATATATTCCGGCAACTTTACCGCTGAAGTTTCTCTCGATCAGTTTAATTTAATCCACGCAGAAATGGGCATTAACTCCTACAATTTCAAGTGGAAGCTTGAGCCGGGAGATTCTTTTGTCGCTCCCGAAGCCGTCATGACTTATTCTTTTAACGGCCTCGGCGACATGACCAGAAGCTTCCACAGCTTATACAGAAATCATTTAATTAGGAGCCCTTTCCTTCACAAGAAGCGCCCTATTCTTATTAATAACTGGGAGGCCACTTACTTTGATTTTGACACTGACAAGCTCTTGGCAATAGCAAAAGAAGCCGCATCCGTAGGCATTGAGATGCTCGTAATGGACGACGGCTGGTTTGGCAACAGATACGATGATAACAGGGCTTTAGGTGACTGGATTGTTAACGAAGAAAAAATTAAAGGAGGACTTAAGTTCCTTGTTGATGAGGTAAACAAACTGGGACTTAAGTTCGGAATCTGGATGGAGCCTGAAATGATCAGCCCCGATTCGGACCTTTACAGAGCTCATCCCGACTGGGCCATTCAGATACCCGGCCGCAACCCGGGACTTTCCCGTAATCAGCTTGTGCTTGACATTACCCGTCCCGAAGTCTGGGAGCATACTTGGAACAGCATTAAGACCATTCTTGAAAGTGCCAACATAGAATACCTTAAGTGGGACATGAACCGCCAGCTGGCGGAGCTTTACAGCG